>Ga0209802_1000111_pt1 | contig 58860 bp, 48 predicted proteins | sample GraSoiAngelo_129_FD_185886 | JGI IMG/M metagenome (GOLD analysis project Ga0209802, IMG submission 185886) | Grasslands soil microbial communities from the Angelo Coastal Reserve, California, USA - 14_0927_12_40cm (SPAdes) (version 2) | ecosystem: Environmental > Terrestrial > Soil > Grasslands ...
GAGCGGGGGCGTAAGCCGCGCCAGCAGGCGCAGCGTCGCTGTCATATCGTCGAGCTCCGGCGCCTTGATTGGTGCGTCGCTGGTCTCGCGCGGGGAGTGTCCGCCGTATGCCACCAGGGCGCCAATTAGGCTCGCCAGAACGGTGTCTACCCTTCGTTCCGTCTGCGTATTAATGGAAATGCCTTCCACCCGGTTCTCCAGCAGCCGCGCCGGCCACCACGCACTGCCGCCATCGTTTGCCGGCTCCTCCGATTTTAACAACGACTCTCTCATGAGTCGCGTGAGCGTGTCGAGTTCGCCCACATGGAATTTCTTGGAGAAGGTTAGGGCGTAAATGCCCGCACGCTGCAGGTCCGCTGCCAGCGTCTGCATTTCTCCACGCGCATCCGGCAGGTGTGCCTCACTGATCCTTGGAGCGACAATTCCGCCGCGCTCGACGCGAATCTCGAGCCCCTCAAGGACTTGCGCGATGTGGTGCAGCGAATCGTAAGCACCGTCCAGGCTGTCAAGCCGGCTTGGGTGATTCTTCTCGTAGAGGCGCTCCGAGCGCAGCAGCAAATGAAAGCTTCGAAGAGCGCGATGGATTTCGGTGGCCTTCTGATTCGAGTTGGCGTCCAGCGATGTGACAACGGCTCTCACGACGCCGCGCGCGAGGGTTCGCGGAGTCGAATCCGCACTCGCCTTGGAACGGATCCCACCCTGATCTCTTCCGAAAGGTAATGTAGCGCGAAAAGCCAAAGGCATCTCCGTGTGACTTCCTGGCTGCTGGGCCATCCCGCTTCCCTCAGCCAACGGCTGCCCCATTGGATAAAGGGGCAAGAAGGTCCTAATGGATAGGCAAGCATTTGACCCTCCCCCTCGAAGCGTAGCTAAGTCGTTTAGATTGAGAAGGATTTCCGTAGAATTCTAGAACTAAAAGCTGGTAGGTGTAACAAATTGTTACGTTTTAGGTAGGCTTCCAAAAGGCTGCCAAATCGTTTTAGAATGTGGCTTTGACGTCGATCAATGCCGAACCAACCGGTCATTTCTGACGGAGAGCTTCATTGACTGTAACAGTGCCGCCTTCACTGGCCTGAACTGGCCGTTTTGCCTGTTGATACCCATCAAGCTTCAGCGTGATCGTGTGCAAGCCCGAGGGCATTTGAACGCGAGAGGGCGTGAATTGCCCCGTGGAGGTCCCGTCCACCAGGATCTCTGCGCCCTTTGGGTTGCTATTCACTTGCGCCCAGGCGACGCGCGTGGCCGACTTTTCTTTAAGTGGCACATCGGTGAGTTGCGTCTGAATATTGTCTTTGACTTGAATATTTCCGGCATAGGCTTCGTAACCCGGCAGCCGCAAGACCAGGTTGTATTGCCCGGGTGCGAGCGGCAGGGTCACGGGAGTCTGGCCGGATTGCTTGGCGCCGTTGATGAAAACATCGGCCCCCGGTGGCTGGCTGCTGATGAAGATGCCCTTGGCGAGGGACTCGAGTTTGATCTTCTGGTCTTGTGCCTCGCCACCTTTAATCTGCAAAGCCGTCTGAACTGACTGATAGCCGTCCTTTTGCACTTCGAGGCTGTAGCGCGCGGGGTTGAGATTGTTGAAGCTGCAGGGTGTCTCGCACTTGTTCAGAACCCGCCCCGCCGGTCCATGAAGAATGGCCGTGGCGCCGATCACGTCAGTGACCACATGAATGGCCCCGCGACCTGCGGACGGAACGGGATGGCTGCTCTCGTCAGGGTTGCCAGCGGTAGTCACCGGCGCGTCGTCATACTCAATATGATCGATCACGTGCACACCCGCCGGCCCGTTTCGTAAGAATCTCAAAAGCTCGCCATGTTCCGAAGGGCGCAGTTTCCCGGCCAGCGTCAGCGTGTTGCCTGTGCCCTGAACCTTGGCGCGGCCGGCCAAGCCTCTCTCGGAGATGGCTTCTTCGATGCGGCCCTTGTATTCCGCCGCTTTGGGGCTGAGCGAGATTTCTGTTTTCTTTACTGCTGATTTTTCAGAAGCGTGCTCTACCGGCGCGGACTCAGCGGATTTTGTTTCCGCCGGCGTTCCTGCGGCTGCCGCCGCAAGCTCTTTCGATGACGGCGAACTCTCGTTTCCACCAGAGCCGGAGCTATCAGGCGCGGTTTCTGAGGCAGACGGCACGGAAGCCGGCAACGCACTGCCACTGGTCTGCGCCTTATGCAGTTCGCGTGCGGCTTCGAAAACCGGCTTGATCTTATTGGCGCCGTACGCGATGACCCCCAGGAGCAGCAACGCCGCGAAAATCGTGCCAACAACGCTCTTTTTCTTGGGCGACTCTACTGGCGGCTGGATTGTCCCGGTTCGACGAACGATGGGAGTTTGTCCCGGGGTTGCTGCTCGTGCGCTCAGGGAACGGGCTGTCGCGAGCACGGATTGGTCGTCACCCGCGAGGCCGCGTCCACCGGCATTTCCGGATACCACCGTCGCCGCGGGTGAACCGCCGCCCATCACCATGGTCGATTGGGGATTTCCGCCGCCCACTCGCAGGGTTCGGTAATTCCGTAGATCTTCGAGCATCTCGCGGCAGCTCTGATATCTCTGTTCCGGCTCTTTCGCCAGTGCCCTCATTGTCACAGCGCTGATTCCGGGGTGGATCGTAGGATCGATTTGGCGCGGCGGGACAGGGTCTTCGTTCACGATTTTATAGATGACCGTGGTGATGTTCTGTCCGGGAAAAGGTTTTTCGCCGGTTACCATTTCATAGAGCATCACACCGAGCGAAAAAATGTCGCTGCGGCCATCCACCGCGCGGCCCTTCACCTGCTCCGGCGACATATAGCTGGGCGTGCCCATTACGTGCGCAGTCTGCTGCACCGTGCCGAACTGGAGGATTTTGGCCGTGCCAAAGTCCGTGATTTTCACGGTGTCATCCGCGGTGAGCATCAGGTTTGCGGGTTTGATGTCGCGGTGAACGACGTTGCGCTCATGGGCGAATTGCAGCGCGCTGCACGTCTGATCCATGATCCGCAGCGTGCGTGGCAGCGGGAAGGCGTGTCCTCCATCAAGCAGCGCCTGCAGGCTCTTCCCCTCGACCAATTCCATGGTGATGTAATACAGGCCGTCTTCTTCCCCGGCGTCAAAAACCACCACGATGTTCGGATGGGTCAGCAAGCCCGCCGCGCGAGCCTCGGTTTGGAACCGCGTCAGGAGTTCAGGCCGTGACAGTCCCGTGCCCTCTTCGCTCAGCCGGATGGTCTTCACGGCGACGGTACGCCCGATGACCGGGTCCGCGGCCTTATACACAATTCCCATGGCGCCGCGGCCCAGTTCGCCGACGATTTCATATCTCCCGGCTTTGGATACAGTTTCCATCATTCTTCTTTCAAGCCCGAGCCGCATGCAAGTGCTGTCGTCGCTGAAAAGTCCCCAATCAGCCGAGCGGGGGCGGGCCTTGCCAGGCAGCGTAACGGCCCGAATTCTTGAACCTTATATCCTCTTGTTCCGAATGCGATTCGGCGGAAATGCCTCCGCCGACACACGGGTGCCCTATCCTGCACAGTACCCACTGGAATTTCTATAGGTCAACGCTACTGGGGTACCAGTGTTCCAGACTCGATACGGGAGAGATGTGGAGCACAGTTCGGTGGTCCGGGCGCCTGCCTAGGCAACTCAGCCCCCCGGCAAGCTCCGTGACCGTTTATGTTAAGGATTGGGCATCGATTCACGCGGAGACATGGTGCGTTCCGGCGTCGGCACATTGGTTTCGCGGATTGGACGATCGACTTCGCCGGGCCGCGCGGGGGCTTCGAGCCCGTCGGTGAGCAAGTAGCCCTGAAGGGCGATGCCGTTCGTCCACACGCCCTCGAGCGCCGAGATGTATTCGATTTGCAGTTCGTAGAGTTTTCTTTGCGTGTCGAGAACGCGGGGATACGAAGCCAGCATCTGCCCATACTTTTCCACCATTAAGCTGTACGCTTTCTTGGCGCGCGGAAGCACTTCGTCGCGGTACTCGACGGCCATCAGGCGCGCGTTGGCGTACTGGTCCACCGCCGACGCGGCGCGTTCGCGCAGCATGAGCGCAATGCGCTTCTTTTCTTCGTCGGCACGTTCGATGTCGGCACGCGCCGCGGTCACGTTTCCTTGGTTGCGGTTGAAGAGCGGGATCTGCAAGCTGACCTCGGCAATTCCCTCCCAACCCTTCGCGAAAGGGACGCTGCCAAGAGTTTCGTGGTTGTATTCCATTCCTCCACGTAACAAAACGTCGGGGATCGCTTCATGTTTTGCCCGAGCAAGCGCAGTCTGAGCGCGCGTTTCCGTCGCGTCCGCGATGCGTACGGCCGGACTTTCCTTTGCGATGGCGCCTACGGCCTGTTCTTCATTCAACTCCGGCCAGCCGTTTTCCAGATCGCCGCCGACCGTGGCCAATGGCATCTCCGGTTGGCCGATCACGGCGGCAAGAGATCGCCATTCCTCCCGGAGCGTGTTTTCCTGCATGCGCGCGATCATGCGCATGCGCTCGGCCTCGACCTCTGCTTCCAGCACTTCGGTCTCGTCAGCCTGACCGGTATTCATCAGACGTCGCTGCGTTCCGGCGTTATCTTGCGCGATAGTAGCAAGGTCACGCCGCGCATCCAGCAGTTCCTGCGCTGCCAGGAAGCGCAGGAAGGCCGTCTTCACCGCGCTTTGCACGCGGATTTTTTGCTCTTCCGCTTCGATTTCTGCCAGTTGAATTTCTTTACCGAAAACCTCGCGGTTCAAGCCGAGTTTTCCGCCGGTGACGATAGCTTGCTGCAGAAAGAAGCCCTCCTTTCCTCCTCCGACCGAGCCACCGCGAATCTCGTCACCGGTGTAGCCCACAGTTGGATTCGGATACAAGCCGGCCTGCTGCTGCCGCGCTTTCGTCGCGCGAATTTCCGCCTCCGCTTGCCGTAATGTGGGATTCGATTCGTTGGCCATCTTCTGGACATGCTCGAGAGTGATGAGCGCTCCTCGTGCGCGCTCTTGCGCTCGTCCCATACGCGGAAATTCCGGCTTGATGGCAGCCATTTCCGCGTGCTCCTTGTGCTGCTGCATGGGCATTTGCATTTCCTGCGCTCGAGCTGCAGCGGCCACTATCAATACGGCGCCCACGACAAGCATTGTTTGAACTCTCGCTTGGATTCGCATCATCGTTTCCTCCTCTCCGTGTCTTCTGTGGTCTCTGTGTCCTCTGTGTTGAATCTTTTCTTCTGCCTCAAAACTCATGTTTGGGTTCGCCGCCGTTGCTCGTGCTCGCACCCTTTTTGCGCGCCAAGATCGCGTCGTATTCTTTTTCCGGCAACACGCGCACCATGGTCATCATGCCCATCATCCCCGCGCTCCAATTCTTGGGCAGCCCGTAGGTCTCCGGCTTTTCGACGACGTCATCCATGCCCATTTCCATGAACGCATCCTGGGGGAACCCCGGCACACTGGCCGCATTCTCGGCAATGGGCGAAGGATGCATGTGCTCGAAGGGCACGTTCATCGCCAGCGTCTGCATTTGGTTGAGGGCCTTCGCCTCGGTCTGATCGGCGGTTTGAATCTGCCGGTCGCGCAATAAATCCATCATGCTGTTCATCATGTGGTGCGGAAGATGGCAGTGGATCATCCACGCGCCCGGGTATTTCGCTTCGAATTCGACGACGCGCGCTTGCGCCACGCCCACGAGCACTGTGTTCATCGGAAACCACGCCGATTCCGGCGCGCGCCCGCCTTCCGTCCCCGTCAATACGAACTGATTTCCGTGTAAATGGATCGGATGGTGATCCACGCCGAGGTTCAGGAAACGCAGCCGCACGCGGCTCCCCAGCCGCGCCAGCAGCGGAGTCGTCATCGGCGCAGCAGCCCCGTTGAACGTCAGCCAGTTGAATTCCATCGAGGCGGTGTTTGGAACGGTATTGCTCGGCAGAACAGCCCATTCCTGCAGGATCAGGCCGTAGTCATGATCCACGCGGGGTTTGTAGCTTTTTTCGGGGTGTGCGATGAAGAAACCCACCAGCCCCATCATTTCCTGCATGGCGCTGTGCGCGTGATAAAAAAACGTGCCCTCCTGATGAACCGTAAATTCGTAAACGTATTTTTCTCCCGGGGCCACCGGCTTTTGACTGATGTATGGGACGCCGTCTTGCTCAATGGGAACCTCGAGGCCGTGCCAGTGCATGGACGTGGACTCCGGCAACCGGTTCTCGAAAATGACGCGCACGCGGTCTCCCTGCTGCACTTGAATCGTCGGCCCTGGGCAGCTTCCGTTGTAGCCCCATGCGTCGATGGTCTTGAACGGCACGATTTTTCGTTTCACTGGCTCGCCAACGAGGTGGAAAACCTTTGTGCCGTCGTCCATTTCGTGAGGCAGGTCCGTCACATCAGGGGTTACCATCGGCAGGTACACCCCTCGCTCCGCTACCGGTCGTTTGCCGGTTTCTCGGCGGCTTTTTTGCGCGGGATGGTCTTCCTCTGCTCGCACTTCCCGGCCCAGTCCCAAGAGGCCCGCACCCAAGATAGCCGCGTCCTGAAAGAACCTTCTTCTTGAACCGCTCATTTTCGCCTCCTTATTTGCATGCAAATCCCGCCCCGTTACCCGACCCTCGCTCGAGGCTGGGCCCGGGACCACGTCAAGGCACCCGGCAAGGTCTGATTTTCAGCTTTGCAGGAGGAGGAATCAGATGCGGAGGACAACTATGGCGGCTGGGGAACTAGAGTGCCCCGGTGGCGGCCTGTGGGCACAACCCGCGCCGCAATGATTTTCCATCCCGGGAAGAAGGTCCGGCAGTAGGAGATCGAACGAGCCAGCGGAAACCATGAAGCGTCGCGCCTGCAAAGAACTGCGCAAGTTGGTTGAAGTTGGATCGGCCGCTTGCAATTCCAGCGCGCTGCAATTCTGCACGGCGCGAGCATGAAGCCCGTTGCCCTTTGCTGCCTCCGCAAAGTGACACGGCCCTTTCGCAGTCGCGCCCGGCGCCTGAGAGCAGGCTTGCGCGGCACACAAGGGCGCGCAAATCGGCGCAACAACAAGAGCCAGCAACGTCACCAGACTGGCGGCCGCTGCTCCCCATCTGCGCATATTCATCGGTGCCGCGATTTTCATCGCCATCTTTGTTACGCTACGCCGTCAGCTCACTCTCGTCAACCTGACTCTGTCTCTGTCTTTCACAAGCAGAACGGCCCGATCGTCGCAGCTGTGAGAGCCCTGGTCAACAGCCGCTTTCCTGCGCAGGACATTCAGCAACATGGAGAGTTTCTATGAGCCTTATCTGGCCGCGCCGCATCCGATGTAAAGTCTTGGGGCGCGCCCCGCTGGAGGAATCCCCTCATGAAATATGACGCCATCATCGTCGGCTCTGGCCAAGCCGGCAATCCTCTCTCGTTTCGCCTCGCGGATTTGGGATGGTCCGTCGCGCTCGTCGAGGGAAAGAACCTGGGCGGAACCTGCATCAACGTCGGCTGCACGCCGACGAAAACCATGGTTCATCGCGCGCAAGTCGCTCACTATACGCGCAATGCCGCGCGCTGGGCCGTCTACACATCCGATGTTCGCGTCGATCTCACAAAAATCGTCGCGCAGAAGAATGAGGTGGTTCTGAGCTTCCGAAGCGGCCAGCAAAGAAGGGTCGATGAGCGCAAGAAGCTTCGTCTCTACCACGGTCACGCGCGCTTTGTCGCCCCGCATCAGCTCAAGGTTGGCGATGAGCTGCTCGAAAGCGAAACGATTTTTGTCGACGTGGGTGGCCGTCCGCGCATTCCTGCGATTCCCGGCTTGCGGGACGTGTCGTTTCTCACCAACGAATCGATCATGCAACTGAGCACCGTTCCCGAGCACCTGCTCGTCCTCGGTGGCGGCTACATTGGCCTGGAGTTTGGGCAGATGTTCCACCGGTACGGCAGCCGCGTCACGGTCCTTCATCAGGGAGCACAAATTGTCCCCCGCGAAGATTCTGAAATCGCGGCTGAATTGCAGAAAGCGCTCGAAGTCGAAGGTCTGCGATTTGTCTTGAACGCCCGTACCGAAGCCGTTCAGCAGAAGAACGGCTCGATCACCCTCGCGTGCGAAAACTCAACAGCGGGTTCTGAAGTCACGGGTTCGCATCTGCTGGTGGCCGCGGGCCGCATTCCCAACACCGATGACTTGGGGCTGGACAAAGCTGGCATCGCCACGAACAAAGACGGCTCCATCAAAGTCAACGCCCGCCTCGAAACCAGCGTCGCGGGAGTCTGGGCGCTCGGAGACTGCAAAGGCGGTCCCGCATTCACACACATCTCCTACAATGATTTTCAAATCGTGTATGCGAACCTTGTCGAAGGGAAGAACCTCACGACCGAAAACCGGCCTGTGCCTTACTGCGTCTTCACCGATCCGCAGCTCGGCGGTGTGGGCATGACCGAGAAAGAAGCTCGCGCGAAAGGTTACAAACTCAAAATCGGAAAATGTCCGATGACCAATGTTGCTCGCGCCATCGAACGCGGCGAAACCGCCGGGCTCATGAAAATTGTCGTCGATGCTTCCAATGACCGCGTTCTAGGTGCTTCCATTTTGGCTTCCGAAGGCGGCGAGCTGGTGCAGATTCTTGGCACGCTCATGCTCGCCAATCAGCCCTACACGCTTTTGAAAGGCGCGGTGTACATCCACCCCACGTTGGCGGAAGGGTTTTTCGCTCTGATGGAAGACGTCAAGCCCGTCACCTGACGGGAAGATTTCCTGGCCGCGATACCTTCTCATTTTGCCGGTGCCTCGCGTTTCAGCGTGGCAAGAGCCTTCTTTGGAATTTTAGCGATGACTCCGACATTTCGGTCCGCCACTTCCGAAACGCTGTAGTGAATCGACGTGCCGAGAATGGCTGCCACATCAGAGCTGGAAAGCTTGTAGTCTTCCTGCAGCCATGTAGCGAGCTCGGAAGTCGCCCGGCTGAACGCGCTGTCCAATGACCCCGCAAGCCCCATGGCCATTAGGAACTCCGCATTTTCAACGCGCGGCATGCCGATGTCCTTCTTTTGCTGAACCTCGACGCTGAACTCGATGTCCATCGACGTTTCGAGAGCATTTCCGTTGAGCTCGCCATCTCCTTGCAACGCGTGTCCGTCGCCGACATACAACAAAGCGCCCGGCTGCTGGACCGAAAGATACAGCGTGGCTCCCTCAGCGATCTCATTGAAATCCATGTTTCCGCCGAAATGACCGGAATCTCCGGATATGACGGGCGCGCCGCCAAATCCCGGCGCCACTCCCACACAGCCCAGCATTGGCCGCACCGGCACGGTAAAATTCTTCATCGCTTCCGACGGCTTCTCGAGCGTCGCGATTCCTTTTTCAACGTCCAGGTGCCAGCGTGTGTTCGACCAGTCCTGTTTGTTTTTCGCTGCGTAATCTGTGGTCATAGCGCGATTGACGAGCCCCTTATCGCTCATCGCCCAATTGCGATTGAGCCTCAGCTTTTTGATGGTAATTGCCAGCACATCGCCCGGCATGGCCGTCTCCACATAAAACGGACCGGTCAACGGATTACCGCCCAGCACGCGCGTGACACCTTTTTCATCCGTGCCGCCGGCATCCACGCTCGTGGTGTGCACCGTGTCTCCCGGCCAGATGTGCAGCACGGGCTCGAACGTGCTCGAAAAGGTGCGGCGAAAAACTTGCGGCACGAATTCCAATTGGCGCGGTCCGCCGGAGGAGCGCGCCGGAATTCGGCGGGCCGACCATGTGCCCGTGGTCCTGTCGCCATCAGTTCCGATAGTCGTGTACTCCCCCACCAGCGTTTCGCCGTTGAATCGTCCCTTATATTCACTCTGGTCTCCGCCGGACTCCTTGAAACTGAACTGCAGCTCTTGCCCCTTGAGGGTTCCTTTTACCGTCGCTCCTTCATCGCGGAAGAGCGTTCCTCTGAGTTGATCCTTTTCCGCTGTGAGCTTCAGCCGCTCACTGAGGTTTTCCCCGTACACGATGGTGGTCAGCACCCACTCGCCACTGGGATCACTCTGAATTCGTTCGCCAGAACTCTGAGCGAAGAGAGATGAACCCAAGAGCAGGCCGAGAACCACAGCAAGAAAACAACGAAAACCCATCATATTGTTCCTCCTCAGTGTAAACTCCGATGGTGCGCATGAATTCGATATGATAGGCCTTCAGTGTGATTTCTCGGGTGAGAATTTCAATCCACAGTGAATGAGCCGGCGGAGGCTGCGACACCAATCATGGAAAGCTTGAAGAACCAGATTGCCGTTGTGACTGGAGCGAGCAGCGGCATCGGCAGGGCCATCGCGCTCTCGTTGGCTTTGCAAGGCGCGGAGCTTTATCTGGCCGCTCGGCGCAAGGAACTCCTCGAGGCCGTCGCAAAAGAGGCGCAGGCGCTCGGCGCGCGTGCCCACGCTTGTCCGGTCGACCTCACCAAAGACGAAGACATTCACGTTCTCGGTGAAAAGCTGCAGCGCGAGTTTGGGCGACTACACATTTTGCTGCTTTGCGGCGGCGCCATCGCTCACGGCACGCACGAGAAGGCTTCCTTGGCCGACCTTGATCTGATGTACCGCTCCAACGTTCGCGGCCACTACGCCTTGGTCCAGACCATGTTGCCGCTCTTGCGCAAGGCCCCGGGCCAGATCGTGTTTATCAATTCTTCCGCTGGCCTTCGTTCCCCCGTCGGCGCCGGACAGTTTTCCGCAACGCAACACGCGTTTCGCTCCATCGCCGACAGTTTGCGCGATGAAATCAACGCCGACGGCATCCGCGTCTTGTGTATCTATCCCGGCCGCACGGCCACGCCGCGCATGGAAAGACTTTTCGATAAGGAAGGCCGCGCCTACAAGCCAGAACTGCTCCTCCAACCGGAAGACATCGCGGAAATGGTAACTCATTCGCTCCGCCTCCCGCGCACGGCCGAAGTCACGGACATCAGCATCCGCCCGATGCAGAAATCGTATTAACGGCAATCATTCCAATTGGAGAATAAGAAGAGAAAGCAGTTCCCCGTCGACCGCACGTCTCGATGCTGGGCGGATTCGAGCCGCCGATACGCCATTCAGGAAACTTCAGTCCTCGTCCGTAGTTCGTTCTTACAAACATTGTCTTTCTTGTTTGAATTCGTGGAGTTCGAGGACTTTATTAAAAGACCAGATGACCCGTCGAAGGGCGCATTGTAGTAAAAATGGTGTAGTCTGTTGATGAGGGGCTGTAGCTCAGATGGATAGAGCAACGGTTTCCTAAACCGTTTGTCGCGAGTTCGAATCTCGCCAGCCCCACGATTACCTCATCCAGCTTCCTCACTTCCGAAATGATGAAACTTAGTTGCACCCCACCTCGACCGTGTGGGGAATGAATGCCCTGCGCCCGGTCATCACCAGACATTGAAAATTCGCATATCCAATTCATGCGTCAATCGTCCAAGTGGATTGTTTGCGAGTACGCCGTTACTCGAGCAGCACCGTGCCAGCCATCGATAGTATTTTCGTGGTAGAAACGGGGCCAGCAGTCGATCCTGCGTCCATTCTGACGGAGGCAAAACGGATGAGATACGCCCAAATTCGGCAGCAAGGACGGAGTTATTTCATCAAGTGCGCGGCTGCTATCGCCGTGATCTTTGTTGTTGCCTCGGCGTGTGGCGCCCAGGCCAAGCCGGAAGGCCAAGCACCCGAAGCGCTATGGACTCAGGAGTTGAACAAGTACCCTGGATTGCTGGCGGAGTTCGGCCGGCTGGCCGAGCGGCTTCAGAACGACCTCAAATTTCCGGAGGCGCGCGGCGATAGCCGTCTTTTGCCGCTGATGCCGGAATCGACGATGTCCTATGCCGCGTTCCCCAACTATGGCGACGCCGCGCATCAGGTACTGAAGGTTTTCCGGCAGGAGCTGCAGGAGAGCTCGGTACTCCGCGATTGGTGGCAGCACGGCGAGCCGGCCACGGCCGGGCCTAAGGTGGAGGATTCTCTGGAGAAGTTCTATCAGGTCAGCCAATACCTGGGAGGGGAAATCGTGGTGTCGGGCGCGATGGAAGGCCGAGAGCCCAGACTTCTGATGGTTGCGGAAGTGCGGAAGCCGGGCCTGAAAAAGTTTCTACAGCAGATGGTCAGTGAACTTGCCGGCAAATCGAAGCCGGGCGTGCGCGTGTTGGATCCGCAGGAACTCGCGACGACAAAGGATAAGGGCCAGGAGCAGGAACTCGTGGTTCTGGTACGCCCTGATTTTGTCGTCGGAGCGCTCGATCTGGCCACACTGCGCAGTTTTAATGCTCGGCTGAGCCGTAGTAGCCGGGAGTTTGTCTCCACTCCCTTTGGGCAGCGTGTGGTACAGGAGTATCAAGGCGGAGTGACCGTTTTAGCAGCCGCTGATTTGCACAAGATCCTGAGCCAAGTCCCACCCGGCACGAATCAGAACCAGTTGGCATTCCAGCACAGCGGATTTGCCGATTTGAAGTACCTAGTTTGGGGGCACAAGAGCGTGGCTGGCCAAGCAATCAGCCAAGTGGAATTGAGCTTCAGCGCTCCGCGGCATGGAGCCGCGTCCTGGCTGGCGAAGCCGGCGCTCCTGAGCAGCCTGGATTTTGCCTCTCCAAAGGCGATGCTGGCGGGCACAGTGTTGCTCAAGGACCCTGCACAGATATTTGAAGATGTTAAGGAGCTCACGAGTGCCTCGAATTCCAGCGCATTCGCTGCGCTTGCTCAATTCGAACAGGCGTTAAAACTCAGTCTAAAGGACGATCTGCTCAGTCAGCTGGGAGGAGAGATTACACTGGAGCTGGACAATGTCACTCCGCCGCAGCCCGAATGGAAGGCAATATTTGGCGTTAAGGATGTCAACCGTTTACAGCAAACGTTGAGCATGTTGCTGGCCGCAGCGCATTTCGATGCGGAGCATGTCGATGACGGAGGCGTCACCTACTATACGGTCAGAATTCCCAACGCGAAGGCCGCCAGCGAAATCGGCTATGCGTTTGTGGATGGGTATCTGGTCATAGGCTCGAGCCGTGATGTGGTTGCCGAGGCAGTTCGGCTGCATAGGACCGGCGAATCATTGGCAAAGTCCGAGAAGCTCCTGGCGTCACTGCCACCAGGGCACTCACTGAGCGCTTCCGCATTGTTATACCAGGACCCCTTAGCCATGACAGCGCTGAGGCTGCGGCAGGTAGCGCCAGGGATGGCGGAATCTCTCGCGCAGTTGGCCACAGAAAGTACCCCGGGGGCAATCTGGGTTTATGGCGAGGAAACCGCAATCCGCGAAGCCAGTACAAGCTCCGCCATGGACGTCGGTGGAGTTTTGATCGTGGCGGCAATCGCGATTCCCAACCTGCTGCGTTCGAGGATTGCTGCCAATGAAGCGAGCGCGGTCGGCAGCGTACGTACGGTGAGCACCGCCCAAGTCGTCTATTCGACGACGTATCCAAAGAGAGGCTATGCGCCCGATCTGGCCACGCTTGGGCCAGATCCGCGTGGACCCAACGTCTATACGGCTGACCACGCAGGTCTTCTTGACGAAACTCTGGCCAATAAGAGCTGTACCGCGGACGCGTGGTGCACGAAGTCTGGATATCGTTTCAGAGTCACAGCTGACTGCAAGCAACACCAGTGCGAGGAATATGTGGTGGTTGCTACGCCCGTCGACAGCAACACCAGAACAAGAAGCTTCTGTTCAACCTCCGACGGGGTGATTCGCTCCAAAATGGACTCTCCTTTAACCTCGCCGGTCACTGCGTCGGAATGTAAGGCGTGGCCGCCGCTGCAGTAGCCCAGTTCGAAATCTTCGACTCATCTGGCGCTGGCGTCTTGTGTCCCGTTTTGTTCAGTTGAGCACATCGGCGGGGTGCCAAATGGGATTCATCAGGTATTTGGAATGGCTGACGCGACGAAGAGGCCGTAGACGAAGTTGCCGGACGCAAAGCCGGCGCGCATGGCCTGAAACGCTTTGAGATAGGAGACGAACTCGGGGCCGTATTTCGCGGCGAGCGCCCAGAAACTCCGATCCTTAATAATGTCGAGGCTCAGGTCCCATGTCTTGGCGCAATTCTTGTTCAGCACTTCGCGGTGTATGATTTGCAGGCTGTTCGAAATGAGGAATTGTTCATAGTCATCCATCACTTGTAGTTCCACAAGCATGCCCTTTTCGATGGGACCGATAAATTTCCGCGTCTCCGCGCGCGTGAGATTCTCTTTCTTGAACCAGTCGGTGATCGCGAAGGAGCCGCCCGGCTTCAGGAGTTTAGCGGCAGAAGCAAAGAACGCCTGGCGGTTCTGATAGTGGGCAATCGATTCCACGGACCAGAGAAGGTCGAATTGCTTCTCGAAGTTCATTGCTTCAGCGTCCATCAAGAGGAACTTTGCATCGAGTTGTTTCCCTGCCGCGGCTTGGATTGCCATTTTGATCTGTACGGAGGAAATAGTGATGCCGGTTACTTTGGCGTTATAGTGTTCGGCTAGATAGAGGCTGCTAGCGCCGAAGCCGCAGCCGATGTCAAGAATATCTGCGCGGGGCTTTATGTTTGCGAGCTCAGCGAGATGCTCGACGAGCTGAAGCTGTGCTTTTTCATTTGATTCATCCCCGCGAATCCAATATCCGTGATGTATATGCTCGCCCCAGCGGGAGCGGTAGTAGGGACTAACGAGGTCGTAGTGCTCGATGATTCTCTGCTTGTCGTTTGAGCGAGGCATTGTGGATACCTGCTACCCTGGGACGCTAGGCCGACAAAGCGTGCCTAGATCGACCGCACAGCCGCTACCAGACGCGGCACACCTTGTCCGCCGGCTTCACCATGGGTTGGCCAGCTTTACAGGAAAAGGCTTTTGCAAATTCCGGCATGTTCACTAGTACGCCGTTGATGCGGTACTTCGCGGGTGAATGCGGGTCGGTCTGGGCGCGCACGCGAAGGTCTTCGGGTCGTTCGTTGGCGCAATCCCACTGCGCGAAGCCAATGAAGAAGCGCTGTTCCGGCGTGAGCCCGTCGACGGGCTGGAGATTTTTGTCCTTGGTGGCATCCTTCCAAGCGATGTAAGCAAGAATCTCGCCGCCCAGGTCCGCTACATCCTCTCCCATCGTCAGCTGCCCGTTGATGTGCACGTCATCCACCACGACGTACTGCGAATATTGGTCGCTGACGCATTTGGTGCGCGCGTCAAACTTTTCGCGGTCCTCTTTGGTCCACCAATTTTTCAAATTGCCCTGGGCGTCGAACTGGCTGCCCTCGTCGTCAAAACCGTGCGTCAATTCGTGACCGATGGTGCCACCGGTGTCGCCGTAGTTTGGCGCGTCGTCCAACTTGGCATCGTACAGAGGAGCCTGCAGAACGCCCGCGGGAAAATTGATGTCGTTCATCTGCGGATTGTAGTAGGCGTCTACGGTGGCCGGAGAGATTTCCCATTCGCCGTGGTCTACGGGCTTACCGATCTTGGTGATCTCCCGGCGGTGCTCAAACGCGGTGGCCTGCTGCACGTTTGCAAGAAATTCGTCGCGTACAATTTTCACCGAGCTGTAGTCCCGCCACCGGTCGGGATAGCCGATTTTGTTGCGAATGCCGCGGAGCTTGGTGAGAGCTTGCTGTTTTGTCTCCGGGCTCATCCAGTCCAGAGCCTGAATCCGCTTTGCCATGGCGTCTTCGATGCCGCGCACCATGTCCAGTGTGCTTTGTTTGAGGTGGGGTGCGAACACACTGCGCACGTACGCCTGGCCCAGCGCTTCGCCCAGCATGTAGTCGGTGAACTTGACGCAGCGCTTCCATTGAGGCTCCCGCTCCTTGGCACCGCGCAAATATTTGCGGTAGAACTCGAAATTCTCCTGAATAAACTTCTCCGAGAGAAACTGTGCCGAGCTGTCCGCCACATGAAACCGCAGATATATCTTCCAGTCGGTCAGCGACTCTCTCGCGAGCGCCGCGTTCACTTCTTTGAAGAACCCCGGGTCTCCGATGTTCAGGATCTCGATCGTGGGGTATTGCAAAACACTGTAGTAGGTCTTCCAGCTGAAATTAGGAACGAGCTCTTCGAGCCTTGGAACTTTCATCTTGTTCTTCAGCTTGTAGGGATCGCGCCGCTCCACGCGCGTCATGGAGGCCTTGGCGAGCGCCGTTTCCATGCGCATCAGGGTGTCGGCATTTTTCTTTGCGGCTTCGGGATAGTCGCCAAGCAGCTCGAAAACTTTCTGCACGTGCTGGAGATAGCGTTCGCGAGTTTCCTTCGATTTTGCGTCGTCTTTGGTGTAGTAGTCCCGGTCCGGAAGCCCCAGGCCGCCCTGATCCAGCGACGCAATCACTTGTTCTGAATTGTCCGGGTCCTGATCGGAACCGCTCCGGAAGAGAATCGTCCTGTACCCGCCTGTGGTTATTTGCAGCCTGGCCACCAGCGGAGCCAGTTCACGCACGGATTTCAGCTGCGCAATCGCATCCAGTTCCGCTTGAAGGGGCCCCAGCCCGTTCCTTTCGAGCGCCGCCTCGTCGATACAGGACGCATAGAAGTCCCCAATCTTTTGTGACACGGCGTCGCGCGGACTCGAGCTGTGGGCCGCCTGCTCCAGAATGCTGCGCAGAAAGTTGAGATTGTCCTGATAGAGCTTGCCGTAAACGCTCCACGAAGTCTGATCCGCCGGGATGGGATTGTCCTTCTGCCAGCGGCCACAAGCATATTTGTAGAAGTTCTGGCAGGGATCGATGGACTTGTCCATCGAATTGAGGTTCAAACTGGGTGAGTAGGGTAAGGCTGGTTCCTCCCGAGTCTGCGCACCGGCGGTCGCGGTCAAACCGAGGGAAAGCACGAACAAATGCAAGGCGGATGCTATTCTCATACTCACCTTCGACGCGAGATTTCGCAGACCCGTCTGCGGCACGTGAACCAGTCTTCCGGCGGCTTCTCATTTTACTCCCCGCAGCTAACATTGCCAGTGCGGGATCCGCTGCGTGAGAACCTGATTTGTGTTCCTACCCTTTTTCAAGATTTGCACGGATGGAATTGAACTGGGGGATGATTGCTAAGCTATTTTCCTGAAGGGACGCGGAGCGTGTGAGGCGAGGACTTGTCGTTACCAATCCGCGTATCGTGTTCCGTCGAGAGCCGCGGCCTGAGATTTGGAATGGACGTCGAACACGTTCTTGCCTGCCCACGATGTTGAATCCGGGTCATCCTGAACGGCTTGCAGATTCCATTCAGCTCGGCCTGTCATAGGGTCCACGGGAATGCGACGCAAGAAACGCACCTTTCGATCGGAACTCGCGCCAATCTGCACTCCTTTGACCAGCGTTTCCAGGTCTGGCGGATATCCCTCGCTGCCGACTTCGACGCGAATGAGGTTGCGGTCCGCATAATCCTTGTAGCGGTCGATGGCATCGCGTATTTCCCGGAGGTCCCGATGGAGTTCGACCTCCTTGGACCTCACAATCGTGAAGCGCACCACGGGCAACGCAGCAGTTGCCAGTATGGCAAGAACGAATGCGGCCAGGATCAGTTCCAGAAGCGTGAGCCCACTCTGCAAACACTTGCGTCTCTTGCTCATAAGGATCCGTGGAACAGCTCCCCTACCATGGCGAAGGATCTCCAAACTCGGCCGCGTGTGGGGCCCACAAAAACTCCCGTCTTTCAGGATAACTCAATTTTGATGAGAGATGTATGAGGGGTGCAGTTATTCGTATTGCTGCTGTGCTATCATGCGTTTTCCGCGTCCTGGCCATTGGCTATTCCTTCCATTCTGGAGGTCGTCATGAAGGGCAAGCTCCGCATCGTGCTTATCGTCGTTGGTATCTTGATTGTTTTGATTCTTATTGTTCCGTTCCTGATCCCCGTCAATCAGTTCCGCCCCACCATCGAAGAGAAAGCTTCCGCGGCGCTGGGACGCAAGGTGCAGCTTGGGAATCTCAGTCTCTCTCTCATCACTGGTTCGCTCTCCGCCGATAACCTCTCCATCGGCGACGATCCCAAATTCAGCTCCTCACCTTTTCTCACCGCTAAATCCTTCAACGTCGGCGTGGAAATCCTGCCGCTGATTTTCTCAAAAAGCCTGAACATCACGGGCGTGACCATCGACACTCCGCAGGTCACGCTGCTGCACAATCCCGCCGGCGTATGGAACTTTTCCTCGCTCGGCGGCGCTTCGACGAAATCCGAAGCCAAGAAATCTTCCTCCGGCCCGAGTGCTGCCGCGGATCTCTCCATTGCGAAATTCGTGCTAAAAAACGGCAAGATCATCGTGGGCGCGACGAATTCCCAGAAGCGCAGCGCCTACGACAACCTCAACATCACGGCCTCCGATTTTTCCATGACTTCGAAGTTTCCTGTGACCGTCACCGCGGACCTTCCTTCCGGTGGGAAGTTCAAACTCGAAGGCAACGCGGGTCCCATCGATCAGGCGGACACTTCGCTGACTCCCCTTAACGCTAAACTCACCATCAGTTCTTTGAATCTTGCCTCCACGGGCTTCCTGGATTCCTCGGCAGGTCTGGGAGGCATTCTCGATCTTGACGGCACGCTTGCTTCTCGCGGTGGAGCAGCGGAAACCAGGGGCAACGCGAAACTTTCCAAAGCCCTTCTCGTTGCGGGTGGCTCGCCAGCCAGCGTCCCCGTTACTGTCGACTTCAATACCAAATACGATCTTCGAAAAAATACCGGGATTCTGAACCAGTCGGTCTTGAAAATCGGAGCTGCGGCCGCGCATCTCGGCGGCACTTATAAGACCGAGGGTGAGGCTACCGTCGTCAAAATCAAGCTGGATGCCAAGGACATGCCTGCGAGAGATTTGCAGGCGTTTCTCCCGGCGCTTGGTATCAATGTTCCCAAAGGCGCATCGTTGCAAGCCGGCGCGCTCAACGCGGACCTCAATATCAGTGGTCCCACGAATAGGCTCGTCACCACGGGCAACGTCGGGCTCTTTAACGGAAAGCTCGCGGGCTTCGATCTCGGTTCAAAAATGTCTGCGATTTCCGCGCTCACCGGCCTCAAGACCGGCAGTGATCTCAACATCGAAAAACTCACCAGCGATCTCCGGATGGCGCCAGATGGGATCAAGGCCGACAATTTCCTGGCCATCGTGCCGTCGTTGGGAAATCTCACCGGCACCGGCACCGTGGATTCCAGGAACGATCTCGATTTCAAAATGGTCGCGACTCTCTCGAGTTCTCAATCTGCGGCCGCCAGCTCCACTGGAGGTGCTGCCGGGGGCCTAGGCGACCTCCTCGGCAAAGTTACTGGAGGCGGATGCAAGAGCGGTTTGACCGTGCCTTTCCAAATCAAGGGGACGACCTCCGATCCCAAATTCGTTCCGGACGTGGGCGGCCTCGCGGCCGATATGTTCAAATCAAAATTGGGATGCTTGGGTGGCAGCAGCACGGCGGCTGACAAATCGCAACCGAACCCGAGCAATGCGGTTGACGCCCTCACTGGCCTTTTCAAAAAGAAGAAGCCGTAGCGACGTCCTCGGGGGTTCACTCGGCAAAGTGGACGCTTGACCGCGGCATGCGAGAAGGGTAGCCTCGCGGGGGAAATCGGGGCAAACAGCCCCCTCATTCATTGCGGGCACCCAGCCCCAAATGCCAAGGAGGCAGCCATGGTTCCTCTCACCGCTCTTTGGATCCCGATCCTGCTTTCGGCCGTGATCGTGTTCGTGGCCAGCTCCATCATGCACATGGTGCTGCCGTATCACCGTAGCGACTACAAGCAATTGCCTGATGAAGACAATGTTCTGGCGGTCCTGCGCAAGGCAGGGGTGAAACGGGGAGTGTATATGTTCCCGTTTTGCACGCACAAGGACATGAAGTCGCCCGCCATTGCGGAGAAGCAGAAGCAAGGACCGGTCGGGACGATGACCGTGTTTCCGACGGGCCCGGTGAACATGCCGAAGTTTCTTGGGATGTGGTTTGTGTACTGCGTGATTGTCGGCATCTTTACCGCCTATCTGGCGGGACGCACCCTTCCGTCAGGGACAGTGTATCTGGCGGTGTTTCGCGTGGCGGGCACGGCGGCGTTCATGGCCTACGGCGTGGGGCAACTGGTGAATGGCATCTGGGCGGGACAGCCGTGGGGCGTGGTTATCAAACATTTTTTTGATGGCCTGGTTTATGGCTTGCTGACCGCGGGGACGTTTGGGTGGCTTTGGCCGCGGTAGCAATCTTAACAGCGCGCTAAGAATCACACCGTTTGAAGGAATCCTAATGCCTCCCACGCTTGCGAACGGCAAGATCTGTTACATCGAGATGCCCGCCACCGATATTGCACGCTCGGCGGAGTTTTACAGACGGGTCTTCGGCTGGCACATCCGGCGGCGTGGTGACGGCAGCACCGCCTTTGACGACACAACCGGCGAAGTGAGCAGCACCTGGCTGGTCGGTCGCGCGTCCGCTTCCGCACCCGGATTTCTCATATACGTGATGGTCGATAGCGTAGCAGCCACCGTGAAAACCATCGTCGCCAACGGAGGCGAAATCGTGCAGCCGATTGGTATGGACGCACCGGAGATCGCCGCGAGGTTCCGCGACCCGGGTGGGAACGTGATCGGCCTCCACCGAGAGCCTGCCAAACCGGGTCGGACTTAGGATTTCATTTTTGCCCACGCAAACGAAAAGCAGATTCCTCGCTTCGCTCGGAATGACAATTAACAGTACATTTTCAGCAGATCATCAGGGCTGTTTGTTGCCGCTGGGATTGGTCTGGCCGGAGGGTTGGGAGAACGAGCGCACGAGCAGAACGAGCTGCCAGCGCTGATCCTGCGTCAGGCGACGTTTGAACGAGGGCATGGGCCTTCGGCCCTCGGTGATCTGGTAGAAGATTTCGCCATCGGTGACGGTGGCCATGCGCTTCGCGTCGGTGAGATCCGCGGGAAGTGGAGTATGCGTCCTCGCCTCAGGGCCGTCCCCTTGGCCGCGTTCCCCATGACATTGGGCACATTCATCCGCATAGATTTGCCGGGCGGAGCTCAAGATGGACTCTGAGGGAAGCAGGGGATTCTTGAGACTTTTGAATTCCTGGGGAACGATCCAGGGTTTGTTTTGCTCGTTGAGCCAGTGGACGATTAAGACGCAAATGAGAATCAGAAGAGCGGCGAAAAGGAATTTGCGAAGCTTGAGGGTGGGCGGACGGTTCGTCGACATGGGAACAGGGAAAATTTTCGCACATCGAAGTGAATGGTGAAAGGTGCAGACAATCCCGGTAGCGGGTCGAGCGTGGTCCGATGCACCAGCAGTTGAGATCCTTTGGCCCGGACGGGAGTCGGGCCTCGGGATGAAGCCCTACTGTTCGTGTGCTACGACTAAGCAGAGCGGAAGATGAGCCAGACGAGTTCGGCGTTGAAGAAAAGGATGGCGGCAGCGACAATCCAGGCAACGACGGAGACCAGGCGCGAGTTGGCGAACTCGCCCATTTTGGCGCGGTCGCCTGTGAATTGGATGAGAGGGATGACCGCAAAGGGCAATTGAAAACTCAAGATAACCTGGCTGAGGATCAGCAGCGACGTGACTTTGTTCTCGCCGGCGAAGCCGATGACCAGGGCCGCAGGAATAATGGCCATGGCGCGAGTGATGAGGCGGCGGAGCCAGGGTTTCAGGCGAATGTGCAGGAAACCTTCCATGACAATCTGGCCCGCGAGAGTGCCCGTAAGCGTGGAGTTCTGGCCGGAGGCGAGCAGGGCACAAGCAAAAAGGGTGCTGGCGAGGCTGACTCCCAGAACGGGGCTGAGGAGCTTGTAGGCATCGGCGATTTCGGCGACGTTGTTCAGACCGCGGGTGTGGAAAGCGGCGGCACCAAGGACGAGGATGGCGGCGTTGATGAAAAGCGCGAAGCCGAGAGCGAGCGTGGAATCGAAGACGGCGTAACGCACGGCCTCGCGCCGGTCGCGCGTCGAGGCGCCGAAATCGCGTGTCTGAACGATGCTGGAATGCAGGTAGAGATTGTGCGGCATGACGGTGGCGCCAAGGATGCCGATGGCGATATAGAGCATCTCGCGATTGCGAAGAATCTCGATTCGGGGAAGGAGACCGATGGCGGCTTCACGCCAAAGCGGGTGAGCGAAAAAGATTTCGTAGGCGAAGCAAGCGGCGATGGAGCCGATGAGCGTAACGACAAAGGCTTCCACCAGGCGGAAGCCGCGGCCCTGCAAGAGGAGGACGATGAGCACATCGAGCGCCGTGATGAGAACGCCGGCGAGGAGCGGCAGGCCGAAGAGGAGCTTCAACGCGACTGCGGAGCCCAATACTTCGGCGAGATCACAGGCGGCGATGGCGATTTCGCAGATCACCCAGAGGAACACGGAGGTGCGGCGGGAGTAGTGCTCGCGACAGGCTTGGGCAAGGTCGCGTCCTGTGGCGATGCCGAGTTTCGCGGAGAGAGCTTGCAGGAACATCGCCATCAGATTGCTTATGAGGATGACGCTGAGAAGCGTGTAGCCAAATTTTGAGCCGCCCCCCAGGTCAGTGGCCCAGTTGCCCGGATCCATGTAGCCCACGGCGACGAGATAACCCGGGCCGGCAAAAGCTAGAATCTTGCGGAACCAGGAAGCTCCGGAAGAAAAAGGAATGGTGCGATGGGATTCGGGCAAGGACGGCAGAAGGACCCGAGCAGGCGTTTCCGCCAAGGAGAAACCAGCGGAAGATTCAGCGGCGATGGGCGGGTCCATCTCGAGTTGTGGGCGAATCGTGGGTGCCATGACCGAAGTTAACTACGCTAAATAACAATACTAAACTACATTTAATGTGGATGCGTGTCAATGGGACTTTCATTGTTTTTTTGATCATTGAGGCCGAGAAGGGCCGGAGGTAAAGGAACTGAGCGGGCCCAAAGGGCTTGTGGTAAGTTCGAAGGAGCAATCCGGGAGCGAACTGAGATGGACCAACAGCAGCCAGTGCCAGGGCAGGTGCAAATCAAGGCGGATGAGAAGGAATTGCAAGGGCAGTACAGCAACCTGGTGATGATTCACCACAACCTGGAAGAGTTCACGCTGAATTTTATTTACATTTTTCCCAATGGCGCACAGGGGAAGCTGTTGAACAGCGCGATCGTCAGCCCGGGGCACGCCAAACGGATCTGGCGGGCACTGGGGGAAAATCTCGGCCGGTATGAGGCGCAGTTCGGTCCGATTAAAGAATCGCCCGAAGGAAGCGGGCCAACGCCGAATGTGGGTTTCGTGCAGTAAGAGGGAGAGTTTTCGCTCGAGGCATGGTTCGCAGGTTGCGGTTGTGCGGCGCAAGTTGGCCTGCTAGAATTTTTGAGTTGCCGCCAGTTCGGGCCTGTAGCTCAGGTGGCTAGAGCGCGCCCCTGATAAGGGCGAGGTCGGTGGTTCAAGTCCACCCAGGCCCACCAGTCAATTCCTAGCCTTTCCGGAATTTCTCATCACAAACATGGCTGCGTTATCCTGTGCGAGACCCGATTGGCCTTGGCATTTCGATTTGCGGGCGCCGTGCCGGCCTAATTAGAACAAACTTGAGGCAGGCAAGGCGCATCCTACAGTTGGTGGGTTGGCATGGATTCTCGATCGTGCATTTGTCTGGACGGAAGAACAGGAGAGAAGTAATGCGAATCGGGATGAAGTGGCTGCTGGGAGGGCTAACCTTCCTGGTGGCGAGCGTGCCGGCTATGGCACAGTTTGGGCGGGAGAAATGGGAAGTGACGCCCTTCGTCGGATATGAGACGAGCGGGTACTTTCCGTTGAATCCCACTTCGAGCACCGTAACCGTAAACAAATTGCGGGTGAACGGGGCACCGAGTTTCGGCTGGTTTATCGGCTATTCCGTTACGTCCAATGCGGAATTCGAGTTTATGTGGGACCGTAACCTAACTTCCTACAGCGAGCAGCCGTCTCCGGGCACAGCGTATGTGAAGGCCTACAATTCGACGGTGGACCAATATCAATTCGGGGCGCTCTATACACTCCTCGGGGAGGAACATAAGTGGCGGCCGTACATCGCGGGTAGCGTTGGCTTTACGCATGAATTCAACAGCGGGGGCAACCCCACGCGAGTGGATTTTTCTTACAGCATTGGCGGCGGGATCAAATACGAAATTACCAGGCATGTCGGCTTTCGCGGAGATGCGCGGTACCTGCCGACGTATGCGAATTCTTCTCTTGCGCTGTTCTGCGATCCCTTCTTCGGGTGCTTTACGGCGAAAGTCTCCAATTACCAGCATCGGGGAAACTTTGTGGGCGGCCTTGTATTCCGATTCTAAGGGCAAGCAACGAAATTCACTGACAGGGATCACTCATGTCCTACGATTACATTAATGGATTCAACCGCAACAGGACATGTGACCAAAGCCCTGGTGAAGAGGCATGCACAGAAAGTGGGAGCGCTCCTAGGCGCCGATTTCGCCGCGCTTAGCGAGCGCCGTAATGCGATCAGCCGCGCGGAAAGCGAGCGCCATGATGGTCATGGTGGGCTGGCCGCGACCTGAAGTCACGAGGCTGCTGCCGTCGCAAAGAAAAAGATTTTTTACATCGTGCGTGCGATGGTCCGGATTGATCACCGAAGTTTTCGGGTCATTGCCCATGCGGCAGGTACCGAGGAGATGCACTCCAAACTGCTGCTCTTGGGCAGGGAAACTCCACTTCTTCACGGCGCCTGCCGCTTCGTGCACTTCGTGCGCGCGCTCAAGGAGCCAGTTGGTAAGCTTCAGGTCGTCGGGATGATCCTTGTAGGTGAGGCACAAACCGGGCAAGCCCCAGGCGTCTTTCAGGTCGGGGTCGAGAGAAAAGCTGTTGTTTTCCACGGGCAGGGAAGTGCCATGGGTGGAAACCTCCATGGTCCGGGAAAAGTTGTGGGCGAGGGTGGCCTTGAAATCCTTGCCCCAGTGCAGAGTTTCCGGAGGCATACCGCCGAACGCAAATGAGACGGGCGTCCATTCGTAGCGCGCGTCGAGACCACCACCACCGTAAAAACCGACCTTGTGATGATCAAGTTCGTAGAAATCATGAAGGACGCGGCTGACGCAATAACCCTTGTAGTCGTTAAGCGGATGCTCGTACACACCGGTGACCGAGCTGTAAGTGTTGAACATCAGGTTTTTGCCGACCACGCCGCTGGAATTGGCTAGGCCGTTAGGGAATTGTTTGTTCTTGGAAAGCAATAAGAGCCGCGGCGTTTCGGCGCCGTTCGCGCAGACAACGACCGCCTTGGCTTTTTGGAGATGCGTGTTGCGTTTTTCGTCGAAGTAGACGGCCCCGACGGCGCGGCCATTGGCGTCGGTTTCGATGCGATGCACGTAAGAGTTGGGGCGAATCTCGCAGCGGCCGGTGCGCTCCGCCACGCGGATCGCCGCAACCAGCGAACTGGATTTCGCACCCACCTCGCAGCCGAAGCCGAGACAATAGCCACACTGAACGCAGGCGCTCCGGCCTGGGCGCGCCTGCGAGAGAATCGCCATGGGCGCGGGGAAGGGATGCCAACCGAGCTTGCGAGCGGCACGTTCAAAGAGTACTCCGGATGATTTCACCGGAAGCGGCGGCATGGGATACGGCTTCGAGCGAGGAGGATCGAACGGACTCGAACCGGCAAGGCCAGAGACGCCAATCTCCCACTCCACCTTGGTGTAATAGGGTTCCAGATCGGCGTAGGTGACGGGCCAATCCACCAAATTTGCGCCGGGAATCGGTCCGACCTTGCTGCGCTCGATGAAATCAATTTCGTGAAAGCGCCAAAAATTCGCGGTGAAGTGCACGCTGGTACCGCCGACGCACCGCCCGTACATAAGCGCGCGCTGCGCCTTGGCCCTTTCGTCCGGAGTTTTGCGAAAACTTGTTGGTTGAAGCTTTGGATGATTGGTGAGCTTGTCCTGGGCAAAAATCTCGATTTCGTTGTGAGTGAAATCAGCTTCCGTAAGATAGGGGCCCTGCTCCAAAACCACAACGCGGAATCCGTTGGTCGAGAGTTCTTTGGCCAGAATACCGCCGGCCGCGCCGGAGCCAACAATGACGAAGTCCACTTCGTCCGAAGTTTTGTATTTGGGCTGATCGACAGTCATTTCTTCTCCGCTTCCTTGGCGGCTGATTCCCAACCTGGATAGTCCTTATCGTAATAGCCAAAGGGTGGCTGAAACGTGTGTTCGCGGTCCCTGCCAACGACCTTCCACCCCGCGCCATCGCGATTGCCGCCGTAGTCGGGATCGATTAGGAAGCCGACTATGGTGTGCTGGCGGAGAGTTTCAAAGAAATTCTGAGCCCCAGGTCGGCGCCGCAAATTCCTTGCGGCTGGCCTAGCCGCTTTTCCAGGTTCGGCGGGCTCGTCGAAGGAATGCAAGACTTGGTCTTGCTGCTCGGGTGTCAGGGCAGAGAACTTGGCGAAGCCCGAGAACATCTCGGTCACTCTGGCCTGTAGTTCCGGCAGGCCCTCGCGGTAGGTCTTTTGATCGTCCACGCCAAACGTGGCCAGGCCGCGGTCGATGAAGAAAACAACGCCGGCTTCACGCGCCCCTGGAGTATCGTCGCTAGGAATGATGCGGGCACAGATGGCTTCAATCTCCTTGGCTTCCTCGGCGGTGAAGAATTCGAACTTAGGAGGCGCAGCCGATTGCGCGGCATGGTGCGCGTGGGTAGCAGCGGCAAGGAGACCAGGCCAGTGCGCGGAAACCCAGACGGCGGAAAGTCCTCCGGCCCCTTGGGCTAAGAAACGGCGACGGCTAAGAGACGGGTCCATTTCGGCAAGCCTCAAATGTATCTTCGGGACTGTAAGCCGTGGAATACACAGCGTCAAGGATTTCTTGGCTAACCAATTTGACGCGCCGTGGGCCAAAATGGTTCTGCAAACCGACTGCCATATTAGATACGCACCGAGCCAGCGAAATTTCTCTTCATGAAATCAGTCAACTGGATACTTGGGATTCATTCAGAAGCGATCGATTGCAGGGCCTCCGAAGAAGCAAATTGCGGGGCGGAGTGCGGCTGGTGTACGATGCCGCCAAACTTGAGTAGTTAGTTGAATTGCGAAAAAGTGCAGTCCATTTGAGAGACTAGTGGATTGATATGGCTACATTCACGGGGACCATCGGATCCGCAAGTAAGTGGCTGCTCGACAAGATTGTCGGGGGCATTGCCGCGACGGGAATCAACCCCAACATTCTCACTTTCCTGGGCCTGGTGGTGAACTTCGGCGCCGCCGCCTTTTTTGCCGTGGGGGCGTTCCGGAAGGGAGCCATTATCATTTTCTGCGCGGGTTTTCTGGATATCCTGGACGGCCAAGTAGCGCGGCGACAGAACCGTGTCACAGCTTTCGGCGCGTTTTATGATTCGACGCTCGACCGCTACGCGGACATGGCGCTCTACATGGGCTTGCTGGTGTATTACTCGGTGAGCGGCCGCACTCCCTATGTGGTGCTGGCGGCAGTAGCCACCGCTGGCTCAGTCATGGTCAGTTATGCCCGGGCCAGGGCCGAATCGCTCATTCCTCTGTGCAAAGTCGGATTCATGGAGCGGCCAGAGCGGCTCGTGCTGCTGATCATCGGTGGGCTGTTCAATCGCATTGGGCCGGTCTTGTGGGTGATCGCCGTCGTTTCGACCGTCACCGTCATTCACCGTATCATTTTCACCTGGCAGGAGACGAGGGCCGGCCGGGTCCTTCCGGGAATTAAACTCTCGCTTTAGAACTTGAGGCATCCGAACTGCCAAAACAGTCAGTCATCTAAGTAAGTGCGGTTTGATGAACTGCGGTTAGCTTAGGACTGCGATTCTTGCTGGATGTTCATTGCTGGCGCTGTATTTGCGCGCTTCGCGTTGAGCGCTGCTTCCACGGGCGCGGAGATAATCGCTCGGACGCGTTCTCGCAGCGCCGGCACATCTTGCTTACTCAGTCCCATGGTTTCCATCGTGTCGTGCAGATGAATAGTGATTTTGCCCGGCCATAACATCCAGTGACCGGTCCGGTGATGTTGGAACGATCCAACCAGGCTGACCGGAACGATGGGAATCCCAAGTTGTTGTGCGACGCGGAAACCGCCGTCCTGGAATTCGTTGACGTGGCCGTCGCGCGTCCGCTTGGCCTCAGGAAAAATGATGAGGCTGGTGCCGGAATCTATCGCTTCCTGGGTCAGGCGCCACATGCGCTTCAAATCCGAAGGGCGCCGCACATCCGGGACCGGGACATTCCCGAAGCGCTTCATCAGCCGGCCGTACGCGGGGATTTTGAAATGCGATTCCAGCTCCCAGCCACGGACAAACTGCGGAATGGCGCAGTACAACATAAAAGGGTCAAAGACATTGACGTGATTGGAGACAAAGAAGCAAGTTCGGCTGGCGTCGAATCGGGGAGAACGGCAAACCTCGATCTTCGCTCCTGAAAGAAATGCGATGCGTGTGCAAAAACCGCGCTGAAGCCAGTCATGTTTGTGCGCATCGAGAAAAATGCCCAGAAGCACAAGAAGGGGCGCGACGACAAAGAAATGCAAACCACTGACAACCCACAGAGCCGCGCTGCGAAGGACAGGCCAGGCGTTTTTCATATGAATACGTCCAGCGCAGCAGGAAGAACATCGAGGGAACGGCATTCGAGCGTGGCGACTTCGCCGTCAATCATGATGTCGACGGGAGCCGGCACTTTGAATTCCACGTGGCGCACCGCCCTCCGCGAAGCAAGTGGATGTTCGATGTGCGATCCGTCATAGAGCCGGGGCAAATTGCGTAACAGGCCGAGCCGGCCGATCGGCCCCCAGCGGACAAATTCGATGAGACCATCGGCGGGATCGGCTTGCGGGGCTATCAGCATCGTGCCGCCGGTATACTTGCTGTTGCTGAATGTGAGGAAAAGAGAGCGCCGCTCGTCCCACTCCGGATCCCCATCGCATCGCAAGGCAAAAGAGCGCCGACGCAGTTGCACGACGCGAACGAAAACGCCGAGCAGGTAACCAAGGTGTCCAAAGGGCTTGAACACACGATTGGTCAGAGCCGCAACATCCGCAGTGAAGCCAACGCTTAAGAGATTGAAGGAAAAGACTTCGCCGGCGGCATGGGTCAGACGGAGAAGGTCCACTGCGCGCGTCCGGTTCTCGAGGATCGCCTGGAGGGAAGCTTCTGCGCCATCCTTGGCGAAATCCCGCAAAAAGGAATTGCCGGTTCCCAAGGGAAGAAATCCAAGAGCGATGCGGTTTACGGATTCGCGGCCCGCGAAGACGCCGTTGAGAATTTCATGAGCCGTGCCGTCTCCGCCGACAGCGAGAAAGCGCCGGTAACCTTGATCGTAGGCCTCGCGAGCAAGCTGGATTGCGTGACCAGTGCCAGTCGAGGCGATCATGTCCACTTGCAATTTCTTTTCGCCCAAACTGGCAAGCGCAGGTCCGGCGAGTTTCGCGGCGCGGCCGCCACCGGCGGCAGGGTTGACGATGGCGAAGAATCGTTGCATTTGGGGCGCGCACCTAGAAATGCTCACTCCTGAGCAACAGCGTGTTTCTCGAACTCGTTTTACAACGGTTGAATCGCAGTGGCACTGTCCAGCCTTGCCAAGCGCGCCGTCAGTTCGGTCCTCTTGATCTTGAGAGAAGCTGTCCGGGGAAAATCCTCATCGAGCAGGACGACCCCGTGGACCCGCTTGTAGTTTAGCAGGCGATGGTTGCGCGCGTTGATATCGCGCCGAAGTTCGTCGCTATATTGGTGGCCCGGTTCCAGATGAAGCACGAGCACAAGCCGCTCCCCGGTCATCGATCGCTTGGGCCAGATGTAGTTAGCGGCAAAAACGCAGAATTCCTTGACCGGCAAGCTTTCGAAGGCCTTCTCAATGTCTTCCGGATAAATATTTTTTCCTTCTTCCGTGACAATCATGTTTTTCTTGCGGCCGCTTAAGATCAAGTGGCCGGCCTCATCCAACTTTCCCAGGTCGCCGGTCATCAGCCAACCATCGACAATCGTTTCCGTCGTCAGCTCCGGATCGTTGAGATAGCCGGACATGACTGTTTTGCTGCGCACTGCGACTTCACCGACGCCGTCGCCGGCGGGATTCACGATGCGCACCTCCATTCCCGGCAGCGGCTTGCCAACGGTGTCGGCACGGAACGGATTCAGGTCGTTGACGGTGATGGCCGTGCCTGCTTCCGTGAGGCCGTAACCGTTGGCGACGGGAATTCCTAGGTTGTAGAAAAATTGCAGTGTCTGCGGTTCCGTAAAAGCCCCACCCACAATGATTGTGCGAAGCTCTCCGCCAAACGCCGCGTGCACTTGCTTCAGCAGCAGGCGGCTGATGCGCGGGCGCGGCTGCCTATTCGTCAGAGCTTTATTGATGGCAACCAACGTGTTGAATAATTTGCGCTTGCCGGGAGGCAGAGCATCGAAACGTGCCTGCAAGCCTTTCTGCAAATTTTTCAGAACCAAGGGTACAAGGCTTACGTAGGTGATTTTATACTTGGGAAAAGCTTCCCGTACATATTCCGGGCGCAGCGTGCGCAGGTGCACGACGGCAGCGCCACACGTAAAGGGTCCGAAGAAGCCGACCATGAAATCGATGGCGTGGTTGGTTGGCAAAATGCTGAGATAACGCACGCCTGGCCAGAACGGATAGATGGAAGTCAGCGCAATGCATTGCTCCAAGTAATTCTCGTGAGTCATCATGCAGCCTTTGGGACGTCCGCCGGTTCCCGAGGAATACACGATGCTGGCGGTATCGCTGCGTTTGCGCGGCACGAACACAGGTTCTCCTGTGCTATGGAATTCCTCCCAGCGCTGCGCACCGGCTAGATCGACGCCTACCGGTGCTTCCGTCACCAAAACCGTGGCTATGTTTGTGGCCGCCGTTCGTCCCGCGGAGGCGCTAAGCTGCCGCCAGATGGGATACTCGGTGATCAAGATGCTGCTGCCGGAATGTTTGAGCAATTGCCACTGCTCGTCAGACGTCAGTTTGTAATCGAGCGGCACAAGCACGCCGCCGGCAAAGAAGACGGCGTATGCCGAGATCAGCCATTTGGACTGATTCGTCATGATGATACTGGCGCGGTCACCGGAGGCGAAGCCGGCCTCTTGCAAAGCTCTCGCCAACGGGAGCGCGCGCCTCTTGAACTCGCGATAAGTCAAACGTTCTTTCTCGCGCTCGCGGTCGGCCTCAATCAAGCACACTTCTTCCGAAAACCGGTCCAGCGCATCTCTCAGCGCTTCGCCGATGGATTGGTATTTGGAAAGGTCCAGCATTACAGGCGGGACTGGATCCGCTCAGCCAGGGTCTTGAAGTCGCTGACGCCCTGGACCTCGTAATCGGGAAGTTCGATGCCGAAATGATTTTCGAGGCGCGAGAGCATTTCCAGCGTCTGGAGGCTGTCAATGCCGAGTTTCTTGAAGAAGTCATCCTCTGGAGCAAGGGAGCGGGCAGGCAGGTTGAAATGCCTCGCTGCAAGTTCGAGGACTTCCTGGGTTGTCTGTTCCAGCGTGCGCATAGAACCTCAAATTTATCATCCCAACGCAGGGAAAGAAAATTCAGCGGGCCGAGAAATCGCTTAAGTATGAGGGACGAGTTTACCTGCACTGGCCGAATCGCTCGTCTGACTCACGGTAGATACGGCATCGGCCCGGAGTCCTCGAGGAATTTCTTCAGTGCAGCCATGACGTCGGGGCGCGTGAATAGCTCGCAAAAAAGATCGATTTCGCGGCGTAGTTCCTCGTCAGGGATGGGCTTGATGAATTTCTTCGCCGCTGCTTGTGTTACTGCGTCAAACTTTGTGATTTGACTCGCGGTCGAGCGCGCAATGCGCAGGGCCTGGCCTTCGCCAGCAAGCTGCGCGACAAGGCCAACGGCATGCGCGCGAGTGGCGTTCACCGTGCGGCCCGTGAACAGCATATCCCGGACAACCGCATTCCCCAGGTCACGATTCAGGCGCGGAATACCCCCGAAGCCCGGAATGAATCCCAACCGCAACTCGGGAAACGCGAACCTCGCCATTTTATCGGCAACGATTATGTCGCAAGCGAGCGCGAGCTCGAGGCCCCCGCCGAAGCAAAGACCTTGGACAGCAGCAATAGTGACAAACGGTGCGGCATCGATGCAGTTCAGAACCGTGTGAATGCGTTCGAGAAACTCACGTACACCTGCACCGCGTTCTTTTTCGGGAGCGGCCGTCGCGCGGTGATACAGTTCGCGCAGATCGCCGCCCGCAGAAAATATGGACTTTCTTGCGCTGGTAATGATGCAAACAGAAGTTTCTGGAACGAGCGCGCCAAACGAGGCGACAAACTTTTCCAACTCTGCAACCATGGCCGTACCAATTTCATTGGCGGGCTCATGATCCAGCGTCAGCTCGACGACTCTCTCTCTCCATTCCCAGCGCAATGTTTTGCCGGTGAAGCTCTTCATGCATGCTGCCTGTTAGCCACTTTTGCTTCGCTGTCAACCCTTACCGCGTCGCCATGGGCCCTCGCATCGTATATGGAATCGATTTCAGCAGAATAGCGCGCGTTGATAGCATCGCGGCGAACCTTGCCGTTCGCGGTGAGCAGCCCGCTTTCCGGCGTGAAGGACCCGAATATAATTTTAAAATTTCTGATCTGCTGATAATGCGGGAGTTCTGGATTCACCGTGTCGAGGACTGCCTGAACGGCAGCCGCTTCCACTGTTCCCGTCACCAGCGCGCAAAGATAACTGCGACCATTCCCGACCACCACGACTTGTTGCGCGGCGGGTAGGAGCCGTGCGATTCTTTCCTCCAACGGCTCGGGCGCTACTTTATGCCCCGAATTCAAGATGATCACGTTTTTGATGCGGCCGCTGATGCGCCAATTCCCGCGGACATTCACTTGGCCTTGATCGCCGGTGTGGAACCAGCCATCTTGCAACGCGCGCGCCGTCTCTTCCGGGCGTTTCCAATAGCCTGGAAAAATATGCGGCCCACGCACGAGGATCTCCTCGTTTTCATCCAACTTCATCTCGATTCCCGGAATCGCTGCGCCGACGTAATCGGGTTCAGCGGGAACACGCGGGTCATCCATCGTGCAAATGCCGGTGGTTTCTGTGAGGCCGTATGCCTGCAGTACCGGGATTCCCAGCATCTGGAAAAATTGTTGCGTCTCTGGGGAGAGCGGCGCCGAACCGCAGATCAACGCGCGCAGGTCGCGGCCAAAGCGCTCCCTGATTTTGCTGAAAATCAGGTTCCTTCCCAACGCGCGACAAAGTTTGCCCCATGCGCCGACGCGCTCGGCGTTTTGGCGCCGCCAGACTTCCCGCGATTCGTGGAATAACGACCGGATGAGGGCAGGGCGCTTCGAGACGGCCTCTTCAACGCCGCACCGCACTCTTTCGAGCAGCGTGGGGACATTCAGGAAGTAGTTTGGCGATGCGAGGCGGATTTCCTCCGCAAGCTGATGGAGATCGGTCGAAAGCGTCAGGATGGTTTCGCGAGTGAGGCAGGAAAGCAGGAGGAGCCAGGACGCCGCAAAATTGAAAGGCAAATAATGAAAAACGCGGTCGGGCCCTGCGGCCCGCCTTTGCGACATGAGTTGGCCCAGCCTCTCTGTCGTGCGCCCCAGCATGAAGTTCAGGTTGCCAACATTGAGACACACGCCCTTGGGTTCACCCGACGTACCGGAGGTATAGATAATGGTGACGAGGTCAGAATCCAGTCGAGAAATCGGCGGATCGGGAAGTGAGATTTTTGGCGCAGTCCCTTGGAGTGGTTCATCTAAGAGAACCCTCGGCGGAGCCTCGTGCCATGCCGTGGCAACACCTTCGCCAAGCGCGGGGTCGCTCACAAACAGCAAGCGCGGCTGGCAATCCTTCATCATGGCGGCAAGCTCACCGGGGGCCTGCCGCGAATAGAGCGGCACGACGATAGCGCTCTCGGCCATCAGCGCCAGGTCAAACACGACCCAGCGAATCGAATTGGGTGCGAGGAGAGCGCAGCGATCGCCGAACTGAATGCCGGAATGCCGCAGGAATGCCCGCACCCGCTGAACCTCCTCGAGCAATTCTCTCCCGGTCACGCTCACAAACTCCTGGCCGTGGATTTCCCGAAGAACGACGCGGTCGTGCGCACGTTTTAGTTGGCCGAAAATATCTTCAAGAAAATTTGGCATGAAGAATCAGCGAGCCGCTGCAAGCATGGCCGGTGAAGAGCCGTAGTGCTCCAAAAGCTGGAACAGATTCTTGCTCAGAGGCGGCAGGTAATCTTCCCAGGAGAAGACACCACTGCGAATCGGAAAATCCGGATAGGTGCGTTGGACCGCGTCTTCCAAAAACGTGCCCATGCGAGCCATGGCTTTCATGTTGCGGACAACCGTGCGGCCGATTCCCTCGCGAACGGAATCCGCCTCTGCAACCAGCGTGTCCATCATCTTGATGAGCTTGGGCTCGAGATCGGGGTCGTCGACGGTCAGCAGGAGGTGCTCGTGGCCGCGCTCGCGCATCAGATTGCGGATGCGCTCGTCCATCGTTACACCCGCCGAGGCCACCAGGCTCGGCATGCAGGCAACGATGCCGTGGTAGCGTGACGACACCATGTAAGCGCAGGCTCGCAGAATAGAAACGAGCTGGAACATGTCGTAATCGTCGGAAGTAAAAATCGGCGTGTCGGAAATCTGCGCTGCAATATCACGGCAAGCGACGGCATCGAGCCGCTCCATAGCCACCAGAATCGGAAACACACGATGCCGCTGAATGAATCGCTGCGTTGCCTTGGTGAATGCAGAGATGTAATGCCGGTATTTCCGTTCCACTTCGGCTCCGGATTGAAAAAAGTACACCGTGCGGTACTGGCTGACCTTAAAGGCTCCCGCCGTTGCTCGCGCGACATATTTCGCAATGGAGGCTTTCACGGGCCACACGAAGGGATGGATCGGACAGAGGACCAGGATTGGCGTCTTTTCATCCCAGCCTGCTTCACGCAATGCCTTTCGGGCGTATTCCGGCGGATGCGGTTCAAAGGTCCAGGCCGTGTCCGTTCCCAGTTCCGTGGGGATACCGAGCGAGTTTAGCAGCCTTTGCGATTCCACATTTCGGGTGACGACCAGGGAATCCTTGACGTAGCGCGCGCACATGGATTCAAGGAGCCTATCCATCTGGCCTGCCTCGCCGCCATACCCCACAGAAAGTTTATCTTCTGCTGAAGCCAGCCCCAGCGAGCCAATCATCATGGTTGTCAAAGCGTTCGCGAATTTGCTCTTAAACATCGAGCCTTCGCACGCAATTACACCGTGATTCTGCCGCACCTCGCGAAAGAGAAAGGGTGGGTAAACATCTGGCAAATGGACTTGCCGCGTGCCTTCAAAATACCTTTTCGTGCGCCCGAAGTCCTGCGTCATCACGCTGAAATCGACGTTGTCCGCTCCGAGCACATGGCGGACCTGCCTCAGCATCTCCTGAACGCGTACATCGCTACCCGTGTTGCGCGTCCCGTTGTAGCCGGCAAAGAGCAGCTTCAGTTTTTCGCCCGCGGTCCATCGCTTGCCGAAACCCAGCATCCAGCCAAAGCGCCGGATCTCGATCAGCGCGCTGACCCAGGCAACAAGGAGGAAGTCGGTCATGCGCTTGCCCCTCCTGCTACGGCAATCTTCTCAGAATATGCGTTGCGTGGCCAGGGCCTGGCCGGATATCGAAATTGATTGTCCCGGCTGAATTTGAGGAGCGGCGCGGCATACGTCGAGAATTTTGCTGGCGCTTCACCCAGTTCCGCGATGACTCGCGAATTATCAAAGACCGTGTTCCAATCAAGATAGGGCCAGAAGACCTTGAGCAGTGAGGCGACGTGCCCCAGCGTGCCTCCGCGGTCCGCGGCCCAACTGACCGTGCTCGAAAACGGCTTGCCTAGCCACGGCCAAAATAGAGGCCGTCGCATTCCGCCCACCTGCGCGATGGCTTCCGTCAGCTCCGCGTAGGTCTGCGATCCCGTGCCGGAGGACAAGTGATAGATGCCATGGTCAGGCGCATCTTTTTGATGAATGGTCACAATCGCCCTGCCGACATAATTCGCCGGCACGATATCGATTCTATCGTGAGGGCGCAGCGGAAGGACAGGCAAGCGTGCCAGCACGTGAAACGCCCTCACCATGTCGAACTGCGAAGTCTCCGCACGCTGGCTGTCTCCTAGTACGATGGCGGGCCGGAAAATCGTCTTAGGGACGTCCGGGAGCAAGCGATTCGCCATATGTTCGCAAAATTTCTTTGTGCGCGCGTAAGGATCGTAGTCAGAGCGCTCCCAGTCGATTGCGTTGTCTTCACCGACGACTTCGTTTTTTCTCTTTCCCGCGACGGCCACCGTGGAGACATGCGAATACCGCCGCAACCCATGACGGTCCTGCGCCCGCCGTGCCAATTGAATCACCTCGAGCGTGCCCCGCAAGTTTACATTCAAGCATTGCTTCTCCGATTTGCGGTTCAGCGAGGCAGCGCAGTGGATCAGCGAATCGGTGGTATCAACCAGCTTGTGGTAATCGTCATCGGATAAGCCGAATCGTTCGCCGGTTAAATCGCCGCGAAAAATGCACACACGCGTGTCCAAATGTTCGCGGAATTCCGGAAATTCAAAATGCAATTGAAGGGAAGTCCAAAGCCGCTCGCGCGCTTCTCGTTCCGTCTTTGCCCGCACCAGCAGATTCAGTTGGTCGCGATGGCCTGTCAGGAGCCCTGCCACCACGTAGCTGCCCAGATACCCGGTCGAGCCGGTTATGAAGATGGCCATAACGAGTCGGACGGCGCGGCTGCTTTGGAGAGCGCCGCTGGTTGCGCCGGCTCCTCGGTCCAATCGAGCGCGCGCGGCTCGCGCGATTCCAGCGGCCGGCCTTCCATCAACGGATAACACCAGCGGCGCAAGGCCGGAATGTGGACGTTGATCCAGTAATCCCACCAGTCCACATGTTCCGGCGTAAAGTCAAAGAGCGGCCGCTCCTCGGGCACCAATGCCGACGAAAGCAAGCGCGCGTTCTCACATTCGAAGACATGCTCATTGTGAAGTATGAAAGGCTCGTAGAGTTCGATAAGTTTTTCGACGCGGATGAGGTCGCGCTCAGCCTTGGCAAACGGTGGCTTCTTCATGCGCAAGGTCGTGGCCGCTCGATTGAGTCCGGATACTACCGCCTTCTGCATGGGAATCGAGAGCCGCTCGTAGCGCTGCTTCGACACCGGAATGGTCTCGAACTTAACCTTCAGCCAGCTGTCGATGCTCTGTGTGCTCCGGTAGTGCTTGCGGTGCGCGAGTCCGGTCAACTCGATACTGCGGCCCATATTCACGGGATTGACCGCCGAGGTTGCCAGCTGATACAGCCGCGCGTGGCGCCGGGACACCACCGCGGAAGCGACCAGGGTCATCCCGCGGCACACCATGTCCACGGGGATCACGTCCAGGCATTTCCGCTCGTTGGATGGAAGCTGGCGGAAATTCGTGCCCAGCAGATAAGAAAGGGGGCCCGAGGTATTGATTCCCTCATTCCAGCCGGCAAAAGGGGAACGCTCCGAGCTTTCCACGATCGACGGACGCACAATGGCAATCGGGAGATCGCGGCCTCGCCGCACAAGCAGAGATTCGCCCAAGCTCTTTGTGAACGTGTAGGTGTTGGGCCAGCCCAAGTGTTGCGCTCGGCGCATGCCCACACGCGTCAACCGGTTGCGGGCCCAGCGCGCACGATTGCGCTTCAGGACACCCTCGAGTGCCCCCGCGGGCGCCGAGGCTTCGTCGCCGCCGCGGCCCAGTGCCTGGCGGCGAAGCGCTTTGTCCAGCTCCGGACTCTCGGCGCGCGCTTCGATGCACCGAATGGTCTCGCGCAGCGAAGCGACCTCGCTTTGGGCATCAAATCGGGGATCGTTCTTGGGATTGTAATTGTCTTGCAAACTTTCGGTAACACGCCCGTCGCGCATGCCCGCAACGTAGCAGGTCGAAAGATGCATCAAGCCGGCGTGCTGGCACTTGCGCAGAAAGTCCAGCAAATGAAGTGCGGAATCAACGTTCGAGGAAATGGCGTCGCGCAAATCCGGATTGAAGTCCGTCAGCCCTGCGCTATTCACTATCAGGTCGAGCGATTTCTGCAGCCGTGCCTGGGTAGGATCATCTAGCCCCAAACCCGGCACGCTCACGTCCCCTTCCAGAACCTCTACTTTTTCTTTCAGGAATGCGCCGAGCTTCCGGCCGTGGCGCTCGTGCAGCCTATCAAAGGCCGGTGATTCCTCGACAATTTTCTCGAATCGCCGCTGCGCCGAGGTCGTGCGATTGCGCCGAATTAACAGTGTCACCTTGCCGATCTTTGGAAGTTTCTCGAGGAGATCAACGAGCCAGACTTTGCCAATGAAGCCCGTTACTCCGATCAGCAAAATATGCCGGTTCGCCAATGTTTCGCGGACCGAGAAGCGTTCGACGCGCGGCGCGTCCCCAAAGACTGCCACCGGCTTCTTTATCGATAATCCCTTTCGAGCCGTGGAGTGGATGGCTTTTTCCAGCAGCTCGGGCCTCGCAGACCAGCCAAGCTGTCTCAGAAGTTTTTCCTTGGAAATGGGTCCATCCGCAAAGCCGCTGGCCAGCCACGCGAGAGGTCCGCGCGGGCGGACTACCGGATCAAGCAACCGGCCGATCGCTCTACCATTGCGGTATTCCAGCCGATTCGCCAGGAATGAGTCCACTCCGAGATGATGGGCCAGCGGGCGAAGGATGTTTTCGAGCAGTTGCCCCACCAATACGACGCGTTCTCCTTCGCGGACCGCTGCGACAATTTTTTCCACGGCTTCACGGCGCAGTTGCGGCTTCAAAACATAATGGAAATACTCTTCGCCCAGCAGATCAAGCCGATCGCGGCTGACGCCTCGGAGCAGCATGTGCAGAAATCGCGTCGCGAAGGTACGGTTCGCCGCATAAGCAAACGGTCGAGTCAGTGCCATGCCCGCCATTCCGGCACGTCGGGCCCAGCGCTCAGAAAAGCTTTGAGAATTCCAGGTGAAAAAGCCCACGGGGCGCATTGCGCCCAGTTCAAGGAGGAATCCTTCCACTCGCCAATAGGAAATCTTTCCTTCTCCTCTGGCGGGTGTCTGAGCCGAATTGGAAGCAGGATGTGGCATCGCGGGCCGATGATTAACGGAGGCCGGTCCGTTCCGCGCAAGATTTCTTGAAAACGTGATCCTTAAGGATGCATCTCATTTTCTGGTCAAACTGTACTGGGACGGAATCTCAGCCTGCGCCAATTCTACACGACCGCGTGGCCCGGCTTTCACCGGCTGCAGGCAGCTTGGGAAAGAGTAAAGGTAGCATTCTCAACGCCTTCCCGCAAGGCAGCTTGCGGATAGGACACTATTCTTTAGGGCCCTCCGCCCGGCAAGTAGGCCTAATGGTTCGAGATAGGGAGTTTCTCTTCCGAAATAAGCGAAAATTCGATTCAGCCTGAGCCTCTATACGCCCCAGCCATAGCGTTCCGCGTGTTCAAACGTCCGCTGCATCTCTTCCCGCAGGATCTCCGTGAACACCGATCCGCCCACGGCTCGCGCGCCCGGCTCCGTAATGTCGGGCGTCCGGAAACCTCCGGACAGCACCCGCGATAGCGACTGCTCGATCCAATCAGCCTCCAGCGAGAGCCCAAAGGCGTCCCTCAGCATCATCGTTGCGCTGAGAATCGACCCAATGGGATTGGCCGAATCGGTGCCGGCCAGAGAGGGTGCGGAACCATGAATTGGTTCGAAGAGCGGCACCGAGTTCCCAAAGCTCCCCGAGGGAACCAGCCCGATTGAGCCGACCAAAGCTGCCGCCGCGTCGCTCAAGATGTCCCCGAACATGTTGCTGCAGAGCAGGACGTCGAACTGTGACGGACGCAGCGTCAACTGCATCGCGGCATTGTCCACGTACATGTGCTCAAGCTTCACGGAGGGGTAAACCGCGCTCATCGCTGTTACGGTCCGCCGCCAGAGCTGTGAGCTCGTTAAGACGTTCGCTTTGTCCACGGAACAAAGTCGCCGTGAGCGATTCTCCGCTCGAGCATAAGCAAACGCTGCGATCCGTTCGATCTCCGGCGTCGAATAGGACTCTGTGTCCCATGCGCGCTCCACACCGTTTTCCGTGCGGTTTCCGCGTTCTCCGAAGTACATTCCGCCCGCGAGTTCGCGCACGATTTCCAGGTCCAAATCGCCCAGGCGCTCCTGTTTCAGCGGAGAAAGAGCCCGTAGCGGTTCAATCAGTTTCACCGGGCGAACGTTGACGAAAAGCCCCATGCCCTTGCGCAAATCGAGCAATCCGCTCTCAGGGCGCTTCCCGACAGGCAGCGTATCCCATTTCGGTCCGCCAACGGCTCCCAGGAATACGGCGTCGGCTTTCCGGCAAGCCTCCAGCGTTTCCTTGGGAAGCGGTGTACCGGAGGCATCGATAGCCGCGCCGCCGATGGGAAGTTCCACGAACGCAAACTCATGATTAAACTCGTGCGCCGTCTCTCGCAGGATGGCACCCGCGGCTCGTGTAACTTCCGGACCGATGCCGTCTCCCGGTAGCAGCACTATGGTCTTCTTCATGGTGGTCCCCGAAACGATACAAACCTCCTGCCGGCCGCAAGCGCTTCAAAAACACTTACAAGAATGCCGCTTGCAACTCATCGATCTCTTGAGCAGCGAGAAAATCAGGCCGCGGAGGGCGATTCCGTTGCCATGACCGCCGGGCGCCGGCGGATTACTTCATGCGCGATGCCGACGATATCGCGGGCGCGCACTTGCTTGGCCTGGTCGGCCAGCGCGGTCACCCGCCGGTAGACTTCCGCGAGTTCCCCATCACTGGCTTCGTAACCCAGATCTTTCAGCGTCATGCGCAGCGCATTGCGGCCCGAATGTTTGCCCAGCACCAGAGAGCGATTGGGCACTCCCACGGTCTGCGGCGAAATGATTTCGTAGGTCAGCGGATTCTTGATGATGCCGTCCTGATGAATCCCCGCTTCGTGCGCAAAGGCATTGGCGCCCACCACCGCCTTGTTCGGCGCCACTTGCGCTCCGGTAATTTCCGTGAGCATTCGACTCGTGCGAAAAAGCTCTTCCAGACGAATCTGCGTGGACACTCCAAAGCTCTCTTTGCGCACCGCCAGAGCTACCACCACCTCTTCCAGCGAAGCATTTCCCGCGCGCTCGCCGATGCCGTTGATGGTGCACTCGATTTGCCGCACCCCGGCGCGAATCGCCGCCAGCGAGTTCGCCACCGCCAGACCTAGGTCGTCGTGGCAATGGGCGCTCAACGTGATACCGTCCGGATCGCCCAAGTGTTCGCGCACCCGCGTAAACATCGCGCCATACTCTTCCGGCACCGCATATCCCACGGTATCCGGCAGATTCAATACCGTCGCGCCAGAATCCACCGCTACGCGGCATACCTGGCACAAGAAGTCGATATCGGTCCGTCCGGCATCTTCGGCGGAAAACTCCACCTCTCCCACATGCTGCCGGCCGTGCCGGATCATCGCGGCGATTGCTTCCAGCGCCTGCTCGTGCGTCATGTTCAGCTTTACGCGAAGGTGTAAATCGGATGTCGCCAGGAAAACATGCAGTCTTGGCGCGGCCGCCGGTTTCAGCGCCTCGATGGCTGCGCTCACATCCTCTTTCTTCGCCCGCGCCAGCGCGGCAATCGGCACATTGCGGACTTCCTTCGCTACCATTTGCACTGCTTCAAGGTCGCCTCGTGACGCGATCGGGAACCCGGCTTCGATTACGTCCACATTCAGCGCGGCAAGCTGCCGTGCCATACGCAGCTTCTCTTCCGTATTCATCGAGAAACCCGGCGACTGCTCGCCGTCACGGAGCGTGGTGTCAAAAATGCGTACAGCGTCCATAGAGTCTCCCAGCCTCTAGTAACGCATGCCCCGCCCCTTGCGGTCCAATTTATCTTTGTTCTACTTTTGATAATTCTGCCTTATACTGGCCGCCGGGGGGAGACTCGTGGATCTTGGTGAACTGCAAGTATTTTTGATGGTCGCCAAGGAGGGCAGCTTCTCTCGCGCCGCCGAGCGTCTCTTCCGCACCCAGCCCGCCATCAGCCTGGCCATCCGCAAGCTGGAGGATTCTCTCGGCCAGCCCCTCTTCGTCCGCGGCGCCCGGCCCGTCCGTCTCACGGATGCCGGTACGCTTCTGAAAGATTACGCCGAGCGGCTGATCAACCTCCGCGATGAGGTCAAAAAGGGGCTTTCGGAGCTGGAAGGCCTCAAGCGCGGGGAGCTTTCCCTGGGCGTGAACGAAAGCTCCATTCATGCTCTTCTCCCGGCGCTCGCGCAATTTCGGGAAATGCACCCGGGTGTCCAGGTGCGCGTTCACCGCATGTTTTCCCGCGACATTCCTCACGAAGTCCTGAATTACCGGCTGGATCTCGGCGCCATTTCCTATGTGCCTCGCGACCCTCAGCTTCAGGCAACCGAAATTCTCAAGGATGAGCTGACGCTGGTTGTGCCTCCGAAACACGTCCTCGCCAGGAAGCGTGAAGTTGATGTGGGCGACCTCGGGGAAGAAACCTTTATCGCGCATATTGTCGAATCGCCCTTCCGCCGCCGGGTGATCGAACTGTTTGCGCGCCACCGCACCGCTCTCAACATGCCCATCGAAATGCCCACTATTGAGAGCATCAAGCGTTTTGTGCAAATGGGCATGGGCGTGGCCATTGTGCCGCGCATGTGTGTTCGGTGGGAAATCGAGCACGGCTGGATGAAAGAAGTAAAGGTCCGGCAGCTCAGCATGCCGCGCCACGTCTACCTCGTTTCGCGCCGCGGCGCCCGTCTTCCGCACGCCGCCGCCGAGTTGATGCGCATCCTCCACGTGTAGGGGCGCGCTTCAGCGCGTCCCCCCGCCCCGCCACTTGTAGGGGCGCAGCATCGCTGTGCCCTTGCCTCTGCGCGTGCGCATCCTTTTCTCCTGAGGTATGCTTCTCCTCGGCAACTCGCAGCTATCGAATCATTAGGTGCGCGCCATTGACAAGCGGACTGGCCATTCTGGTGATCGGTTTCTTTCTCGGGATGCGGCATGCCACCGATCCCGACCACGTGATTGCCGTTTCTACCATCGTCAGCCGCGAGCGCTCCATCCCTAAAGCCGGTTTAATCGGCGTCCTCTGGGGCTGTGGTCACACTCTGACGATTGCCATTGTGGGGACCGCCATCATTCTTTTCGGCGCGGTGATTCCGCCGCACGCCGGCCTGACCATGGAATTTTCCGTGGGCTTGATGCTCATTCTCCTCGGCATTCTCAACCTCACGGGAGCCATGAAGTGGCTCAGCGAGAAGTTCTCTCCCACCCATCCCCCGGTGACCGGAGCGCATGCCCATGTCCATGAGCATGGAAGCCGGCTGCATTTCCATTGGCATTCCCACTCGTTCACCGGAGATCATCACGCCGAGAGCCTCACCCCGCCTCGCTGGTTGCGCGGACCGTTCGAGCGGCTGGGGCTCTTTCATGCGCTGCGCCCTTTGCTCGTCGGCGTTGTGCACGGCTTGGCAGGCTCCGCCGCCGTCGCTCTGCTTGTATTGAGCACGATTCACCAGCCTCGGTGGGCCGTCCTCTATTTGCTCATTTTCGGGATCGGTACGATCGCGGGCATGATGCTGATTACTGCCGTTCTGGCGCTGCCCTTTTCCTTCGTTGGCCATAGGTTCGCCTGGCTCAACCGGAGCCTTGTCGTTGGCTCGGGTCTCCTCAGTCTCTGTTTCGGGAGTTTTATCTGTTACCAAATCGGTTTTGTCGACGGCCTTTTCACCAGCCGGCCTAGCTGGACGCCCAGCTAGCCTCGCCCCTCAATGCAAGCCCTCGGCAGGAACCGCTTTCAGTGATTTCCGCTGGCCAGCGCTTCCTCGGAGGAAGCGTATGTCGGGAAAAGTTTCCTCAGCCCGGCAACTTGGATGATGGCGCTGCCTTGATGGGTGAGTCCCGCAAGCGCAAACGTTTGTCCCTTGTTTCTCCGATGCACAAACAGCTGCACCAACGCACCCACGCCCGCGGAGTCGAGAAACGATACCCCGCTCATTTCCAGGATGAGGTGGGCCGCGCGTTCCGGCCTGACGGTTTGGATGAAATTGGGAACGGTCTCAACACTCAGCGGGCCCTTCAGCCCCAGAATCAGCCGGTCGCCATCGGACCCGGCTAGTTTTTCCAATTCGAGTCGTGGCTGTGCCATAAGAATGCGAACAATAGCCTAAAATCGGGTGCCAGGACATCAACTTTTCTAACCTTCAGACCTTATCCCCTCATTCCACCGGCCGTCCAGCGCGTCCCCCTCAGGATCATACTAATTTCGGTCTTGACAAACCCATGACTAGCCTGTAGAATGCTTTTCATAGAGCAGTGCGCCCCGAACTGGTCGGGGCTTTTTCTTTTGGTAGCACAGGCTTCAGCCTGTGCCAACCAAAGCGTCTTGGCATTGCGTCACCCGTTGGTCACGGTTTCACTCGCTCGCCCGGGTCCGTGCATGTTGTGACCCTGAAGGCCGCGCCTTCTGCGGCCTGAAGGATCTCAACTTAGCCTTTACGTCAAAGCAATCTGTTTGGGATCCGCCGGCATCCTTGCCGGCTTTTTCATCTAGCAATCCAATTCCAACTCTTTAGGAGAACTTCCATGTCTACGATGTACGCCAAGGACCGCGCGTCCTTGTGTACCTTCACCTTCGTCGATGGCCGCCGCTGCCGCACTCCGCGCCAGTCCGGCCACCCGCAATTCTGTTGCTTCCACGCCCGCAAGCAGGCGCAAGTCGAGGCCGCCGAACAACTTGGCCGCGACTTCGCCTATTTCTTCTCCGGCGATTATTTCTCCGCCTGTGATCTGGCCGCCGCCCTGGGCCGCCTCTTTGCCGCCGTTGCCCGCGGCGAGGTCAAACCTCGAACCGCCGCCACCCTTGCCTATCTCGCCCAGACGCTCCTGCAAACCATCCATCTCGCCGAACACGAGTATTCAAACGCCTTCGGCTCCGACGACTGGCGCAAGATCATATATTCCCATGTCAAGGAAAATGCGAACTACCTGGCTCGGGGCCCGGCCCAAAACACTCCTCAACCCGCGCCACAGCCTGCGCCAAAACTTACCGACCAAGCTTCCAAACCCGCCGCGGACAGCGCCTCGCAACCCACCACCGCCTCCGCCGCGGAGCCCGCCACTCCCGAGGCCTCTTAGGATGATCCCCAGGATATCTTTGAGGCTACGGATCAAAAGGAAACGCATTTAATGTCTTGGGTTGCGATAAGATGGTCTCAGCCCGATTGTCAAGCAGGTCGTACTCCTGAAAGGGCGGAGCTGCCGATGCAAGAATCATCGAGACAAAGTGATCTCATCAATTTTTACAGACTCCTCCGACGCGAATCACAGAGTTGTGAAAATTCAGGACTATCGACACACTACGAACACGTTCTTCTGGGCTTAGAAAAGATCATCGAATCTTTAGGCCCAACACCGGAGTATTACGAGTGGCTAGTTCAATTTGGTCCACGTAATACTGCCAACCAATGCACCTTCACGATTGATTTGTAACTGCGCGAGCCAAGCTTCTTTTTGATTTCTGTTGGCCCGAGCAACGATCGATCTCTTTTCTTCTCCGCTCAGGCTCGCGGGGAAGTTTGGCCAGATTGCCGTTTTGACTTGCACCAGCAATGACCGCGTGCCAGCGGCAGCCTCAATATCAGTTGCACCGGGAAGCTGGGTATTGCGATAACACCTCCACCCGTTCGCTCTTAGCCAAGCAGTTGCATGCACTTCACCGTAGGTTCCAATCACCGCTGCGGTTAACATAATAACTATTCTCCTTTGGCCCAACTTGGGCGTGATGTAAACGTCGGTCAACACAACGGTTGGACTTTTTTGTTACGATTTGACCCACTTATTCGCATGAAGAACCAGTACCATGTAACTTCCTGCGTTCAAATTCAATCAATTACATGATGCCAAGGATGGCATCATAAATGCAAGCATATTGTGCGTCAGAAATGACGCAACCTTTTGCGCTTGACAAACGTATATATAACTGTCAGAAAGAGAGCAAAAAAAGTGCCTAGAGGTCGTCATCGCTATAACCAGAAAGGAGGAACTATGCCTGCAGTGAGCTCATCTGCAAAGAGGGTACGCACGACTGTTCGTCTCCCTCGTCCGCTGTACGATGAGGCACGGAAGTTCGTTGATTGCAGCCCAGCCGAAAACATCAACGACTTTTTCGTAACCGCGATCTGCAACTACGTGAAAATGCTGCGGCGAAAACAGATTGATGCTGCTTTTGCCGGAATGGCGGAGGACGCAGACTATCTCAAAGAAAGCAAGCTGATCGAAGAGGAATTCAGTCCAAGCGACTGGGAAGCATTTGAAATTAGCGAGAAGGATCCGGTCGAGGCTTATAGATGAGGAAGGGGGACGTGTATCAAGCCAACCTCAATCCAACGGAAGGCTCCGAACAATCTGGTATACGTCCCGTCATCATCGTTAGTCGCGACGCGATCAATGTCAGCAGCCCTGTGGTCATCATCGTTCCTGTCACCAGCCGCACGAACAAGCAAAAAATCTATCCCAGCCACGTCGAACTCAGGATGCATGAGGGTGGGTTGACCGCTGATTCAGTTGCATTGTGCGAACAAGTCAGGGCGATCGCAAAAAGCCGCCTGACAAAGGCGCTAGGTCATCTCCCACCGCAGAAAATTTCCCATATAAACGCTGCCTTAAAGATTGCCCTCGACCTGCCTTGACCGATCGCAAGCGCGTTTTTTCTAGCTTCAGCCGAGTTGCCTGTTCTTCACTGACGCTCTGCCGCTGACCTATTACCGGTTCCACAACAAAGCATTTTTGTCCATCATCAAGCGGTTTATTATAATTTCTTTAGAATCAACACTTGCAAAAGTGTATGAAAACAAAAGACTTTATCTACCTTTAGAATCAACACTTACGAAAAAACCGGGGGGAGGGGGCTGCCGGAGTGAGCCCGCAAGTCAAGCCGCCCCAAGCTTTCAACTTTCCATTTTCTATTTTCCAATTTCCATTTTCACTTTGCCGTGGAAATCCGGTACACGACCCCCGCCCCGTCATCCGATACCAGCAGCGAGCAATCCGTGCTTATTCTGGAACTAGCAGCTAATGTGGGATACGTGGTTAGATACTTCGCATTGACATTCGAAAATTCTGGACTTACCTTTTCAGTTAGAAGCGCTTCCTTCTCAAGTCCAGTATGAGCCGCTCGACCCACGGCCAAGGAAGACCTATGGCCACGCGAATAGAGACCTTTCCGCTTGCACACTTTCCCTTTCCGCCTCGAATCCTGCACCCCTCCGCCATCGTGCGCCTTCTTCTTTTGTTAAGCATTTGCCTCAGTGTCGCATCGCTGGCTTCTGCCCAGACTTCTGGTCAGCAGTACGTGTATGGTTCGGCTTCTGCTGCTGCCAACTCGCCTACCTCTGTTGTGGCTGCCTTTAGCAAGACCAGCCAAACCGGGGCTCTCACTCCGGTCCCGGGCTCACCCTTCAGTGATCGGCTTGAAGGCGGCCTCATGGCCATCGACGGCCAGGGCAAATTTCTTTTTGTCTTGAACCCCGTGAGCGACGACATCTCCATGTTCCAGATCGACCAGACCTCCGGTGTTCTTTCCGAAGTTCCTGCCTCTCCGTTTGCCGTTCCCCCCGCCTTCAGCTCCGGTTCGCCGCCCTCGAACCCTCTTTCCATTGCCGCCGAGCGGTCGGGAAAATTTCTCTTCGTCGGCTACCTATTTGAGTCCGGCAGCCAGGGACCGAGTTCCGTTGCCTCATTGGCGATCGACACTTCGGGTCCCAGCCCTGTGCTCGTTACGGTCGAAAGCATTTTGACCAACACGGGTGGCTCCCCGAGAAAGTTACTGACCGATTCCAAGGGCCTTCACCTCTATGTCGGTTTGGGCGTCAGTTCCAGTGGAATGTTAGTAGGTGGGGCGGAAGTGTATTCCATCGACGCCTCAACCGGCAATTTGTCCTATCAGGGTATGGCCGGGAGTTCTCTCTCCTTTGGAATAGACTATGCGATTGATCCGCAGGATCGTTTTTTCTTTGCGACTGGCGGTACCGCGGACTTTCTACAAAGTTGCATTATTTCACCGGTGGATGGGACCGCGAATACATGCCCATCATTCTTCGACTTATTCTTTTCGAATACCGGCATGCTCGTCGAGAACTCCGGGCACTTTCTCTACATTGGGGACGGGGACACCAGCGGGAGCGTCGCTGTCTATTCGGTGGATCAAACCACGGGTACTCCAACGCAGGTTGGTTCCGCAACGGGCATTACCTTGGCCCAGGGGCGTTCCGTTGCTGATCCTATGGGGCCGTATATTTACTCCGCAGACCAGACGACTCCACCAGTCGTCCACGCCTTTCAGGTCGACCCCCAAACCGGCAACCTGACCGAAATGTCTGGATCACCATTCGGTATCGGAATAACTTCAGTCGGATGCTGCCAGGGCCTTGCTATCTCCGGCAATCCCGTTCAAGCCATCAGCGGTCCGGCCGCCACGATGTTCCCTTCCTCAGCCGCTACCTTCACTGCCACCGCTGGCACCATTAGCTCCACGCAGATCTTTTCTATCGTCAATCAGGGCAATCAACTGCTTGCCATCAATTCCATTTTGCTTGCCGGAACCGACGCCTCCAGTTTTTCTCAATCCAATACCTGCCTTGCAACTCTTGCTCCTAATGCCCATTGCTCTGTCAGCATCACCTTCAACCCGGCGAGCGTTGGCACATTCGCCGCCAATCTTCAGGTGGCCGATAACGCTCCAGGCAGTCCACAGACTCTCTTGCTGAACGGCACTGGCACCGCCCCTGTACCCACTGTCACTTTCTCTCCGACAGCGCCAGCGTTTCCCGCCAGCACGCAGGGAACATCCAGCGCGCCGCAAACGCTGACCCTCATCAACTCTGGATCTGGACCGCTGCACGTTTCCGGAGTGTCTCTTGCTGGGCCGAACCCCTCGGATTTCAGTTTCACCAATAATTGCACGGCCCCGGTTGCTCCGGCATCCAACTGCACAATCGCCATAGTCTTCAGTCCGCTTGCCCCGGGCCAACGCACCGCAAACCTGCTGGTTTCCGACGATGCTTCGGGCTCACCGCAAGCCGCTTCCCTCAGTGCCACCGCCAATCCCGCTTTCGCCGTTGCAGCGGTCGCGGGGAGTTCCACAACTGCTTCTGTCACCGCAGGCCAGACGGCTCAATACCAGATGCAGTTGACGCCGGGGCCTGGTTACAGCGGCACGGTCTCGCTCACCTGCAGCGGAGCGCCTCTCGGCGCCATGTGTCACGTACCCGCGAGTGTGTCTCTCGCGAACGGAACCGCTACGCCTTTTACCGTCACCGTGACCACCAGCGGACCGGCCACATTGCCGCCATCAACTCCCATGCGCTTTCCGCCCTTTTCGCAAGTGCCCTTGGTTCCGCTCCTGGCGCTCGCGCTGCTTTCGCTGATTGCTTTCCGGGCTTTCCAGACCGCCGCTGGCAGGAACCGCTTCGCGATGTCTGGGATCCTCGCCGCCGCCATTTTTTCAGCAACTCTCGGCATCGCGGGCTGCGGAGGCGGCAGCGCTGCTGTTGCCCCTCCTCCGCCGCTCATCACTCCCCCGGGCACTTCGACGATCACCGTCACGATGAGCGCAATGTCTCCCTCGGGCCAGCCGCTCCAATTGCAGCCCCTTCAGCTCACGCTGACCGTGAAGTAGCGCTGCTTTGCCAGCCCTGCCAGGTATCGGTTCATGCTGGAGTGATTTGTCTGTTTTCTCTTTCTATTTTCCAATCTCACTTCACCACCGAAACCCGGTACACCACTCCCGCTCCGTCATCCGATACCAGCAGCGAGCCATCCGGCGCCACCGTCACTCCCACCGGCCGTCCATAAACATCGGGTTTGCTGGGGTCCGGCACCAGCCCGGTCATGAACGGCACGGGGTCCGCCGAGGGCTTGCCGTCCTGGAACGCCACAAACGCGATTTGGTATCCCGAGCGCGTTGCGCGGTTCCAAGACCCGTGCTCCGCGATAAACGCCCCGCCCCAATAGCTCTTCGGAAATTGTTTCCCGGTATAAAACGCAAACTGTAACGGCGCCACGTGCGCTCCCAGCAGCACGTCCGGAATAATCGCCCGCGCCACCAGCTCCGGTCGCTGCGGCTTTACGCGCGGATCCACGTTGTCCCCAATGTAGCTGTACGGCCAGCCATAAAATCCTCCATCTCTCAACGAAGTGAAATAATCCGGCGGCAGGTTGTCGCCCAACTCGTCTCGCTCATTGACGCTGGTCCAGACCTTCCCGCTCACGGGCTCGATGGCCAGGCCCACGGGGTTCCTCAGGCCCGTCGCGTACAGCCGCGCATTCTTTCCATCAGGATCGCAGATTGTCACTGCCGCGCGGCGCGGATCTTCCCCTGTGTCAATGTTCGATGCCGAACCCACGGCAACAAACAAGTGCTTTCCATCCGGAGAAAAGGCCAGTGAGCGCGTATCGTGTCCGCCTGATGGCAAATACATTAAATGTTCTTCTTCGCCCAGCCTTTTGGAAGTCTTGGGATCGTAGCGAAAGCGCACCAGTTCGTTCATGTTCCCCACATACGCGTAATCTTCATGAAACGCGATCCCAAACGGCCGCCTCATCCTGCTGACAAAGACTTCTCGTACTTGTGCCGCGCCCGTATCCCGCGCATCGCGCAGCACGATAATTTCGCCTGCTCCCGTATCGGCCAGAAAGATATCTCCGTTCGGCGCCACCGTCAGCCAGCGTGGCCTCTTGAAACTCCTCGCATACTCATTCACACGAAATCCGGCCGGTACCGTCGGCAGAAATCCCTCCGGCGGCTTCTCGCGGTCCGGCCCATTGCCCGCCGATTTCGTTTCAAACGGCGCGGGCAATTTTGGCTTTTGTCCGTGCGTTACCTGTGCTACCAGATTCCCGCCCGGAATTATGCTGACCGCTAAAAGAAAAAAGCTTCGCCTCCACATAGTGGTAGCCCCTCTCAATGTAAAGAATGGACAGTCTGTATCCTAAGATGCTCCGTTCGATCGCCCGGTTCCATCGCTGCCATCTTGCCGTGGCGCAGACGAGCCGCTCGCTTGCCGCGCCGGCCCCGCCCTGTCCGCGATTCGGCGGCCACGGCGAGACGCTGCGCATGCTCAGTAATGGGTCAGTTTGACGATCACCCATTCGCGCCGACTTGGCCCGTGCGATGAGTGGAGCAAGCCGCCTGCGCGGCAGTTAGTTCGCAAGCATGTGCAGGACGACAATCACTAGGATGCCTGCGGCTGTCAGGGTCGTCGCGGCGACCAAGAGCTTCGCCGGGTGCTCGCGGAGCACGGCAAGCGATTGCCGCGCAGTGTTGGGGAGTCCAACATCACGGTCCCTGTCGCGTAGCAGCGTCACGGCGCCGGTGATCAACACCGCAAACGGCAGAGCCAGCAGCAGCACCCACAGGGTCCACATCCGTCCCGAGTACCAGACGATGATTCGTTGAGCGATGTGCGCCGGCTCGTATTGTAGCGGCAGCATGTTGCGCACCGCCAACGCCATCATGAAGAGCGCGGCAGGGAAGATGAGCGCCAGTTCCAAGGCGGCGACGATGCGTGTCCGGGTGCGCATGAAGAACTTTGTATCAAAAAGTGAAAGCAGACGCAAGCAGCAGCGTTATGTCTACGAAGGGGTGGTATCCAATTCAAACTGACCCACTCTGTCGCGGGAAATAAGGACAAAAGGACAAACTGCTATCATTCCCCGCCAAAGGCGTAAACCATTCATCTGGAGCACACACACCATGAGTCCTTCCAATCGCCGTCAGTTCCTCACCCGCGCGGCCGCACTCAGCTGTGGCGCACTTTGCAACAACATGCTCACCGCTCAACCTCATCCGGCGCCTGCCGCACCGCCACTCGCGGACTCGCAACTCTCCGGCAAATCCCTTCTCGCCAAAATGAAGTGCTTCAACGCGCCTGCCTCCGCGAAACAATCCGGCGATCAACTCGTTGGCACCACCAAGCCCAAAACCGATTTCTGGCGCAAAATGTTCTACGACTATGTGACCAACAACGGTCATTTCTTTTTTCTGCCCTTCACCGGCGATTTCACCTTGGAAAGCCGCGTCGCCGGAAAATATTCCGCGCTCTACGACCAGGCCGGCTTGATGGTCCGCATTGACGATAGCAATTGGCTGAAATGCGGTCTCGAATTGGTGGATGGCATCGGCCATGCCAGTGTCGTCGTCACACGCGATTTTTCCGACTGGTCCACGATTCGCGGCATCACCGCCAAGGAACCGCTCTGGTGGCGCATCGTCCGCAAAGGCTCTTCGCTGGAAGTTCTCTACTCTCTCGAGGGCAAAAACTTCATCTCCACGCGCCTCGGCTATTTGCCTCTCCAGGCCGTCGTGGACGCGGGCATCATGTGCTGTTCGCCCGAGGGCACCGGGTTCGACTCCACGTTCGACGAAATCCGCCTCACTCAATAGTCATATGGCACCCATGAACGAGCGAACTTGTTGAGTGTGCTTGTCGTATATCTCTGTGTATCACCTTACCGCAGGAGGAGTTGATGAGGTGGACGCTCCTATGTTTGGCAATGACGCTGGCTCTGAGTGGGTCGCTGGCCGTAGGCGAGCAATCAATTGTCACAAGGCTTGACGGCAGCACCATCACCTCATCGGAACTCGATGGCACAGTGACGCGGTTGATGAAGGCCGCGGAGGTCACAGGCGTGGGAATTGCGATCTTCAATAACGGGAAGATCGCTCATTTGAAAGCCTATGGCCTTCGGGACAAAGAGAAGAATCTGCCGCTGACGGTGGACTCGGTGATGTCCGCAGCTTCGTTTTCCAAGGTGGCGTTCGCGTACCTGGCGATGGAACTGGTAGGCGAAGGAATCCTGGATCTGGACAAGCCGGTCTATCAGTATTTGCCAAAGCCGTTGCCGGAATACCCGAATTATGCAGATCTGACCAACGACTCGCGCTACAAGCGCATTACCGCACGAATGCTGCTCAGCCACACCAGCGGGTTTGCGAATTGGCGCGCGTTTGAGGAAGACCGCAAGCTGAAGATTCATTTTGAGCCGGGATCAAAGTATGCGTATTCCGGCGAAGGAATCGATCTGCTGCAACTGGTTGTGGAGAGCATCGCGAAAAAACCGCTGGAACAACTGATGCAGGAACGTGTCTTCCAGCGTTTGGGGATGACCCGAACCAGCATGGTCTGGCAGGACCGCTTCGAAAGCGACTACGCGAATGGCTATGACGAGTACGGGCGGTCGCTCGGTCCGCAGAAGCGCGAGAAGGCGGATGCGGCGGGCTCGATGCAAACGACTATCGCCGATTTTGCGCGGTTCACACAGGCCGTGATGGAAAGCAGATTGCTCCGCAGCAAAACGCGAGAGCAGATGCTCAGCCCGCAAGTTCAAATCATCTCTAAGCACCAGTTCCCGACGTTCAGCGAGGAGACCACGGACGAAAACAAAACCATCCGCCCGAGCTACGGACTGGCGTAGGGCTTTTACTGGACCCCTTATGGCAGGGCATTTTTCAAGGAGGGGCATGACGACGGTTGGCGGAACTACGCCGTCTGTTTCGACAAGCAGAAAACCGGCATCGTCATCATGACCAACAGCGGCAATGGCGAGGGCATCTTCAAAGATCTGTTGGAGGTTCTGCTGAAAAACACCTACACGCCTATTGAATGGGAAGGCTACACGCCGTATGACAAACTTCCTCCGCGGCCCCCGCTCAAACAGCGCATTCAAGTTGCCGTCGATCCGACAGTGTTGCAACGGTACGCTGGACGGTACTGCATACCGCCGGACATCATGCCAAACATTATTCTGACAGTGCGATGGGAAGGCGACCACCTTTCCGTGCAGGAGAATGACGAGCCCAAACAAGAGCTGGTCCCTGAAAGTGCAACGCAGTTCTTTACCATAGCTGATGACGTTTATACGTTCGAAACTGACGCTCAGGGCCGGGTCATCCAGATGATTTTGCACGCCGATGGGAAGGACATCCCCATCAAGCGCATCGAGTAGAGCGAAACCTCCCAGGCGACCAACATTACAGTACTAACCGAGCGTAGCCAGTTGACACCAACCATCTCTTGGGGTATCAACGCCCCTACGTGCACGCGCGCAGATCGTCCCTCCCGTTTCTCGTGCGCACACGTCCAAAGTCACTAGGAGGCAACCATGTCGAATCCTGTCCGAGCAATCCCTGAGGGGTATCACACGATTACGCCTGCGCTGACTTGCAAGAACGCAGCCGGGGCGATCGATTTTTACAAATCCATCTTGGGCGCCAAGGAAATCATGCGTATGCCCGGTCCCGGCGACAAAATTGGGCACGCCGAACTGAGAATCGGCGACTCCGTCATTTTCGTCAGTGACGAGTTTCCCGGCATGTCGTGTGCGCCAACGCCGGGCGCCATGAATCCGAGCGCGCTCTTCGTCTATCTCGAGAACGTTGACGCCACCTTCAACCGTGCGGTTGCCGCTGGCGCTCGCGTGGACATGCCTCTCGCGAATCAGTTTTGGGGCGATCGCTACGGCAAACTTACCGATCCCTTCGGCCACCAATGGGGCCTCGCACAGCATGTCGAGGATGTCGCGCCGGACGAAATGAAGCGCCGCTCCGAAGAGTGGACCGCGAAAATGGCCAAGGCTGCCGCCGCCGGCCAAAGCTAAATCCTTCACCACAAGACCCACGACACGGCCTCGCTCTTTCCATTGCGGAAGCGCGAGGCCGTGTTTTGTAAGGCTTCTAATCTTGGTCTTCTGCCATTAAGCTTGTGCCGGGTGATCTTGCTTGATCTCTCCGGAATCCTTTCAATTTCCCAATCTCAGGAATATCTTTGGCGGATTCGGGGTCTAGTGTGTTGGCGCGGGGTGTCCAGGGCGCAGTCTCGCGCGCTCGTCACGCAGATAAGGAAAGGACAAATTCTCATGAAGCAATCGCTGTCCTTTGCCGTGACATGCCTCTTGATCGCGCCTGCTTTGGCCGCACAGGAATTTAGTTTTCCTGAGGCTGCGGTCACCGACGCCGCAGCCCTTTCCAAAGCCATGCCGGAGCTGGCCAAGCAGGTCATGGCGGCTTATAAAGGCGGTGATCGCGTCAAATTCTTCGACAATTTATTTCGCCTTCAGATAGAGGCGGGCCAGTACTCCGACGCACTCACTTCCTCGGCGTCGCTCCGCGAGCTGCTGCGCGCGAGCCAGCCCCCGCTCGGCGCCTGGGTGAACGTTCAGTACGATATCTATGCTCGCGCCAAGGCCAAACAGGATGCGCAGAAGCTGGCGTTCAACGATGCCTACACGCAATCGTTCCAGGATGTTTTCGGGAAGCTCGACGACCGCACCTCTGTTCTGGTAATCCGCGCGCTCACCATGATTGATGCTTCCGATGCGCAGCAGGACTTGCAAAGTGACCTGCAGAAACAAAAAGGCAAAGCCTCCATCTCGCTCGCGGACGCTCTAAAGCTGGCCTCCGACTATCAAGTTGCGGAAGCCTACCGCGCTTTCGCGCCGCTGAACCCAGTCCTGGTCGCTGAAGACGACCGTCGGCGCTATATCACCGAGAAAGACATTTCCGTGAAAACTCCCGACGGCGCAACCATCTGCGCGCTGCTCATGCGGCCCCGCGGAGCGTCCGCACGCCTTCCGGCCCTGCTCAATTTCACGATCTACGTGGACCCCAACGACAACATGAACAGCGCTCGCCAGACGGCCTCCAACGGATATGCCGGCGTCGTAGGTTTTACGCGAGGCAAGGCCTGCAGTCCCGACAAGCCGGTTCCGTATTTGCACGACGGCTCCGACGCGTCTGATTTGATCGATTGGATTGCCGCACAACCATGGAGCGACGGCCGTGTAGGCATGTTCGGCGGCAGCTACGAAGGATTCACCCAATGGGCCACGGCAAAGCGGATGCCGAAGGGGTTAAAGGCGCTGATGATGGGCGCACCTGCGGCCCCCGGCGCCGACGTGCCCATGGAAGGCAACGTGTTCTGGAATTTCATCTACCCCTGGCCCTTCTATACCACGAATGCAAAAGGTTCCGATGACACGACGTACAGCGACCGTACCCGCTGGCGCCGTCTGAATCATGACTGGTACGTGAGCGGGCGCGCGTATCGTGACCTGGACAAAATCGATGGAACGCCGAATCCCATTTTCGATGAATGGATCGCCCATCCCGGCTACGACGCCTACTGGCAGAGCATGATCCCATACCAGAAGGAGTTCGCACGCATCAACATTCCCGTGCTGATTACCGCCGGCTACTACTACGGTGGACCGGGCGCCGCCCTCTACTACTTCAGCCAGCACCATAAATATGATCCGAAGGCCGAAGATTATCTTTTGATTGGTCCCTACCACCACATCGGCGCGCAATTCGGCGTGGTCGGCTTGCTTGGCAATATCTACGATTCCCTGGGGGGACTGGACCTGGACCCCGTCGCGAAAATCGACTTAGTTGACCTTCGCTACGAGTGGTTCGACTCCATCTTCAAGGGCACTCCCAAGCCCGCCATTCTGAAGGACAAGGTGAACTATCAGGTCACCGGCGCGAACGTGTGGAAGCACGCGCCCACACTTGCTGCGATGGCCGACCACATGCTGCGATTTCACCTCAGCTCACAGCACTCCGGCAATGGCTACCGGTTGAGCGAGTCGAATCCTTCCGCTGACGCCTCTATCGATTTGAAAGTCGATCTTGCCGACCGCAAGGACGTCGATCGCGCTGCACCGGGCGGCGGCGTCCTCGACAAGGCCGTGGACACCTGGAACGGCCTCGAGTTCATCAGCGATCCACTGTCAAAGCCCACGGAGCTAAGCGGTCTCTTCTCCGGGCGCCTCGATTTTGTCTGCAACAAAAAGGACTTCGATTTCGAGATTGATCTCTACGAGCAGACCTCCAAAGGCGAGTGGGTGCGTGCCAGCTATATCGGGGACCTCAGCAACCGGCACTTATTGACGCCGGGCAAGCGTCAGCGGCTGAATTTCGAGAGCATACGCCTGATGAGCCGCCAGCTCCAGACTGGCAGCCGGGTGGTCATGGTGCTCAGCGTCATTAAGGAAAAGGGGAGGCAGATCAACTACGGAACGGGCAAAGACGTCAGCGACGAAACCATCGCGGATGCGAAAGAGCCGTTGCAGATCAAGTGGTTTAGCGACAGCTACGTCGACTTCCCTGTGGGGGAATGAGAATTTCCATAACGAGTCGATGCCCCGTTGCAAAGTTTGCCGCCGTTCGTTTTTTCTGATCAGTCCATGGTTTCGGCCGCGGCGGTTTTTTTTTGCTTCAGAACAGCAATTTTTGATGGATTTCGAGCGTTTCCGACTACGCACGGGAATCCTTCACGCGCCAGCCAGCAATTCCTCACTTCTTCAGACCATTGCCTCGTCTCTTGAGCAGGCAGACACCGGACCACGGCCGATTTCCCGCCGGCCCTTTCTTTTCCGGAAGGTGCCCGAACAATCGCAGGAAAAACGGAGGCCGCTTAAATTGCGTCGCGGTTTTCAGGATTCCCTTCACTTCCATCTGCTCCCATCCCTGCGCGGAAAAGAAAGCCGGGCCTTCCGCGGGAGCAAACTTGAAGGGAGCGCCCACCTCGCTAAGATGTTTTCCCGTGGTGCGCTGCATCATCCGCAGGAGTCCTGGCGACGCCAAATCGATAATCCACCGCTGAAAATTGGCGGCGCTCGCCAGATCTCTCGCTAGCGCCGCTGCTTCCTCCGCGCTCAGATAAATCAACAACCCTTCCGTGAGAACAAGAATTTTCTTCGCGCGCTGGTCAAGTTTTGCGACCAGCGCGCGCCGCGCGTCGCCATCCGCCAAATCCAGCCGGACGCGCTCCAGCGCGCACGTCGATTTTTCGTTCGCCAGAATTCCTTCCTTGTACGTAAGGATTTCCGGCAGATCGACTTCGATCCATTGCAGCGACGCCGGTAGTTTCATGCGGTACGGGCGCGCGTCCAATCCGGCTGCGAGATTCAAAACCAAGTCCACCCCGTGCTCCAGCTCCTGGGTGATGAGCTGATCGAACAAATACGTCCGCGTGACCCATGCCCACGCGTGTTTGTTGCCTTCCGGGAGTGTGTGGGCGATGTCTACGCCTTGCTGCCCGGCCAGGCGCTCGGCGTACGGATCGCGAAACAGCGCGTCTGGCCGCGCGCTTTCTTGCGCGCGAAAATACGCCGCCCATCGCGCCGTGTCCGAAATATTTCGAACGACCGCTTGTGCTTTTCCTGTTTGCGTTTCCGCCATGGCTCTATTCCTTCAAGAGGAACAGCTAACGCTTCGCTCCGGCATGCGAGTCTACCCCAGCGGCCAGAGCCACGCCGCTCCGCGCACGCCGCTCGCATCCCCATGCTTTGCCGCCAACACCGGCGTGTCCGCCTCTTTGCCAAAGACATGTTCCTTCAGCCGCGCGGGAACGTTCTTATAGAGCCGCGGAATTTGCGAAGCGCCTCCGCCCATCACAATCACATCCGGATCGAGCAAATTGATGACCCCCGCCAGCGCGCGCGTCAGCCGATCTTCGAATCGGTCTAGTGCCGCGAGCGCGGCGGCTTCACCCGCGCCACTGCGCGCAATGATTTCGGGCCCTCGGAGAGACTGTTTTGTCGCCCGTTCGTAATCCTTTTCCAGTCCGGTTCCGGAGATCCATGTTTCGACGCAGCCATTTTTCCCGCAATAGCAAGACGGCCCCGGAAATTCCTCTGGGCGCATCCACGGCAGCGTGTTGTGTCCCCATTCACCCGCGACCCCGTTTGAACCGCTGTGCACGCGGCCGTCGACTGCGATTCCGCCGCCGCAACCCGTTCCCAGTATTACCGCGAACACCATATGCTTTCCCGCGCCGGCGCCGTCGGTCGCTTCGGAAGCCGCCAGGCAGTTTGCGTCGTTAGAGCATCGTACTTCGCGCTCGAGCCCACGGCTCAAATCTTTGTCGAAAGGTTTTCCGTTCATCCAGGTGGAATTCGCATTCTTGACAAATCCGGTCTTGGTCGAAATCGTGCCGGGAATTCCCACGCCCACGCTGGCACTCTTGCCAAGTTTTTTCTCGATGTCCTTCACTCCGTCGGCGATAGCGCGCACCGTTGCGTCATAATCGAATCGCGGCGTGGCGATGCGATGCCGGTGCAATT
>Ga0209802_1000113_pt1 | contig 58501 bp, 43 predicted proteins | sample GraSoiAngelo_129_FD_185886 | JGI IMG/M metagenome (GOLD analysis project Ga0209802, IMG submission 185886) | Grasslands soil microbial communities from the Angelo Coastal Reserve, California, USA - 14_0927_12_40cm (SPAdes) (version 2) | ecosystem: Environmental > Terrestrial > Soil > Grasslands ...
CGCCTCTTTTTCTTTGCTGCTTACGAAGGCCAGCGCACCAGGGAAAGCACCCAAGTCCGCAGAGAAGTGCCCAGCGCGGCTCTGCGCGACGGCGTCATTATTTATCAGTGCAACCACGCGGATCCGAACTCGAAAACAAATTGTCCCGGCGGCCCTGTTACGGGTTTGAGCGGAGCTTCGTACGACATTCCGGCACCCGTCGTCAACGCGGATGGTTCGGTCACCGCCTACAAGGGACTCAATCCTGCACAAATCGCGAGCATGGATCCGAATTGCACGGGCAACGGCACATGTCCGCAGGGCGCCGGGGTCGATCCCAGTGTCATCGCCACAATGAATCTATACCCTCTGCCGAACAGCAATCAGCTTGGGGATGGATTCAACTTCCGTGCCTTCACTTTTTCCTCGCCGACGCCCAACAAGCTGGACACCTATGTCGCCAAATTTGATTACAACCTAAGCGCCAACCAGCGCTTGTTTGTGCGGCTTGGCCTCCAGAACGATCACTTCAACGGCGAACAACAATTCCCTGGCCAGCCGGCGCGCACAGTGGACACGAACAACTCAAAGGGCATTATCGCCGGCTACACATGGGCGATAGGCCCGAGCAAGGTGAACAGTTTGCACTACGGATTTGTCCGCCAGGGAATCGGAAACAATGGCACCTCGCTTGAGCACTTTGTCTTCCTGCGCGGGCTGGATTTGCCGCAGGCAAATACACGAACAACAAATGTGATTGTGCCAGTTCACAACCTTACCGATGATTTCAGTTGGACGCGCGGCAAGCACACGTTTCAATTCGGCGGCAACTGGCGATTCATCAACAACATCCGCGCTTCAAATGCCAATTCGTTCAGCGATGCCGTCACGAATGCCGGATTTCTCCCCACGACGGGCTTTGCCAACCGGGGCACGAGTTTCGATCCGGCCGTATTTGGTTTTCCGGCCGTGGATCCGGGCTTTGCGAATGCCTACAACTTCCCAATGACTGCGCTTGCGGGGATTATCACTGAGGTGGATGCCACTTACCTGCAAGACAAGTCCGGTACAACGTTACCCGAGGGTTCCTTTGTTCCGCGTCATTTTCGGGACAATGAGTTCGAGGTTTATTTCCAGGACGCGTGGCGTATCAAGCCCAATCTGACACTAACCGCGGGCATTCGTTACACGCTTCTCCAGCCACCCTACGAGACGAAAGGGAATCAGCTGGCCCCGAACATCAGCCTTCACGACTTCTTCGACACCCGCATGAAAGACATGACGCAAGGCATTTCCTTTTCTCCGAATTTCAGCTTTGATCTTGCCGGTCAAGCCAATGGAAAGCAACCATACTGGGGTTGGGACTACAAGAATATCGCACCTCGTTTGTCACTGGCCTGGTCGCCGGGATACGGGAGCGGATTGCTAAGCAGCCTCTTCGGTGGGCCTGGCAAGAGTTCGATCCGACTCGGTGCTGGTATCTACTACGACCATTTTGGCCAGGGCATTGTGAACACGTTTGACCGCAACGGCTCGTTCGGATTCGTGACGACGATTGCCGATCCACCTGGCTCGGTGACTCCAGACGACGCTCCTCGGTACATCGGCATCCACGACATCCCTGCCTCGTTGACTCCCTCAGGGCCAACTCCTGGGTTCCCCGTGATGCCGCCAACGGATTTCAATAACGGTGCGTTTGCGATCTACTGGGGTTTAGATGACAAGCTCAAGACACCGAATTCCTACGGTTTCGATCTTTCCTTCAGCCGGGAACTTAAAGGAGGCTTCATTTTCGAAGCCGCATACGTCGGGCGTCTCGGCCGCCGGCTTATGCAGGAGCGTGACCTTGCGCAGCCTCTAAATCTCGTCGACCCCGCGTCTAAGATGGATTATAACCAGGCGGCGACGATGTTAACAAAACTCGGAGAGGTAAACGGTTTTGCGGGGACGGACATCAGTGCTGTACAGCCTATCCCCTACTGGGAAAATCTCTTTGCGAATGCGGCAGGAACCCTCTCGGGCTGCGCCCTAAACTCTACTGGCATCACGAACCCGACTGCGACGCAGGCCATGTATGACGCCTACTTTTGTGGGTTGCACAACGAAACGACGCCGCTTTTTATCGCGGACCTCTTCTGTTTCCCGGGCTGTGCGAACGGCAAATTGTTCCAGTATTTCCAGGCACAGTTCGCTTCGCTCTATGCCTGGAGCTCTATCGGCCGTAGCAACTACAATTCCGGTCAGTTCAGCCTCCGGCACAAGGCAACGCATGGCCTTTCCTGGGATTTCAATTACACATACTCGAAGTCCATAGACATAGGCTCAAATGCCGAACGGACTTCGTTGTTCGAAGGCTTCGGCTTTGGAAGCCAGGTCATCAACGCCTTCCAGCCGGGGCAACTCCGCTCTGTGTCCGACTTTGACACCACTCATCAATTCAATACGAACTGGGTGTACGAGATGCCTTTCGGTCGGGGAAAGAAGTGGGGTGGCAGCTGGAATCGCGGTTTCGATGCCATTGCAGGTGGGTGGTCCTGGGCAGGTCTCGCGAAGTGGACCACTGGCTTCCCCTTTAATGTCGGCAATGGGTTCGACTTTCCAACGAACTGGGAGCTGACCGGGAATGCCATAACCTTGTCGAAGCCCAAGACGGGAACTTTCACCGACGTGGATGGCGATCCGAACGTCTTTGCGGCGACGACGACCAGCGCAGGACGCAGCTCTCTGATTCCTCCAAACAGCCCCTTCTTCCGATTCCCGTTCCCTGGCGAATCAGGCAGCCGGAATAGTTTGAGGGGCCCGGGCTATTTCGGGATCGACATGGCTCTCCGAAAGACGTGGGGCATTGCCGAAAGGACCAAACTGGCGTTCAGTTGGGAAGTCTTCAACATCACCAACTCCGTCCGGTTCGACGCCGCGAACACTTTCCCGGCAATTGATTCAGAAGGGAGTTTTGGCAAATTCGCGAATACCCTGACACGCCCGCGTGTTATGGAATTTGCATTGCGTTTGAGCTTCTAAACGCAATTTCCGTTCTAACCGCCGCCGGGAAGCGAAAGTTTCCCGGCGGTTTTTTTGTTTTCGCCGGACTACCCACCTAGGGAAAAAATGGAACACGCTGCGAAAGGAGCAGGCCGGACAGGATTGGAAAGAGAAGGCGGGTCCACTCGCGGGTGGCCCAGAGACAGCGGAATTATGGAGTTGAGACCGCGAACCGGGCTTGGTCTACCCCCGGCTGCGGAGCTATGTTACTCTGATCTGATGTTCCGGCTTGGGGCGGAAACTTCGGCTCGAGCTTGTCGGTCGGGGCGTAGCGCAGCCTGGCTAGCGCGCCTGGTTCGGGACCAGGAGGTCGATGGTTCAAATCCATTCGCCCCGACCACTTCCTTGGGCTGAGGTCCCTCGCGGCGCTCGGGATTTCGCCTGCGGGCTCCGACGCCCGCAAAGCAGCTCAAGTTCAAATCCATTCGCCCCGACCACTTCGTTCCTAGAATCCCCGGTGCCTCAAATGAGCCGACTTGTATGGTTTCGTTAGAGAGGCGGCCCCCGCAACTCATTCGCCGTAGGGTACCCAGATGTTCTTGACCTGAACGGCGTGGTCGAGGAACCAGCGGCCTTCGCCTTGTTTGACGTCAAACCAATCGATGGCGCGGCCTTCGTTGGTGAACACCTGTTTCAAATTTCCCACGGAAAGTGTTTTTGCGGCCGTCGCGCCGGCTTCATCGGTGAAGCACCAGATGGCGTCCAGGTCGTCATGTTCGGCGAGCGTCTTCAGGAGGTCGGCACTGCGGCCGGTGACGATATTTACGACGCCGTCCGGCAGATCGCTGGTTTCGAAAACCTGATAGAGATCGCCGGTAATGAGCGGGTATTTCTCCGAGGGAATTGCAACGACCGTGTTGCCTGCGGAAATAGCGGGCATCACGAGAGACAGGAAGCCCAGCAGCGGCGCATCGGCGGGGCAGATTACGCCCACGGTGCCGATGGGCTCCTTCATGGCGAGGGTGACGTTTCGAAACGGCGGATTGTGAATCGCCCCATCAAATTTATCGGCCCACGCAGCATAGGAAAAAATCCGCTCGATGCCGTGTCTGACCTCCGCTTCGGCTTGTTGCTTCCCGACAACGGCCGATAAGCGGCCGGCGATTTCTTCGCGGCGCTGGGAAAGATTCTCCGCAATGTAGAAAAGCACTTGCGCGCGAGTGTGCGCGGTGGCTCTACCCCAGCTTTCCGCTTTGCGCGCGGCCTCGACCGCGTTGCGAATGTCCTTGCGATTGCCGAGCGGCGCTTCGCCGAGCAGGCGCCCGTCCGCAGCGCGTACCAGCATGCTGTAGCCGGAATCGGGCCGCGCCTGCTTGCCGCCGATGTAGAGCTTCACGGTGCGATCGATGGGCGGGGCGCTCAAATCTGCTGGCGGTTCCGCGGGCTGATCGATGGCCAGAGGGGTCGCCTGAACAGGGGGCGCTTGCTTGAACCACGCGGGTTCAAGATATTCAAGCAGGCCTTCGCGGCCACCCTCGCGGCCAAAGCCGCTCTCGCGATAGCCGCCGAAGCCGCAGGCGGCGTCGAAAAGATTTGTGCAGTTGACCCAAACGACGCCGGCTTTCAATTCCGCGGCGACGTGGAGCGAAACGTTGATGCTTTCGCTCCAAACGCAGGCAGCCAGACCGTAGACGGTGTTATTGGCGAGCTCGACCGCTTCGCGCGGCGTTCGAAAGGTCATCGCGGTGAGAACGGGGCCGAAGATTTCCTGCTGCGCGACGACCGAACTCGGATGCACATTGCTGAGAAGCGTTGGCGGAAAGTACAGGCCGCGCGAGGGCACGGGGATGGACGGTTGCCAGCACGTCGCGCCTTCAGCAACGCCCTGGTCCACGAGCCGTTGGATGCGTTCGAGCTGCACGCGCGCGACGATTGCGCCGATGTCGATAGCTTTGTCGAGCGGCGAGCCAATGCGCAGCGTGTTCATGCGGTCCTGAATTTTGCCAATGAGCTTTTCCGCGATGCTCTCCTGCATCAGCAGGCGCGAACCGGCGCAGCAAACTTGCCCTTGGTTGAACCAGATGCCGTCGACGAGGCCTTCGACGGCGCTGTCGAGATCCGCGTCCTCAAAAATAATGAACGGGGATTTGCCGCCAAGTTCGAGCGAAAGCTTTTTGTGACTCTGCGCGGTGGCTTTGCGGATCGCGCGGCCGACTTCTGTGGAGCCCGTGAACGCGATCTTATCGACATCGGGATGTTTCACGAGTGCTTCGCCCGTCGAGCCGTCGCCGGTGACGATGTTGACGACGCCGGCGGGGAGCTGCACTTCCTGGCAAATGTGCGCGAAAGCGAGAGCGGTCAGAGGAGTAAATTCCGCAGGTTTAAGAACCACGGTGTTTCCCGTGGCCAGGGCGGGCGCGATTTTCCACGCCAGCATCAGCAGCGGAAAGTTCCACGGAATGATCTGCCCCACGACACCGCAGGCGGTGTAGCCGGGAAATTCCTGCTCGAGCAACTGCGCCCAGCCCGCGTGGTGATAAAAATGGCGCGCAACGAGGGGGACATCGATGTCGCGGCTTTCCCGAATCGGCTTACCATTGTCGAGGGTTTCGAGCACCGCGAGCCAGCGCGAATGTTTCTGTACCTGCCGTGCCAGCGCGTAAAGATAGCGCGCGCGCGCATGAGGAGTGAGCGCCTGCCACGCAGGCAACGCGGATCGCGCGGCTTTTACGGCGCGATCTACGTCCTTGGCCGAGCCCTGCGCCACGGTTGCCAGCTTTTCGCCAGTGGAAGGATCGGCCGTTTCGAAATAAGTCCCTGCAGCAGGTGCGTGCCATTCGCCGTCGATGAAGTGACCGAAGCGGCGCTGGTGACGGTCGAGCCACGCCAGAGCTTCGCGCGGATCCTCCGGCGCCGGGCCGTATTCCATGGTCATGAATTTTTCAACGATGCTCATGCTGTTGTTCGCGATCCTTCGGTCATCGAGCGAACCGTCTCACGCTCAGGCAATCGGATGGCGATAATCAGCCGAATACCGTCCCGTGGCATGGTGCTCGAGTTGGCGCTCGATATCCGCGAGCATGCCGCTCGCGCCAAAGCGGAACAGTTCCGCTTTCATCCAGGATGTGCCGAGTTCCTCTTTCATCAAGGCCAGCCACTCAAGCGACTGCTTCGCCGTTCGAATGCCGCCCGCGGGCTTGAAGCCCACGGCCATTCCCGTTTCCTGCGCGTACTCGCGAATGGCGCGCGTCATCACCAGACTCACGGGCAGGGTGGCATTCACCGCTTCTTTGCCGGTAGAAGTTTTGATGAAGTCCGCGCCGGCCATCATGGCCACGAAGCTGGCGCGGGCGACGTTGCGCAGCGTCAGCAAATCCCCGGTGCCCAAAATTACTTTCAGGTGCGCCGGTCCGCAGGCGTTCTTGAACGTAGCGATCTCGTCATACAGCGCTTGCCATCGTCCGCCGAATACGTGAGCGCGCGTAATCACGACGTCGATCTCATCGGCGCCGGCTTCCACCGAGCGGCGGATCTCATTGACACGCTCTTCGAACGGCGAAAGCCCGGCAGGGAATCCCGTCGAAACCGCGGCGACGTGAATCCCGCTGCCTTCAACGGCGCGCCGCGCGGTTTCCACGAACTTGTAATACACGCACACGGCCGCCACCTTTACGTTGAGGCTTTCCACCCCCAGCTTTTGCACGAGTTCCTGCTGAAGGGGTTGCCGCGCCTTGGCGCACAGGCGGCGAACGCGCTCATCGGTATCGTCGCCGGAGAGCGTCGTGAGGTCCATGCAGGTGATGGCCCGCAGCAGCCACGCCGCTTGCCAATCCTTCTTTACCGTTCGACGTGTAACCAGAGTTTGCGCGCGGCGCTCCACGGCGCTTGTGTTGACGCGCACTGCATCGATCCAGTCGAGATTGAGGGGAATGCCGCGGTTGGGCTGAAGGTCGCGTCCTGCGTATTGCGCAATCGCGGTATCGGAGGGAGAAATCGCTCCCGGCGATGCAACCCGGGCTAGGCTGGAGGTGCGTTCCAGAGGCGTGTTGTCGCGAAGAGCCATGGATTATTCACCGCAACCGAGAAGCTGCCGAATAAACTCCATCTTATCACTTTGGCAAAGCGGGTTTACAGGCGCGTGCCTCGCGTCTGCCACTCTTTCTCAAATTCCGCTCTGCTGCAGAATGATTTCTGCGTACCAACCTTGGTGGTCGAAAGAGCTGCGTACAAATTCGCCCGCTGCAGCACTTCTTTCTCTGGACAGCCTTCGCCCAGAAACACCGCCAGGCTGCCGATAAATGCATCGCCCGCACCGGTCGTGTCAACGGACTGAACCTGGAATGCCGGTATCAGTTCCATACCATCTTGGTCGGCCAGGAGGCAACCGCGATCGCCGCGGGTGATGATTACGCGCCGCATGCCTTTCCCGAGCAGAAACTGCGCGCATTTTTTGGCATCTCCAGCGGTATGAACGGGCATTCCAGTGATCGTTTCCGCCTCACTCTCATTAGGAATGAAATAGTCGACGGCGCGGAACTGTTCAAAGTCCACGGCGAGCGCTGGCGCGGGGTTCACGATGCAGCGAATTGCGTTTGCTTTCGCGAATGCGACGGTGTGATAAACGGTGTTCAGCGGAATCTCGAATTGCAGGATGATGCTGTTCGCTTTTCGCAAAAGCGGTGCGGCAGAATCCACATCTTTGGGAGTCAGCAAATCGTTGGCGCCTTTCACCACGATGATGCGGTTCTGTCCGCCGGGTTCTACGAAAATGGGGGCGACGCCGCTCGAAACGCCCTCGGCCATGCTGACGCAGGTCGCGTTAATTCCCAGCGTTTCAAAATTCTTGATCGTGGCTGGGCCGAAGAGATCATTTCCCACTTTCGCGACCATCGCCACGTTCGCGCCGCAGAGGCGCGCGGCCACGGCTTGGTTCGCGCCTTTCCCTCCGAATCCGAGGTCGAATGTTTTGCCAAAAATCGTTTCTCCCGGCCGGGGAAACACGTCATTGAACGTGGTGAGGTCCACGTTCGCGCTCCCCACAACTACAATAAAGGATTGGCTGGCGGTCATTTGTTTTCGCTACGAAGCGAAGACGTTGCGCAGCATAAACCCCAAATTCGCCGGGCGCTCCGCGAGCCGGCGAACGAACCAGGGGTACCAGAAGGTGCCGTAGGACACAAGAACGATGGAAGTGCAGCCTTCCGCGGCGAGCCGTTCCTGTTCGGCACGCTGGATGCCGTAAAGCATCTGCACTTCAAAATCCGCCCTTGAAAAACCTTCTTTAGAAGCCTCTTCGGACAGGCGGCGGATCATGGCAATATCGTGCGTCCCGAACGCGGCGCGCACACAGCGTTGCTCCTTTTTGGCGTGGAGCATTTCTTTCCCCAATGCGAAGTAATTCTGGTCCACGTCCGCTTTGCGCGGAAACGCAATTTCAGGGGGCTCATTGTACGCGCCTTTGACCAGCCGGATCGATGGACGTAATGGCAGCAGCTTTGCCAAGTCATTTTTCGTTCGATAGAGATAAGCCTGCAGGCACACGCCCGCATTGGGAAACTCGCCCAGCGCGCGGCGGTACAAATCCAAAGTCGCATCCACGTAGTTGCTCGCTTCCATATCGATCCAGACGATGGACTCCTTTGCCGCGCGCATGATGATGGTCTTCAAGTTCTCATAACAAAAATCCGGAGAGAGGTCCAAACCGAGTTGTGTCAGTTTGATGGAAATTTCCGTTTGCAGAGTTTTCTGGCGGATGCGCTCAAGGACTTCCAAATAGTGATCCGTGACCTGCTGCGCTTCCGAGCGGTCGCTGATGTTTTCTCCCAGATGCGTAAGAACGGTTCCGATTTTCTTGCTGCGGAGAGTTTGTGCGGCGGTGAGCGCATCATCAAGAGTCTCGCCGGGCATGAAGCGTGCCACGCTTTTCCGCACAAACTTGTAGTGAGATGCGCGATCGCGCAGCCAGCGGTTTTGTGCCGCGGCAAGCAGAACGGAGCGCATAAGGCTCATAAAGTGTTTTGTCCTCGGTGTATGATGCAAGCGTTTGCAATAATACAGGCTGAATTCTAAGCCCCGGTCTCCTCAAACACCCAGCACCCGAAGCAAGGCCCCCGCCAGCACTCCTCCCGTGAGCGGCCCCAGCACAGGAATGGGGGCGTAAGCCCAGTCCGAACTGCCCTTGCCTGCAACTGGGAGAATCGAGTGCGCAACGCGTGGCCCGAGGTCCCGCGCGGGGTTAATGGCGTAACCGGTCGGACCGCCGAGAGAGAGGCCGATGCCCCAAACCAAACTTCCTACAAGATATGGCCCGAGCCCAGCGGCGGGGCCAGCAGCAGCGACGCTTTTGGAAAAAATTGCCCCTGCGACAAAAACCAGAACGAAAGTGGCGATGATTTCACTGACGAGATTTGCAACCCTGTGGCGAATCGTCGGCGCCGTGCAAAAACATGCCAGCTTCGCAGCCGTGTCCGGCGTCTCCTTCCAATGCGGAAAGTAATGCAGCCAAACGAGCGCAGCGCCCGCAATTGCCCCCAGCATCTGTGCTGCAAGATAGGGAGCAAACTTTGCAAAATTGCCGTCGCGCACCGCAAATCCCAGGGTCACCGCGGGATTCAGGTGCGCGTCGCTGCTGCCGCAGGCGATGGCGGTAAAGACACCGGCCATCACCGCGAGTGCCCATCCGGTAGTAATCACCATCCAACCGCCGCCCTCCGCTTTCGAGCGCTTGAGCAGTACCGCGGCGACAACTCCATCGCCCAGCAAGACCAGAATCAGCGTGCCAAGAAATTCACCGAGCAGCGGTGAAGTCATGAGTGTGACCTCCTTAGGGTTCCATCCAGTCGAAAGAGCGAGTTACCGCTTTCTTCCATTGTCGATAGAGCTTCTCACGCTCTGCCTCATCAAGATGCGGCTGCCATGTACGATCCACGGCCCATTTGGCGCGCAATTCTTCCAGGCCGGAAAAGAATTTCACTGCCAGGCCTGCGGCATAGGCCGCGCCTAGCGCCGTCGTTTCCTGAATCACGGGACGCACCACTTCGCGGTTCAAAATATCCGCCTGGAACTGCATCAGCAGTTCGTTGGTTACCATTCCCCCGTCCACACGCAGGCTTTTTAGAGGGATCTGCGAATCTTTTTCCATCGCTTCCACGACTTCGCGTGTCTGAAACGCAGTCGCTTCCAAAACAGCGCGCGCGAGGTGACCTTTGTTTGCGAAGCGCGTCAACCCCGCGATGATCCCCCGTGCCGTTTCTTTCCAGTACGGCGCAAATAACCCGGAAAAGGCCGGCACGAAATAGACGCCGCCATTGTCCTTGACGGTCCGCGCCAGCGGTTCCACGTCGGCGCTCTTCTCAATCATCCCGAGATTATCGCGGAGCCATTGCACCAGCGCTCCTGTAATGGCCAAGCTTCCTTCCAGCGCGTAGTGTGCCGGGGCGCCGCCAAACTTGCACGCCAGTGTAGTCAGCAGGCCGAAGTTCGACGGTACCGGCCGCTCGCCCGTGTTCATGAGAAGAAAGCAGCCCGTCCCATACGTGTTCTTGACTTCGCCGGGACGGAAGCACGCCTGGCCCACCAGTGCCGCCTGTTGATCCCCCAGAATGCCCGCGACAGGAACGCCCTCGATGCCTTGGATCGATGCCTCGCCGTAAACTTCACTGCTGGAGCGCACTTGCGGAAGCACCGCGCGCGGGATTTCAAACGCTGCCAGCAACTTTTCGTCCCAATCCAGTGTTTGCAGATTGAGGAGTTGCGTGCGGCTGGCGTTGGTGACGTCGGTCATGTGGACGCCGCCTTTTGCGCCTCCCGTGAGGTTCCAGAGGAGAAACGTATCGATATTTCCGAAAAGTAGCTCGCCTGCGGCTGCTTTTTCCCGCGCCCCGGGAACGTTTTGCAGCAGCCAGCGCAGCTTTAGGCTGCTGAAGTAAGTGCTCAGGGGCAATCCGGTTTGTTGCCGGAAGCGGTCCTGTCCACCTGCTGCAGAGAATCGCGCGACATCAGCGGCAACGCGCGTGTCCTGCCAAACAATGGCATTGGCCACCGGATTTCCTGTCCTGCGCTCCCAAAGAACGGTCGTTTCGCGCTGGTTGGTAATCCCAATAGCCGCAAGGTCGGAAGCACGCAAACCGCGCTGGCCAAGAGCGTCGCTAATCACTTCTTCCGTGCGGCGAAGGATTTCCAGCGGGTCATGCTCGACCCACCCGGGCTGGGGATAGAGCTGCTCGTGTTCTTTCTGCGCGACGGCAACGATGCGCCCGCCGTGGTCAAACACCATGAAGCGCGTGCTCGTCGTGCCTTGATCGATCGCTCCAATGTAATTTTTCACGGGAAACCGCCTCAATTGCCGCGCCGCAGCATACTACGCAACGGCAAGGATTAGACTGTGAAAATCGGCAAGCGCACCGCGACAAAGCTAACAAACAAGAGGGAAATCATCCCGTGTTGTACTCCCCTGGGTTCCCGTCCGCATCAAATCATTTGAGAGTAAAGAAAAGGAGTAAGCACCATGAGGAATAAAATCAGAATAGGCTCAGGCGCATTGCTGATCGGAGCGCTCGCTTTTGCATTGGCGTTCACGGCCGAGAATGCCGCTGCAGCGGGACCCGAGAACGTTACCTTGACCGTAACCGCGGTCGGCAAGAAAGACATGGCCGCCCCCGCCGTTACGAAAGAAGACGTGCAGTTCTTTCTGAAGAAGGAACGCACTCAGATTGCCAATTGGCGCCGCGGGGAGAAGCTGTATCTCGCCGTGCTGATCGATGATTCGTTGGACACCAGCGTTGCCAGCCAGTGGACTGATTTGAAGGAGTTTTTCAACGCCCAGCCACCGTCAACGTACATTTCCGTCTTTTACGGGCGCAATGGCGAGGCCGTGGTTGCGCAGGATTTCACCAATGACCATGCGCTCGCCGCAAAAGCCCTTCGCTTGCCGATCGGCCCCGGCGCGTTTTCCAGTCCCTATTTCGCGCTTCAAGACTTGATGAAGCGCTGGCCCTCGACGGGCGAGCGCCGTTCCATCCTTCTCGTTTCCTCGGGAATTGACTATTTCCACGGGAATTTCCCGACAAGTCCCGATCTCGACACCACCATCGAGCACGCGCAAAAGCAAAACATCAACGTCTGGTCCATCTATTTTCCCGACGCCGGACATCGCTCGCGCAGATTCTTTCTTTTGACCAGGGCGCAGTCGGATCTCAGCCGGCTCGCCGAAGAAACGGGCGCCGAATCCTACTATCTGGGCATCACCGCCCCTGTTACCTTCAAGCCGTATTTGGATGAGCTCGCCACGCACCTCAGCAACCAGTATCTGCTCACGTTTAAAGGCAGCGACGGCGCCAAGGGCCGCTTTGAGCGCGTCCGCATCACCACGGAGCTGCCCAACGTCGAGTTCTTCCACGCTTCGCAGGTTTTCCTGCCCGCTGGGCAGTAAAGACCGCAAGCGGTTCGCTCGCTCACTCGCAGGCGCAGACGATTCCGTCCGCGCCTTTTTCAGCATTGATTTGATTGTAGGGGCGCAGCATGCCGCGCCCTAGCTTGCAAGCCCGGTTAACGCCCTCGCACACAACCCTTGAAATTATCCTAAGCATGTGGTATAAGATGAGGTGTGTAATACTGTGGGAAGCGGCAGCTCGGCTGCCGCTTTTTCATTTTCGCATGCCTGCTTCTCCGGATTCCTCACACCAACTCTGTGTCTTGCCCTCGACCCGTCTAGTTTCGCACGCGTCGGAGAAGAATTGGAGAGCTCGTAACTGCTTTAGAATCAACACTTGCAAAGTGTATGAAAGCAAAGAACTTTAACTATCTTTAGATTCAACACTTACACAAAACAGGGGGAGGGGGTACCTGTGAATCGAGTCCAAGCGGCTCTTGCGATTCGCTGAGGGAGGAACAATCTTCAGTCGTTCGATCCGGTCAGCGCCGCGGCCCTCGTGGAGTCTCGAATCACCAGTTCCGGGCTCACTTTATGTCGCGAAATGCTCCAGTCGCGCTTCTCCAGTCCCGCATTGATGCCTTCCATCACGGTATTCACCGCCAGGTTTCCCATGGCCTCCAGCGGCTGCCGGATCGTAGTCAGAGAGGGTGCAGCCATGGCGGAGAGCGGCACGTCATCGAAGCCCACTACCGAGCAGTGTTCCGGCACTTTCATTCCGGCCTTCGTCAGCGCGCGAATGGTGCCCATAGCCGTCAAGTCGTCAAACGCCATCAATGCCGTGAACTTCTTTTTTCGCTGTAGCAATTCTTCCGTGAGCCGGTAGCCACCCTCGAATCCGGAGTTCGGGTCCCAAACATCGGGCAGTTGCACGACCAGCGACGGGTCGATCTCCAATCCCACGGAGTGCGCGAACTTCTGCGTGCCTTTCCACCGCGGCGCGCTGTCGATCAGCATTTTGGGTCCGCGGATGAACGCGATCTTGCGATGCCCCAGGTGGTAGAGATGCTCGAGCGCCAGCCGTCCTCCGGCTTCATTGTCCACGATCACCGAGCTCACCGAGTCGCCGGGCACTTCCCAGCAGATGGTCGCCGCGGTGATGTTTCTCTTGCTCAGGTCCGCCAGAAGCTGAATGTCCACGAAGAGCCAGTTGGCCACCACGATCAAGGCCTCCACGTGATGCTCCAGGAGCATTTCCAGGCAGTGCTCGAACCGGCTTTTTTGGTTGTGGGCGTCGGCAAAAATCGGCACGTACGACGATTGATACAGCGCGTTCTCAATCCCGCGCAAAATGGGCGCGCAAAACGGATCGGTGACGTCAAACAGCATCACACCGACGCTGTGGCTCCGTTTGCTGCGCAGAAAACGCGCCATCGCGTTCGGCCGGTAGCCCAGCTTCTTGGCAGTCTCTTCAATCCGTTTCTTCGTGGCCGAGGCGATGTAGCGTGCCAGTGGCGCATTGTTCAAAACAATGGAAACCGTGGCGGGAGAGAAACCGCTGCTTTTTGCGACTTCCCGCATGGTCACTGCGTGGCCTTTGCCGCTATGCCGCTTCACCGGACTGGGTTCCTCCGCACGCATGATCATCCTTCGATCATCGCCCAAGATGCAATGCTTCTATTCCGCGGCCACCGCCTCATTCGGGCGGCACCTCAAAGGAAAGCGGCTCGCGGAATCCGCGCGTTTTCCAAACCCCAAACGCTATTCCCGCCGCCATCCAGATGGATCCAACGATTTTTGCCGGTGCGCTCAGGCTCCACCATAGGCCGAGACAGATGAAAAACCCCAAAACGGGCGAAACGAAATTCGCCACCTTTTTCTCCGGTTCCCGGACAAAATACCGCACAAATGCGGACGCGTTGACTCCCATGAAAGCGATCAGCGCTCCAAAATTCAGCAGTTCAATTCCGCGGCCATACGTCAGAAAAAACGACCCGATAAGAACGATCACCCCGATGAAAATCACGTTATTCCGGGGAACGTGATGCTTCGGGTCCACCTGCGCAAAAAAGGAGCTTGGCAGCGCCTTGCTTCGTCCCATGCCGTACAGCAGCCGCGCTGCACCGATTTGTGCTCCCATGCCTGACCCGAAATTGGCCACCAGCAACGTAAATCCGACGATGCTAAAAAGTGGCGCCCAGGCCCGCGCCGCCGCAAACACGTAAGCAGTGTCGGGATCTGGGAACGGCTGCGAGGCCGGCCACACGAGTTGTGCCACGTAGACTTCCGCCGCCGAAAGAATGCCGATCACCACGCAGGTCAGCACCGTCGCCAGCAGGATATTCCGCTTCGGATTTTCCGCCTCTTCGGAGAGTGTTGAAATAGCGTCAAACCCGATGTATGTCAGTACGGCCAGCGACGTGCATCCAAACAAGCCATCAAAGGTGAATGTTTGAGGGTCATAAAACGGGCGCGTGAAAAAACCTGCTTCGCTGTGCGGATGCCCAAAGACGTAATGAATCGTCGCCACAAACACCACAACTACGACTGCGCTCATCGCCGCAGCCAGCCCCGCATTCACCCGCGCGGAGGTCTTGATTCCCTGTAGATTCAGCAGCGTGAACACCACCGCAAAAAAAATCTTCCAGGCCCAAACCGGCAGGCCTGGTGCAAATTGGTGCGCCTGTCCCGCGCACCAGATGGTGCAGATCAGGGGATTCACGATGTAATCCATGACCATACTCCATCCGGTAATGTACCCGGCGGCAGGATGAATTTCCTGCGCTACGTAGGTGAAAGCCGATCCCGCGCTTGGATAGAGCCGTGCCATCCGCCCGTAGCTGATTGCCGTACACAGCATCGCCACCATGGCGATCAGCACCGCTGTCACCACGTGCCCGCGGCCGCGGTCGCTGAGTGCTCCAAACGCAGACATGGGCGCCACAGGCTGAAGTACGATTGCGCCGTAGAGAATCAAGTCCCACAGCGTGAGCGTCCGTCTCAGGCGCGGCCCGGAATCCATGCCCGTTTCATTGCTCAAGCGCCTCTCCCTTTTGCAACGGAGTCTCCTTGAGAGCTAAACGAAGCCGTATTCAATCGTTTCAATTCTGACAGTTTTGCGCACTCTTACGGCGCAGCGCAACAGCAAAAAGCTTCCTACGCGGCCGCGCGCCGGATACCCGGATTTTCTGCCATTTTCTGTCCTGCTCTTTGGTACAGGTTCCGAAATCCACACCGCGTGTCGTTTGTCTTCGATTCCTGCGCAACGCCGGGCAGCAATTTGTAGTCTAATGAAATAGACGGCTAGCCCGGACACGACGGACCAGAATCAAGATCGCTATGGGCCAATCTTCCCTCAAGCATAGGCACACGCGCACGACAGTGTTCCTGTCGCATGTAGCTGCCTTTCTGCTCCTTATCCTTGCAGCATATTGGCTGCGCCGCATCACCATTCCATCCGACCCTCTTCTCCAGGGTTATCTCCAGGTAATCAGTAGCCTGCTTGCCTTTGTATTCGCCGCCGTAACCCTCGTTCGCTTCCAGGGGACCCAGGATCGCATCTCGTTGATTCTCGGCGCCGGTTTTCTTCTCTCCGGTGCCGTCCTGGTCGCCACCAGTGTGCTCTTTTTCCAATTTTTGCCCGACGAGCCTCTGCGTCTTCTCTGGGCGCCCTTCGCCTGGTGGATTGGCCGCATGATACTGGCGTTGCTCATGGTCGCCGCGCTGCTGGTCGAACACTTCATGCCCCGTTCGCGTCACCCGCGCCAGGAGATCGCCAGCGCTTTGCTTGCCGTCATTGCGGTTACCTATGTGTTCGCCGCTTCGCTTCGCGGCTTGCCTCCCGAAGTCTCTCGCCATCCCCAGACCTTTTTTCCGAGCCCGCAACAGTTACTGCCCGGCGGTATTTTCCTGGTGAGTCTCTTCTGGTACCGCCGCCGTCTGGTGGTGGAGGATTCGCCGTTTGATCGCACCATGTACGCCGCCACTTGGCTGAACGTTGCCGCTCAACTTTCCTCCGCGCAGTCTGCTCGGTTGATGGACGCTCCTTTCGTTTTCGCCCAGAGCCTCATAGTCATGGGCTACGCCGTCGCTCTCGGCGGCGCGCTTCTGGAAAACGCCCGCCTCTTCGAGCGCGTTCGCCACATGGCCGTCAGCGACCCGCTCACCGGCCTCGCCAACTACCGCCGCCTCCTCGACGTCCTCGAAAACGAAACCGAGCGCACCGACCGCACCGGCCGCCCTTTCGCTGTCCTGCTTCTCGATCTGGATGGCCTGAAAACCATCAACGACAGCTACGGCCATCTCGTCGGCAGCCGGGCCATCTGCCGCCTCGCCGATATCCTCCGCATTCACTGCCGGGCCATCGATACCGCCGCTCGCTATGGCGGCGACGAATTCGCCCTCGTTCTCCCAGAATCTCAGGAACCCGAGGCCCACCGCGTGGCCGACCGTATCCGCGAAGTCATGGCCAACGACGATGAACCGCCGCGTCTCTCCGCCAGCATCGGTATCGCCGTCTACCGCGGAGATGGCGAGCGCATCGAAACCCTGCTTTCCGAAGCGGACCAGGATCTCTACGCGGAAAAGGCCAAGCGCGCTAAGCGCCATCCCAATGCAATCTATCCTCGCCGCCGTACACCGAAAACCTGAGCCAGCATCGTTTTCAGTATTCACGTGTCCCTAGTACACCGCGCGTTTCTGCACCGTTTCCTTAGTTGCCAGCAAGAATTGCTTCTCCGCTGGTGCGCCGTCCAAGAGCTGGCCCGCAACGTATTCTCCAACCGCTGGACCGTGCTTGAATCCGTGCCCGGAGCCCCCGCCCGCAAACCACACATTCTCCATTTCCGGGTGCCGGTCAATCAGAAAATCCCCGCTCGAAGTGTTTTCGTACTGGCAGACGCGCGTCTCCACGATCGGCGCGTCCCGCAAGGCGGGGAAGCGCCGGGCAACGTATTCCCGCACCGCTTCCATCATTTTCGGTGAAACGATTCTCGATTGCGAGTCCGGATCGATGTGCTCCCCATGCTTGTCGAAAGCAATCTTCAGTCCGCGGCTCTCGATATCGGGCATTCCGTAGACCAAATCTTCCTGAAACAGCCACGTCGGCAGCGCTGGCGGCGCAAACCGCGTTTCACCCGCGGGAATTCCAAAAAAGAAAACTTCCTGCCGCGAAGGAAAGATTCGCGCTCCCAGCACGTCCGGAAAAACTTTCGCCAGCCACGCCCCGCATGCAAAAACAAACTGCCCCGCAACAATTCGCTCTCCGCGGCTCGTCGTGATGTGCTCCACGGGCCCTGCTTCTCTCGGGTTCATCACCTGCGCGCAGCGATATTCCACCCCAAATCGCACCGCATCTTCATCCACCGCGGCCACCGCCCGCCGCGCCAGCAGCACGCCGCTTCGCGGCTCGAATATTCCTTTTTGAATTTCCTCAAGCCCAATTTGCGGATATCGTTTTTCCAGCGCCGCGCGGTCGTATTCTTCAAACACCACACCACATCGTTTTAATGTCGCAGCTGTGTCTCGCAGTCTCTCATCATCTTTTCCCGCCATCCACAGCACACCGGTCTCGAGAAATAACGGCTGCTTCGTCCTCGCAAAAAATTGCTTCCATTCCTCGAGCGACCGCTGCGACCACCGCGTGTACAGCTCATCCGCGCCATACCCCATTCGAATGATTCGCGACTCGCCTCCGGAACTCGCCCGCGAATGCCCCGGCCCGTACGCCTCGACGAGCGCCACGCGCTGCCCGCGCTTCGCCAGGTGCCACGCCGTCCACGCCCCAAACACCCCCGCCCCAATCACCGCCACGTCGTATGTTTTCTGGGCGCTCATCCCGCCTGCATCCTATCCCAACCTGTTCGCCAGCGAAAATCACTTCCATCCATCTCGCTATCGAGTTAGCATTTTGCGTTTCGCGTTCCTACTTCGGAGGTGTGTGTGAATTCCTTTCGTCGTGGCGGTATGTCCATTTTTGCGGCTTTCGCTTTTGTGTTGTTCTTAGCCCCCGCCGTCAACGCGCAGCAGGTTGATCCCAAAACCTATGGTGGCATGAAGTGGCGGCTCATTGGCCCGTTCCGCGGAGGCCGCGCCATTGCCGTCACTGGCGTCCCCAGCCAGCCAAATACCTTTTACTTCGGCGCGGTCGCCGGCGGTGTCTGGAGAACCACCGATGGTGGCATTACCTGGGATCCGCTCTTCGACAAGCAGACCACCACTTCTTCCATTGGTGCCATTGACGTCTCCGATTCCGATCCTAACGTGATCTATGTCGGCTCCGGGGAAGCCTGCATCCGCGGCAATATCTCGTTCGGCGATGGCGTCTACAAATCCACCGACGCGGGCAAGACCTGGACCAACGTCGGCTTAAAAGACACCCGCCACATCGGTGCCGTCATTATCCATCCCACCAATCCTGACGTCGTCTTCGTCGCCGCTCTAGGGCACGCCTACGGTCCCAATACCGAGCGCGGCATTTTCCGCACGCGCGACGGCGGAAAATCCTGGGAAAAAGTCCTCTACCTCGACGACCGCACCGGCGGCATCGATGTCGTCTTCGATCCGCAGAATCCTCACATTCTCTTTGCCGCGATGTGGGAAGGCTATCGCACGCCGTGGTCGCTCAATAGTGGCGGCGCGAAAGACGGCCTCTACCGTTCCAGCGACGACGGCGCGACGTGGAAGCCCGTCGAAGGCAACGGACTCCCTGAAGGTCCGCTCGGCCGCATCAGCGTCTCTGTTTCCGGCGCCGACTCGAATGTCGTCTATGCTCTCATCGAAGCCAAGAAAGGGGGCCTCTATCGAAGCGACGACGGCGGCGGCAAATGGTCTCTCATCAACGACGACCATCGCTTCCGCCAGCGCGCCTGGTACTTCACGCATGTCTGGGCTGACCCGAAAGATTCGAACAAGGTCTACATCGCGAACACTGGCCTCTACCGCTCCATCGATGCGGGCAAATCCTTCGAACGCCTCAACGCGCCCCATGGCGATCATCACGCTCTTTGGATCGATTCCAACGACCCGAATCGCATGATCAATGGCAACGACGGCGGCGCCACCATTTCCGTGGACGGTGGCAAAAACTGGTCTACGCAAAACAATCAGCCCACCGCGCAGTTCTATCACGTCGCTGCTGACAACGATTTTCTGTATCGCGTCTACGGCTCTCAGCAGGACAACTCTTCGGTGGGCATCCGCACGCGCAGCGACCGTGGCTTTATCGATCGCGGTGATTGGGATGCCGTCGGCGGCGGAGAGAGCGGCTACATCCTCCCGGATCCGCGCGATTCGAACATCGTCTACGCCGACGACGAAGGCCCTATCTTCACGCGCTTTGATCGCCGCATCAATCAGGCCCAAAGCATTCAGCAATGGCCCGAAGATCCCAACGGCTACTCCGCCGCAACGCAAAAATACCGCTACACCTGGACCATGCCGATTGTCATCTCCTCGCACAATCCGGACGTGATTTATCACACCTCGCAGTTTGTCTTTCGTTCAAACGATGCGGGGCACACCTGGACCACCATCAGTCCCGACCTCACGCGCAACGACAAGTCCAAGCAGCAAGATTCCGGCGGCCCGCTTACGAAAGATCAATACACCGTCGAATACTACGACACCATTTTTACCCTAGCGGAATCGCCCAAGCAGGAAGGTGTGCTTTGGGCCGGCACGGATGACGGCCTGATTCAATTGACGCGCGATGGCGGCAAGACGTGGGCTAACGTCACACCCAAGGAAACGCCTGAATGGGCCATGATCAGCCTCATCGAGGCCTCACAGTTCGAATCAGGAACCGCCTATGTCGCCGTGGACGCCCACAAGCTCGACAATTTCAAACTCTATGTTTTCAAAACCACCGACTTCGGCAAATCTTGGACAAAAATCATCACCGGCTTGCCGGACAATTCCTATGTTCACGCGGTGCGCGAAGATCCCAAGCGCAAAGGTCTCCTCTACGCTGGCACGGAAACGGGCGTCTGGGTTTCCTTCAACGACGGTTCGAATTGGCAGCCGCTGCAACTCAATCTACCTGTGACACCCATCCATGATTTGATTGTTCACGACGACGATCTCGCCGTCGCCACGCACGGCCGGTCGTTCTGGGTACTCGACGATATAAGTCCTTTGCGGCAGGCCGCTGCTTCGATCGCCGCCGAAGACGCGCATCTCTTCACCCCAAGAACCGCCACGCGCCACCGGATGGGGCACTTCAATCCGCGCCGCTATCCCGTCGGCGAAAATCCGCCGAATGGCGCGATTTTGTATTACTACTTGAAGGCAGAACCGAAAGAACCGGCCAAGCTCGAATTTCTCGACGCCCAAGGCAAAGTCATCCGCGCGTTCACCAGCGAGGAGAAGAAAACGGAAGGTGCCGCCGAAGAATGGGAGCGTGACAATCCCGAAGAACACATTCCCGCCAAAGCGGGCCTCAATCGTTTTGCGTGGGATTTACGTTATGAATTTCCCGCCAAAATCCCCAAGGCCGTTTATGACGCTGGCGATCCGACCGGTCCGCTCGTCCTCCCGGGAACCTACCAGGCGCGGCTGACCGTTGCCGGAAAATCGCAAACCGCTTCGTTCGAAGTCAAAATGGACCCGCGCGTGCAAACTTCCGCCGAAGATTTGCGCAAGCAATTCGAACTCATGCTCAAGATGCGCGACCGCCAGGATGAAATGAACAAGGCTATTTTAGCGATCCGCGATCTTCGCACTCAGCTTCTCGCGCTGGAAAAGCGCCTCGGTTCGAATCAAGATTCGAAAAAGGATTCCGGCGATCCTCCCAATCCCGTTGCCGTTGCTTCCATCGATCTGCGCAAGAAAATGAGCGCCATCGAGGAAGAACTCATTCAGGTTAGCGCCACGTCCAGTGAGGATTTCGCGAACTTTCCCACCAAGCTCGAAAGCAAATTAGCTTACCTGCAAAACGTGACCGACAGCGCCGACACCGCGCCGACGGGAGCCGAACTTGCGGTTTTCGCGGATCTCGATCAGCGGCTGGAAGCCCAGCTCGTGAAGTGGCGCGACGTCCTTTCGAAAGACGTTCCCGCGCTCAATGACGCCATGCGCAAAAACAACGTTCCGCTCATCGCGCCGGCGGCGATGCCAGCAAAATGATCGGGGTATCTCTTGTTCTTTCGTCGAGGTTGCGCTGAGGTTGAGATCCTTCGGGCCGCAAAGGGCGCGGCCCTCAGGATGACAAGGGGTTGCTTCCGCGAAACCACAAGGGCGCAGTATTCCCTCGCGTACGCACGGGATAAAGCTGCGCCCCTACCAACGACTACTTCTTAAAGGCGGCGGCAATCGCTCTCGACCAGTGGGAAAGATGATTGAGTGATTCGGTATGTGTGGGATCGAGGTGCAGCGGCGTGATGGAAACGGCACCGGAAAAAATCGCCGCGTAATCGGTGTCCGGCTCAACGTCTTTGTCGATTCTTTGCTCGAAGAGCCAAAAATAACTGCGGCCGCGCGGATCTTTTCCTTCACTCAACTGGTTGCGTGTGATTTTCTGCGATTGGCGCGTGAATTTCACCTCGCCGTTGCACGGCTCCGGCACATTCACGTTGAGCAGGACTTGATCCGGCAATCCTTCTTTCAAAATCAGTTTCGTCGCTGCGCGCGCCACTCGCGCGGAGTTTTCAAATTTCACTTTTTCTTTTTTCGAGCACAGTGACACGGCCACCGACGGAATGTGATGCAGCGCTCCTTCTCGCGCCGCGCCAACGGTGCCCGAATAATAAGCGTTTTCTCCGAGATTCGCGCCGTGATTAATTCCGGAAATCAGCAGGTCCGGCTTTTCCGGTAAAAGTTTGTGCAGGGCCACGATTACGCAGTCCGCCGGCGTCCCGTCAATCGCCCATTCGCGCTCCGCAATTTGATTGCACACGATGGGTTGCCGCAGCGTCAGCGATTGCGCCGTCCCGCTCTGCTCCCGGCTCGGCGCCACAATGCTCACGGTCGCGAAATCTTCGAGCGCCCCTGCCAGCGCCCGCAATCCTTGCGCCTGATATCCGTCGTCGTTGGTTAGAAGAATGTGCGGCATAGTTCCGAATCTTTTGCTGCTTTACTTTCTCAGGACAACCAGTGTACGCGGTTTTCAACCGGCGGAAATACGAGGTGGCTGCAGCATGTCCGAAAAAGAATGGTCGGGACGACTGGATTTGAACCAGCGACCTCACGCACCCCAAGCGTGCGCGCTACCAGGCTGCGCTACGTCCCGACCGGTAAGCTGACAACGATGCGGCGAAAAATCGAGAGGGCCGAATCGCGGTAGCATCTGCACTCTCAAGGCTATCACCGGCGTTCGAGAAGCGTCAAGAAAGCACGCAGCGCATCGCGCAGATCGAGCAGCATCTTGCGGCTCAGCAACTGCCCCGCGCCGTCCGGCGCGTGATTTGTGCCGCGGTGCACCGTTTCATCCATGCCGCCTTTTTCTCGAAGATGGCGGCGCGCGCCGGCAATCGTGAATCCTTCATCGTAGAGCAGCCGCTTGATGCGGAAGACCATGTCCACATCTTCCTGGCGATAGAGGCGGCGGCCGCCTTCGCTCTTGATAGGCTCGAGCATGGGGAATTCCGTTTCCCAGTAGCGCAACACAAATGGTTTCAGGTCCGCCAGGCGGCTGACCTCGCCAATAGCATAGAGGCGCTCTTCGGTGGCGGTTTTTGTAGCGGTGACATTGCCTGGCATCTTCAGGTCCTGCCGGAAAGGGGACGCCGTTATCGTAGCAGTTTGCGGCGAAATGCTGTAGAGGGAGGCGTTCATTCGTCACCGCTCGGAAAAGGCGTGTCCCCGTCTTTCGCGTTTGCGGAGGCGCTGGACGAAGCGGACGGGCGTGGCCGTAAAATCGAATTTCGCGCGCAGCTGGTTTTCGAGGAAGCGCTCGTAGCTGAAGTGCAGCGGCGCTTTTTGATTGGTGAAGAGAAGAAACGTGGGCGGCGCAGTCTTTGCCTGCGTGATGTAGTAAATGCGCACGGGGCGGGCTTTCGGCGTGCTGCCGCGCTGCAAGTCGACCTCTTCTTTCAGCCAATTGTTGAGCGCTGGCGTGGGAATGCGGCGGCGGCGTGCTTCCCAGGCTTGATTGACGAGCGGAAAGAGCTTATCGGCGCGCTCACCGGTCTTCGCGGAGAGAAAAGCAATCGGCGCGTAGCTCAGGAATTTTAATTTTGCGCGGATCATTTTTTCGTAATCAAACATCAGTCGCCCCGGATCAAAGTTTTCCGGTTTGTAGCGTTCGCCGGGAGCGCGCTTGGATTTACCTTTCGCGGTGGCGGCATCGCGGGAAGCGGCTTCGCGCGCCGCGGCAAGCGCGAGATCCCACTTATTGATGACGATAACGACGGAGCGGCCGGATTCTTCGGCGTAGCTGGCGATCTGCGCGTCGCCTTGGGTCACGCCTTGCTCGCCATCGACGACCAGGAGAGCGACGTCGCAGCGCTCGAGGCCGCGGCGCGCCATGACTACGCTGAGTTTTTCCGCGACGAGCTTGGTTTTGCCTTTGCGGCGAATTCCGGCGGTGTCCACGAAGCGGTAGTTACGCCCCCCGCGGGTAATCTCCGTGTCTACGTTGTCCATGGTGGTGCCGGGAATGGGCGAAACGATGGAGCGTTCTTCACCGACCAGGCAATTGAGCAGTGTTGATTTGCCAACATTGGGGCGGCCGATGATGGCGACCTCGATGACAGCGGGTTGTTTTTCGTCTGCAATCGAGTCAGCCGGAGTGACGGGAGGCACTTGGGGCGCGGCATGCGGCGCCCCTACAACGGAGGGGGATTGAGTCGATGGAAAGGACTGTGCGAGAGCGAAGTCGAGAAGATCGTCGACGCCGGTGCCGTGCTCGGCGGTAATGGGAAAGACGGGAACGCCAATGGAATGAAACGGGGCGGCATTGACTTCCTGCGACGGCGAGTCGACTTTGTTGACAGCGATGACGAACGGTTTTCCGGTGGTGCGAAGGAGGCGGGCCAGCTCTTGGTCGAGAGGCGTGACGCCAGCCTGGCTGTCCACCACGAGAACGAGCAGTGCGGCTTTCTTGATGGCGACGTGGGCTTGGCGAAGGATTTCCTGGGGGATGACGGCGTTGTCGTCCGGGAGGATGCCGCCCGTGTCGACAACTTCGAGCGTGCGACCACGCCACTCGGCTTGGCCATAGATGCGATCGCGGGTGATGCCCGGCTCGTTGGTGACGATGGAGCGGCGCGTGCCGGTCAAACGGTTGAAGAGCGTGGACTTGCCCACGTTGGGGCGTCCGACGATGACGAGAGATGGCAAACGAGCGGTCATGAATTTGGGCTGAGGCGCAATCTTCCACTGTACCGCATCGGTGCCTGAGCCGGAAGACGCGGAGGAGGTTGAATTTTTAGTTCTCCGTTTTGAGTTGCGAAAAAAGGAAAAAGAAGGAATGGATTCGGCGGAGTTGCGTCCGAGGACGCGATAAGATGGCTGGGCAAAGGGATGAGAAGAGGGATGAGGGCGACGGTAGGAGATATTTGGGGGCAGCGGTGTCCGCGGTGCCGTTTGGGAGGGATATTCCGTTACTCCATTTGGCGCGGGTTGCCGAGGATGTTTGAACGGTGCCCGGTCTGCGATCTGCGATTTGAGCGCGAACCGGGATATTTCCTTGGCGCCATGTATATCAGTTTCGTGTTGGGGCTGTCGGTTGTCGCTTTGATTGCCGCGGTGCTCTGGGTGGTCACCGGGTGGGGATTCACGAAAGATACGATCTGGGCCGTTGTGCTGTTCCTGCCGCTGACGCCGATGATCACATTGTTTGCGCGAGTTCTGTGGATTTATCTGGATCAGACGGTCGATCCCGACCGCGGCTAATTCCGGCGGCCCACATCCTCCGGTTAGGTGCGATACGAAGCATTGATGCGCACATACTCCGCCGTGAAGTCGCAGGTCCAGTAGCGCGCCTTCGCCTGCCCAGCGTGCAGGTCCACAACGACCGGAACGTGTTCGCTCAGCAGTTTGTTGCTGGCGACGCGCTCGTTGAAGGCCAGCGGCTGGCCGCGGCGCAGCACGGGAATGCCCGCCATTTTAATATCCACCAGAGCGGGATCGAACTTTACGCCAGAGCGGCCCGCGGCGGCGAAGATGCGGCCCCAGTTGGGGTCTCCGCCCGCGAACGCGGTCTTCACCAGAGGCGAAGTTGCAATCGTTTCGGCGATTCGTTTCGCAGCGGCTTCCGTTCTCGCGTGGCGCACTTCAATTTCAACCACGCGCTGCGCGCCTTCGCCATCGGCGACGATCTGCAGCGCCAAAGACCGGCAGACTTCCTCGAGCGCCGCTGAGAACTTGCGGTGCGCCGACGTCTCCGCTTTGATCGATGGTGCGCCGGCCTCGCCATTCGCGAGCACGAGCAGCGTGTCGTTCGTCGAGGTGTCTCCGTCCACGCTGATCGCATTGAATGTGCGTCCCGTAACGGCGCGCAGAGTTTTCTGCAGCAAGGAAGGTGCAATTGCCGCATCCGTCGCGACGAACGCCAGCATCGTCGCCATGTTCGGATGAATCATTCCCGCGCCTTTCGCGCAGCCTACCAGATGAATGCGCTTCCCGGCCGTTTTGAACGAAGCAGCCGCGGTTTTTGGGCGCGTGTCCGTGGTGCAGATCGCCAGCGAGGTTTCCGCGAACGAGCGCGCGGACGGGCGGCGATGCCGCGCGATCACCGGCAGCACCCGCAAAATCTTTTCCAGCGGCAGGGGCACGCCGATGACTCCCGTCGAGCACACGAAAACTTCCCGTGCAATGTAGCCCAGGCGCTTGGCCGTCTCGGCAGCCATACGCTCGGCGGCAGCGCGGCCCGCTGCGCCGGTAGCACAGTTGGCGTTGCCGGCATTTACCACCACGGCGCGCATGCGGCCCTTGGACATGCGCAAATGCTCTTTGGAAATCAGCACCGGCGCGGCAACCACCAGATTTTGCGTAAACACGGCGGCGGCTGAAGCGGTCACATCGCTCGAGAGGATTGCCAAGTCCAGCGCACCGGTTTTCTTCAAGCCGCAGGAAGTCGCGGCAAAGCGGAATCCGCGCGGCAAAGCCGCTTCCGAAAGTGCGTGCTTCATGTCGATCGGTTTGCGGTCGCCATTGCCGAAGGCAACTTCCGCGTCATTAGCGCGCCGCTCCCGGAAGGGACCTCCAATCCGCGACGGAGGCGAGAGTTCCCAAGTGAATTGCAGTTTGCATGCTCATGGTTTTGCTCCTGTTTTCGTAGTTTTCTTGCTAAGGCGTGCTTCCAAATCGGCGATCGCGGCGCGCACGCTTTCCGGCGCGGTGCCGCCGGGAACAATCTTGTTGGCGATCACGTCCTCTACTGACGGACCGTCCAGGAAATCTTTCTCGAAGAGGGGAGAAATCTTCTGCACGTCTTCGAGAGAAAGCTGCGTCCAGGGCTTTCCCTGGCGCTCCGCTTCGCGCAGAACTTGCCCGACAAGATCGTGTGCCTTACGGAAAGGAACACCTTTGTGAACGAGATAGTCGGCGGCGTCTGTGGCGAATAGCACCGGATTCGACGCGGCCGCGCGCAAGCGATCGGCGTTGAATTTGGTTGCGGTCAATGCGCCCATCGCAATCCACACCATCCCTTCAACTTGATCGTGAGCGCCGAAAAGCGCTTCTTTGTCTTCCTGCAAATCGCGCTGGTAGCTCGTGGGCAGACCTTTCAGCGTTGTGAGCAAGCTAAGAAGCGCGCCAGTGATGCGGCCGGTTTTGCCGCGAATCAGTTCCCAGGCGTCGGGATTTTTCTTCTGCGGCATCAGACTGCTGCCCGTCGAGAATTCGTCAGGAAGAGTTACGTAAGAAAATTCCTGCGACGCGAAAACTACAAAATCTTCCGCCAGCCGCGAAAGATGCGTGGCGATTCCCGCGAGCGCGAAAAGATAATCGAGCGCGAAGTCGCGATCGCTTACCGCATCGAGGCTATTCGCGGTGATGCGCGAAAATCCAAGTTCGCGCGCAATCGCGTTGCGGTCGATGGCAAAGGAATTTCCGGCAAGCGCGCCCGAGCCCATCGGGCAGGCGTCGGCGCTTGCGGAGGCGTGCTGCAAGCGCGTGATATCGCGCGTAAACGCTTCCGCATGTGCCAGCAAAAAATGCGAGAGCAGGATCGGCTGGGCGTGCTGCATGTGTGTCATACCGGCCATAGGCACGCTGATGTTGGCTTTCGCCTGCAGCAGAAAAGCGTTCAGCAACGCTTCCAGGCCGCGCCGCATTTCAGCGGCAGCATCCATCACGAACAGGCGAAAATCTGTGGCGATGACCTCATTGCGGCTGCGGCCGGTGTGCAATTTCCAGCCAAGCGGGCCGAGTTCTTCGACGAGAGCTTTTTCCACGAAGTGGTGGACGTCTTCGGCGGATGCGCCGAAGGATTCGACCCACGCGGAATCCGTTTTTGTGCGTTCGGCAATTTTGTCGAGCGCCGCGAGCGTTTGCTTCAATTCGGTTGCAGTGAATATGCGGATCGGTTCGAGCGCCTTGGCCCAGGCGCGATCGACCGCGATTTCGTACGGCAGCAGACGCCGATCAAACGCAAAAGAGCGCTGGAATGCGTCGAACTGAGCGTTTGGCTCGCGTTCGAATCGCCCTCCCCACAGCCGATCGTCTTTGCGTTCTGCCATTTTGAGTTCTCAGTTGCCAGTATTCAGTTCTTAGTTTCTAAGTTTTGCCTTCCTGTTGCGCTTGTCCGTTTCCGTCAAATGCAGCGCTAGCATTCGGCGTCGTTGCCAAGTTGGGCCGCAGCATGCTGTGCCCCTATAAGGCGAAACTATTGTTTATTGCTTTCTGCCTTCGCTTTCGGGCGCACGGTTACGGGCAAAGCAAACAAATTGATGAAGCCCTCTGCGTCCTTGGGGTTATAGCGGCCCATGGTGAAGCTGGCGAGGTCGGCGCGATAAAGTGAAAAAGGGGAAACGCGCTTGGTGACGTTGAGCGTGCCCTTCCACACCTTGAGGCCAACGGCCCCGGTGACACGCTGCTGTGCAACATTAAAAAACCCGTCGAGGGCTTCGCGCAGCGGCGAAAACCACAAACCGTAGTAAACGAGTTCCGCGTAACGATTCGAAAGCGCTTGCTGGAAATGCGCGGTCTCGCGGTCGACCGTAAGTCTTTCCAGTTCCTGGTGCGCCTTCACAAGTAGCGTTCCGCCGGGAGTTTCGTACGCGCCTCGCGATTTCATGCCGACAAGGCGATTCTCGACCAGGTCTGTGCGGCCGATGCCGTGCTTCGCGGCGATTTCATTGAGCGTGTTGAGTAGCTCGACAGGGCCGAGTTTCGAACCGTTGACGGAAACTGGCGTGCCGGATTCGAATCCGATTTCGACTTCCTCCGCTTTGTCGGGGGCCTTTTCCGGTGAAACCACCCACTGCCACATGGCTTCGTTCGGAGCGTTGGCGGGATCCTCGAGTTCGCCGCCTTCGTGGCTGAGGTGCCAGATGTTGCGGTCGCGGCTGTAAATATTTTTCTTGCTCTGTTTGACGGGAACCTTGTGTTTTTCCGCGTAGGCGATGGCATCTTCGCGGGAACCGATGTCCCACTCGCGCCAGGGCGCAATGATCTGCAAGTTCGGCGCAATGGCCTTGTAAGCCAATTCGAATCGTACCTGATCGTTGCCCTTGCCGGTGCAGCCATGGGAAAGACCGTCGGCACCGAGCTTGAGGGCAATTTCGGCTTGGCGCTTGGCGATGACCGGGCGAGCCATGGAGGTGCCGAGCAGGTACGTGTGCTCATAGATGGCGCCGGCGCGCAGCGTAGGCCAAATGTAATCGCGAACGAATTCTTCGCGCAGATCTTCGACGTACGCGGACGATGCGCCGGTCGAGAGCGCTTTTTTTCGTGCGGCTTCAAGGTCTTCCTGCTGGCCGACGTCGCCGATGACGGCGATGACTTCGCAGCCGTAATTTTCCTTGAGCCAAGGAATGATGATGGAGGTATCGAGTCCCCCGGAATAGGCGAGAACAACTTTCTTTGGTTGGTTCACTTTCGTTTTCACAATTCCTCTCTTGCGATGAGATATAGGCAAACTGGGGCAGCATGCTGCGCCCCCGCAAATTCGATTCGAAGCGATACGATGGCTGGCATTCGCTGAATCAGAACAAAGTATGCAGGATGGCTTTCTGCACGTACATGCGATTTTCGGACTGGTCGAGGACCACCGATTGCGGACCATCGAGCACTTCGGGCGTAACTTCGAGGCCGCGGTGCGCCGGAAGACAGTGCATGAAGACAGCGTCGGATGTTGCAAGCGACATCAGCTCAGTGTTCACCTGATAGGGCTGGAAAACCTGGTTGCGCACAGCCTCTTCGGCTTCAAAACCCATGCTGGTCCAGGAATCCGTGTAGACGCCCATCGCGCCAGTGACCGCTTCGCGTGGGTCATGCATCAGTTCGATTTTGGCCTTCGTCTCGCGGGCCACGCGCTTGCTGTCGGCGATGACCTCCGGGGCAGGCGCGTAATCCGGTGGCGTGGCGATGCGCAGATGAACGCCGAGCCGCGCCGCAAGGTACATCAAAGAATGACAGACGTTGTTGCCGTCGCCCACGTAAGCGAGCTTGAAACCGCGCAAGGCGCCAAATCGCTCTTCGAGCGTAAAGAAATCGGCAAGCGCCTGGCAGGGATGAAACTTGTCGGAAAGCGCGTTAATCACCGGAATGCCGGCATTGACAGCCATCTCTTCCAGGACGCGCTGCGAGTAGACGCGCGCGACGATGCCATGCACCCAGCGGTCGAGATTGCGTGCGACATCGGCGATGGATTCGCGAGCGCCGAGAGACGCGGAGGCCTGCGTATGGTCGAGGAAGACGACCGCCCCGGCCATGCTTTGAATTCCGACTTCGAACGTGACGCGAGTGCGGAGCGAAGGCTTCTCAAAAATCAGAGCGATGAATTTGCCGTGCAGCGTGGAGGCGTAGCGAACGGGACGGGCCTTGATGTCCGCTGAGAGGTGCAGGAGTTCGCGAGTATGCGGGGGACTCCACTCCGCCCCGGTCAGGAGATCGTTCGACAAAGAAATAGGAGCAACGAGAGTGGTAGTGGTCATTCGATTTATCCCTTTGCTGCAGCATGGGCAGCTCGCTCCGGAGCGGCGGACTTGCCGGAATTCGTAGCATTGGCCTGCTTTGGAGTTTTAGCGAGAACGATCTCAAAAAGCTTGAAAAATTCGCGGACCTGCGCACGCGTGATGATGAAGGGCGGCAGGAGGCGGAGAGTAAAGTCGTGCGTACAGTTAATTAGCAAGCCGCGCTGCATGGCTTCGGTAACATACGGCGCGCCTTCGACGGAAAGCTCGATGCCGATCATGAGGCCTTCGGCACGGATTTCGCGGATTAAAGCGAATTTGGAAGCGAGCCTGGTGAGGCCTTCGCGCAGGTCCGCACTACGAGTGCGGATATTTTCGAGAAGTTTTTCGTCGTCGACGATCCTGAGAAATTCGAGCGCCACAGCGCATGCGAGCGGCCCGCCACCAAAGGTTGTGCCATGCATGCCGGGAGAGATGCGGGAAGCAACCGCTTCGGTGGTGAGAATGGCGCCGAGGGGAAGCCCCGCGGCGAGCGGCTTAGCGATCAAAGCAATGTCCGGCTTGGAAGGAAATTTCTGATAGGCAAAGTAGCGGCCGGTGCGGCCGAGCCCGCATTGAATCTCGTCGGCGATCAAAAGTGCTCCACGCTGGGTCGCGAGAGCGCGAGCGCGATTCCAGAAAGCTTCGCTGGCGGGATAAATGCCGCCTTCTCCCTGAATGGTTTCGAGAATAATGGCGCAAACAGTGTCGTCGAATTTCGCTTCGAGATCGGCGAGATCGTTGAAGCGAACGAACTCGACGCCGGGAACGACGGGTGCAAAGGGCAGACGATATTTTTCCGTCGCCGTGACGCTGATGGCGCCGAAGGTGCGGCCGTGAAAAGAGTTGTCCAGGGCGAGGAAGCGATGCTTCTTTGCGGCGGTACCGGCAGGTTCTTCGGGCCTGCGGCCGAGAAGGCGCGCCAGCTTCATCGCACCGTCAATGGCTTCCGTGCCGCTATTGGCAAAGAAGACGCGATCGAGGCCGGACCATTCGGTGAGTTTACGAGCGAGCGGACCTTGGAACGCGTTGTGATACAGATTGGAAAGATGGATGGCACGAGCCGCTTCACGCCGGATGACTTTCACGATACGGGGATGGGCGTGGCCGAGCGCATTGACGGCAATGCCGCCGAGAAAATCGAGGTACTTTTTGCCGGTGCAGTCGAAAACAAAAGCGCCGCGGCCCTGGGTCATAACAACAGCGGGACGCTTGTACGTTGGGAGCAAAAACTTCTCGGCGTCGAGCAAGCGGGCGTCCGGCTTTGCGGAGGACACAGCCAGTTTCTTGGCTTTCGGCGCCGGCTGCGTCGTGGAAACTTTTTTGGACGAGGTGCGCATCATGCCGCCGAAGAAGCCGTCTGAGCGGCTGAAACGGAATGGCCCAGGACGCGCGTGCCGGGAACGGAGTCGGCTTCCTCCGCGTGCGAAGCAAGCAGCAGCGCTTCGGGAGTTGTACCGCCGACGATGCGGACCTCGCGGACGCCGCCTTCGATGGCGCGCTTGGCCGACTCGAGCTTGAGAACCATGCCGCCGGAAATGACGCGGCACCGAACCAGCCGCTCTAATTCCTGGCACGTGACGACAGAAAGAACTTTCTCGCCGTCCAACACGCCGGCGACGTCAGTGAGATAGATCAATTGATCAGCGTTGAGAAATTCCGCGCAAGCCGCGGCCATGTGATCGGCATTGATGTTGTAGAGCTCGTTGTCGGTGCCGATGCCGAGGCAAGGTGCCACGGGCAAAAGCCCTTGGCGCCAGAGCGACTCGAGGAATGGCAAATTCAAGCCCGTGAGGTAACCGACGTAGCCGAGGCTGCCTTCCACTTCGTTGTGAACCATGGGCTCGGCGAGGAAAGAGCGAGAGTCTGCGGCGGAGATACCGACGGCGGGCTGGCCTTCGGCGGAAATGGCCGCCGCGAGCTTCTTATTGAGCAGGCCGGCAAAGACCATGACGGCAGCATCGCGCGTTTCGCGGTCCGTAACGCGCAGGCCGCCGATGAATTTGCTTTCAATGGCCATGCGCTTGAGCGTGGCGGTGAAAAGCCTGCCGCCGCCGTGCACGATGAGAATCTCGTGCCCTTCCTGTGCAAGCGCCACGACCTGACGCGCGAGGGCGCGCACCACGGCGTCGTCTTCGAGCAATGTTCCGGCGAACTTGACGACGATTCTCATTGAAGTGAGGTCTGCTCCTCGATACCCAGCATGTGATTTAAGTTCTGGACGGCCTGGCCCGCAGCGCCTTTCCCGAGGTTGTCGAGACAGGAGATGAGCACCAGCCGGCGTCCGGAAGAATCCAAAGCAAAGCCAATGTCGCAGAAATTCGTATGCGCGACATGCTGCAACTCCGGCAGCGTGCCGGCGGGCCAGATGCGCACCATCGGACGACCGGCGTAGAAGCGGCGGAAAAGAGCTTCGACGTCTGCAGCAGTTTGAGGCGGATCGAGCGTGACGTAGATGGTGGAAAGAATCCCACGCGCAAGCGGCAACAGATGGGTGGAAAACACGACTTGCGATTCGCTTAAGCCGGTGTGTTCGAGGATTTCCGGTGTGTGGCGATGAGTGAAGAGACCATAAGCCTTGAAATTTTCATCCACTTCGACGAAGTGTAGATCGCGCCGCGGATCCTTGCCAGCGCCGCTCGCTCCGGACTTGCAGTCGCAAACGACGGTGGAGTACGGGGCGATCCAGCCGGATTCGGAGAGGGGCCGAAGCGCGAGAATTGCGCTGGTGGCGTAACAGCCGGCATTGGCGACCAGACGGGCGGCGGCAATTTCTTTGGAATACAGTTCCGGAATGCCATAGACGGCCTCGCTGAGCCATTCGGCATGCGGAACGGGCAGCTTGTACCAGGAAGTGAACGTGTCCGCGCTGCGAAGACGGAACGCGCCGCTCAAATCCACAACGCGAAGACCGGCTTGGAGAAGGGCCGGCGCCAATTCGGCCGAGACTTCATGCGGGGTGGCAAGGAAGACAGTGCCGGCGGAACTGGAAGTGATGGCCTCGACGGAAAGTGGGCGGAGAGGCGCTTCGCCCCAGCCGCGAAACTGCGGAAAGAGTTCGGCCAGGCATTTTGCGCCATTGGCGTCCCGCAAATAGAACACAGGAGTCTGGAGCGCGGGGTGGCGCAAGAGAATACGCGCCAATTCCAGGCCGGTATAGCCAGTGACACCGACGACGGCGATTTGGTGGGGATTTTTCATTTCACCAGGGCTTCGATCTCTTTTTGGAGGGATGCGCGTGTCTTTTTGCTGGGAGTGATAATCAAGACGGTGTCGTCACCTGCGATCGTTCCGGCGACTTCGGGAAATTTTGCCGCATCCACAGCGGCAGCAAGAGGCTGCGCGCCGCCCGGAGGGGTTTTCAGAACGAGGAGATTCTCTGCGGGGCGAATGTCGAGAAGAAATTCGCCCAGCGCGTGTGCCAGCGGAGGCAACGGCGCGGGTTCTTCGGGCAGAGCAGAGGGCTGCTTGTAGCCTTCATGCGTCTTCACGAGGCGCAGTTCCTGGAGATCGCGGGAAAGCGTGGCCTGCGTCACACGCATTTTTTGCGCGGCGAGACGGCGGCGCAACTCTTCCTGGCTGGCGATGCGCTGACCGGTGACCAGGCGGAGAATCTGGCCCTGACGAAATGTCTTCCCACCGCTCATGATGTATGCCGTATACGTGCCTCTGCATTTTTATACATTGGCGCGCACACCTCTGTCAATGGAATTTAGAAGGTTTTTGCGAAGTAATGCGGGAAGAAGCAGGAGACGGAGGAGAGCGGGATCATGTCATATTCAGCGCATCCGCGCGATGCGTGCTGGATTTTCGGCGCGGGGAGTGTTACTTATCGAAAAGCCACGGGCCCATGGGAACGACCTGCCAAATTACGGGATGCAAGAACGACTCACCCCCGGCACTCGCCGAACAGCGACTGTGCGTCCTGCACTTTACGCTGGCGCTGGAATCGAGCTGCGGGGAAATGCGGCGGGAGACAGCGCTGGGCAATGCACCGCAGGAACGGCAGCGTGAGATCATGGGATTCATCACCGAACACGGGGAGAAGCTCGCGCGCGTGGCGACCAGCGGCCTGCATTTAACGGATGATCTGAAGGCCAGAATCCTGAGCACTTTTCTGACGCTGATGAATCTGCGTGAAAACCTGGATCGCTCAAACATGCGCAGCTCGTTCGGGCGCTCTGGGCATCCCCGCTGAAGTGCACTTGCTGGAAATCGCACTGAAAAGAAGAATCAGGCCCCCAGATAGCGCGCGTAAAGCGAGCGCGCGACAGCAGGATCCTTCGTGCCTTTGAGGATGGCTCGGCCGTCGGCAAAAACGGTCATTTCGTAAGGCGTGACGCGGAAGCGAATCAGAAAATCATTCTGGCGCACGTCCTCGACGACGGGCTGCAAACGAAGAGCGAGCGCCGCGAGGTCGAGCGCCCGGTTGCGTTCGTGAATCTGCACGGAATCCCGGCCGCAAAGGCTGATATGCGGCTGGGCTTCTCCCACGAGATACGAGTAGTTGTGTTTTGCGCAGGCGCGGCATTCGGGATTGCGGGCCACGCGGATGGATTGCATGTGCCCGGTCCAGACGTCGCACGAAAGCAGGCGGCCGTGAAGAGCTTCGGTGCGGCCAGCCAGAATCTTGAGCGCTTCCGCCACCTGCCAGGAAGCGATGAGGCTCACGATGGGACCGAGCACGCCGATCGTGTCGCAGGTTTCTTCGAGGGAATGGTAGGCGTTTCCGGATTCGAGAAGACAGGCAAGGCAGGGCGTAAGGCCGGGACGGATGGTCATGGTCAGGCCGTAACTGGCGACACCAGCCGCGTAAACCCAGGGCAGGCCGGACTTCACCGCAAAGTCATTGAGCAAGAAGCGGGTCTCGAAATTGTCGGTGCCATCGAGAAGGAGGTCACAGCGGGAAAGAAGTTCCACGGCATTTTGAGGACGAAGATCGGCGACGACGCCTTGCACTTGGACGCTAGAATTGATGGAGAGCAGCTTGCGTTCGGCGGCGACGGCTTTGGGGAGCGCTTCGCGGGCGTCGGATTCGTCAAAGAGCGTCTGCCGCTGAAGATTGGAGTGCTCGACGAAGTCGCGGTCAATGATTTTGACCGAACCGACGCCGGCGCGAACCAGCAGGTTTGCCGCAGCGGCACCGATGGCGCCACAGCCGACCACGGCCGCGCGAGAAGCAAGCAGGTGTTGCTGGCCTTCGGGACCGATCCCGGCAAAGAGCATCTGGCGCGAGTATTTTTCCTGGAGAAAGTCGGTCACGGACGGTACGGCCTCGGCAGGCCGTGCGGCAGCGCCTGCTACGTAACATGATAGCGCCAAAGTGCAGAGGGGAGGCAACGCCCCTGTGCTACGCTTCGTCTGAGCGAAAGGAAGCATGAGATTGAGCCGGGCCAAGCGGATGGGAGGGATCATCGCGCTCGCACTGCTGATGGGAGCAGCGCCGGCGCGGCCGCAGGCTCCGGCTCAGCAGGAGAATCCTTCCGGCAAAGTTGCAGAGGAGCAGCCCAAGGTCGCGGCCATCCGGATCGTGCGAGAAGATGGCCAGGTTTTGGCGGAATCGCCTTCGGGAATCACCGTGGAAATCGGGAAGCCGCTGGACCGGGGAAAAATCGCGGAAAGTATGCGGGCACTTTACCGAACGGGGGATTACACCGATCTACGGGCAGTGGTGACGCCCGAAGGGGATGGGGTGAGGCTGGATTTTGTAGTGTGGGAGAATTTGTTTTTCAACCAGGTGCGACTCGAGGGATTGGTGGCGCCGCCGAGCGAGGCTTCCGCAGCGGCGGCGATGCAGATCGGACTGGGGCAAACGTACCGGAGAGTTACAGTGGATGAAGCGCTAGAGCGGCTACGGGAGACCCTTCGCGAGGAGGGGTTGTACCGGGCGGAAGTCTCTGCGGAGACGGTGCCGCACGCGGAGACGCACCAAATGGATATTGTGGTGCATGTAAAATCCGGGCCGCGCGCACACGCCGAAAGCATCCAATTAAAAAATGATACGGCGTATCGCGAAGCCCAAATTCTTTCGCGGTTCAAGATGAAAGCCGGCCAGCCCATCACTTCGGCGCGCTTACAGCGTGGGGCGGACCGCGTGCGGAAGTTTTTGGTGAAAAAGGGGCATCTCAGCGCGCGGGTGACGGTGCGGCGCGGAGATTACGACGTGGCGAAGAACTCGATTCCGATCCAATTGGAGGTCACACAGGGGCCGCGAGTGCAACTGACGGTAAGCGGCGCGAAACTCTCCAGCGGGGAACTTAAGAAGTTGATACCGGTTTATCAGGAAGGCGCGGTCGATACGGACCTCCTCGAAGAAGGAAAACGGAATATTCGAGAGCGGCTGGAGCGCGACGGCTACTTTGATGCGGATGTGAGCTACAAGATCGAGACGCACGAAGTGAAAACCGGCGGCTGGCAGGGAACAGAAGAAGTCATTGCGTATACGGTGGAGCGTGGCGATAAGCACAAACTCGTCGGAATTGAAATTTCAGGGAACAAATACTTCGATACGGAATTGCTGGAAAGCCGGCTGCAAGTCTTCCGCGGGGCTTTCGGTTCGCCGGGGCGATTCAGCCGGCGGCTCGTGGACTCGGATGCGCAATCCATGCGCAACCTGTATCAGGCAAACGGGTTTCTGGACGCGAAGGTCGAGCCGCAGGTAGAGGACAATTACAAGGGCAAAGAAGGAGACGTGTTCATTCGCTTCAAAGTGCAGGAAGGAAAGCAGACGCGAGTAGCTTCGCTGACCATTGAAGGGAATCATGCGTTCAAAGAAGAAGAGTTACTGGGGGTCATCGGCTCGACCCCCGGGCAGCCCTATTCCGATTTCAGTGTGACGACGGACCGCGACAATATTCTGGCCCTCTATTTCAATGAAGGATTCCCGGAAGCCAGCTTTTCTGCAGCGGCCGAGCGCGTGACCGCAGATGCTGGAGCGCAAAAGGCTGCTACCGATGCAAACGGCAGTCCTGCTTCAAAAAATGAAAAGAGGGAAGAGAAGGGAAAGGAATCCAAGTTCGCCACGGAACAAGCCGACGCGATGCGGCTGGTGTACCGGATTCAGGAGGGTCCGCAAACGCGAGTGCGCAGGGTTTTCATCAGCGGATATGAACACACGCGGCCAGGAGTGATTCGAAGGGAGGTGCATATCAAAGCGCAGGAGCCCCTGCGCGAAGGCGACGTCGTCGAATCTCAGCGGCGGCTGTACAACCTCGGAGTCTTCAACCGCGTGACGATTGAACCGCAAAATCCAACGGGGACCGATGTGGACAAGGACATCGCGGTTCTCGTGGAAGAGGCGAAACGCTACACCCTGGCGTACGGAGGAGGATTCGAAGTGCAGCGGCTGGCCAGCACAACTAGCCCTACAAGCGGGCAGGTGCAGGCCGCGCCGCGAGGCATCCTGGAAATCAGTAAATTAAATCTGACCGGGCGCGCTGATTCGCTATCGCTGAAGCTCCGGGGCAGCACGATCGAGGACCGCGCGCTGCTGGGTTATTCCATTCCGAACACGTTTGGAAATCCAAGGTACAGCACCCAGGCCACAGCATATACGGAAAAAACGCAGGACATCAACACCTTCACTGTAATGCGCTATGAAGGTTCCGTTCAGTTGACCGACCAGGTCACATCGCGCACGACGCTGCTCTACCGCTATACCTTCCGGAAAGTCCTGGTATCGAACCTGAACTCGCATATTGCCCCGGAAGAGATCCCCCTGTTCCAGCAGCCGACGCTGGTGTCGCAATTTGGCGTCACGTGGTTCCGGGACACCCGCAACAATCCCGCGGACGCTTCCAAGGGCAGCTTCAACAGCGCGGATTTTGGCGTAGCCGACACCTACTTTGGCTCCAGCGCGAGTTTTCTACGGTTGTTCTTGCAGAATTCCACATACCATCCGATCAAGCGACGGTTCAGTTTCGCGCGATCCATCCGCTTTGGAATCCTTGCCCCGTACCGGGATACTGTTTCGCTGACTTTCCCGGCTCCCACTTGCCCGACAGGAACCACCTGTTCGCTTCCAACCGTGATACCACTCCCGGAGCGATTCTTCGCCGGTGGTGGCACTTCGCTACGCGGTTTTGCGCTGAACCAGGCCGGGCCACGCGACTCGATCACAGGCTTCCCCGTGGGCGGACAGGCCATGCTGGTGCTCAACCAGGAGTTTCGTTTCCCTATGCGCTTGCCATTCTTGGGAACCTCGCTGGGTGGCGCATTTTTCTACGATGGTGGCAACGTGTACAGTCGGCTGAGTCGCATCTCCTTTCGGAGAATGTTGCCCAGCCCCACCTTCGCGCTACAGAATGCAAATGTGCCGATGTGCGTCACCAATTGCTCGAATGAACTAAACTACTTTGCCCACACCGCAGGCCTTGGCTTTCGTTACAAGACCCCAGTCGGCCCGATCCGCATCGATCTCGGCTATCAGCTCAACCGGCCTACCTTCGTGATTCCCATCCCGTGCCCGAGCAATACACCGACTTGCCAAGTTGGTTCGCTCGGCCAGAAGGGCACACGGCTGCCCGGGTTTCAAATCTTCTTCAATCTGGGGGCAAGCTTCTGATGCGCCGATTGGCGATTCCAATATTTCTCGTCGCGACAGTCATAGCTGTAACGGGACATCGGCTTGCAGCACAAGAGGTCGTGGATCGCATTGTGGCTCGCGTGGAGAACGACGTGATTTTGCTGAGCGACATCCGCGTGCTCAGCCGTTACCAGCAGTTCCTCGATGGAAAGTCGGAAACCGATGCCCAGATTCTCGACCGGCTGATCGATCAATGGATCGTGCGAACGGAGGCGGAGGTGTCCCGCACGCCGCGTCCTTCGGAGGAAGACATCGACCGAAGTCTTGGCAGCCTCAAGAACTCATTCGTTTCAGAGCAAGAATACGAAGCCAGGAAGAAACAAGCTGCACTGAGTGACCAGGACATACGGGCCATGGCAGCCACGCAACTGTACCTGAGCTACTATCTCGATTCGCGCTTCCGCCCCGGCGTCCAGATTGATCCCAAAGCGATTGAAGATTTCTATCAGAATACCGTCTTGCCACGGGCGAAGGCCCGCGGCCAGGACCCGCCCACGCTCGAAGCGGCACGCGATTCGATTCAAGAAGCGCTCGTCCAGAATGGTATCAATGAACAGGCAGAGCGGTGGCTGAAGGAGAGCCGGCTACGGCTGCACATCGAGAAACTCCTGGAAGAGGGGGCGAGGTGAAGCCGAAAAGCCGCCACCCGATCTGGAGCTGGATCATTCATACTCCCTGGGTCCTGACGGTCCTTGCAATTTTGGGCCTGCTCATCTTTTTCGGGAGTGGCGCGGGCAATCCCTTGCTTCAGCGGCTGATGGTAAGCCGTCTGGAAAGAGCGACCGGCGGGAAAGTGGAATTGCGAGCGATGTCGATTCGCTGGCTCGCCATGCGTTTAACCATAACTGGCCTGGTAATTCACGGAAACGAGCCGGCCGGCACAGAGCCTCTGTTCACGGCGGATGAAGTGCAGGCCGGTTTGCGCATCGATTCTGTTTTGGGTCGAAGAGTCTCGCTGAACGAGCTTCTGGTTCAGAAGCCTCATATTCACATTCTGGTCGGAAAGAACGGGGCGACCAACATACCGACACCACCGAGTTACGTTGCGGCAAACCGGCGACTCAGCGACACGCTATTCAAACTGCATGTCCGCCGCCTCTTGCTGGAGGATGGATGGATTCTGTACAACGACGTGAAAACACCGCTCGCCGTTCATGGAGGCGACCTTCAATTTTCGCTGGAAGCGGGCGGGGCCCTGGACCACCCCCTGTATCTGGGCAACGTCGAATGGCAGACGGTGCAGTTCACCTCGAAACGGTACGTGCCTTTGGCCGTGGGTTTGACCGCAAAGTTCACCCTGTGGCGCAATGGCTTCGCCCTGGAACAAGGGGTGCTCAACGCGGGGCATTCCCGTATCGACGCTCAGGCAGAAATGAATGGCTTTGCGAATCCGAAGTGGAGCTTTCGTTACCGCGGATGGATCGAGCTCCTCGATTTTCGCGAAACGTTACGAGATCCGTATGTACCCACAGGCCGCGTGGATCTTCGAGGGGAAGGCGAGTACGCCGCAGGTCATGTGAGCGGGAGCGGAAGCTATGCCGGGCAAGACATCGACTTACCGTATGAAATCTTTCACGCCAGGAGACTCACCAGCCGCAGCAGCTATCGATTCGACAGTGTGGGTCTCGACATGCCTGATTTTTCTGCCGACGCGTTTGGGGGCAGGGTTACCGGGCACGTGGCCATGCGCTTCGAGGGGTGGAAATTCCAGGCCGAGACGCACGTGGGAAACATGAGGCTGGCTCCCATCTTGCCCTGCATCGAACATCGCGATTTCCCCATCGATGAATTGCACTGGGATGCGCGCATCACCGCAGACTCGGTGGAAACCTGGACCGGTCCGTTCCGGCATTTTGAGATAACCGGGAAATCTGTGTGGGATACACCGGAGCAAACCGCGCAGCACCATCTGCCGGTGCGCGGCGCCTGGCAATTCCGTTATCGCTTCGACGTCCGCGCTCTTTGGATCGCAACTGGAGAATTCGAGACGCCCTCTTCCCGCGGAACCGTCGACGGCCTGCTCTCTCAATCCAATTCCGCGCTCAATGTGAAGTTCGAGACCGGAGCGCTGGAAACGTACAAGGAGTTTATCGATGCTCTGCGCGGCGCTGCTCCCGGCTCACCCGAGGCCGCAAAACAAATTTCGGGAAGCGCGAAGTGGGAAGGCACCCTGACCGGATCGTCGAAGATTCCCACGTATCAAGGACACGTGCGCGCCGAACGAGCGCGTTACGGCGGCATTTTCGTGGATTACCTGGAGGGCGATCTGACCTACTCGCCTTCGCGACTGGCACTGACACACGGAACAGCACGCCGTGGTGAAATGGAAGCCGCCCTGGAAGGGAATCTTTCACTGACCAAATGGAATTTCCTGCCTTCCAACCAGTGGACCGCTGAGGTGAGTTTCGAGAAAGTCCCTGCCGAAAATCTCGAGCAAGCGTTGGGATTGAAATATCCCATCAGCGGCTCCCTGACAGGGCAATTTCACGGACGAGGAACCCGACGAGAACCAAGCGTTACGGGCCTCTTCGATCTTGCTGGTGGAAAAGTGTATGGACTTTCCTTCAATCGCCTGCGCGGGCAGCTCAATATTTCGCCGGATGAATTTCGCATTGCCAATGCAGAATTGAGATTTTTCCCGCCCGGGAAAGAAGGCGGGCGCGGCGCCGGAATTGTTACCGGCGCCTTCGACTACCAACCCGATGATCAAACACTTTCTGCGGATCTGGTGGGTGCGGGCCTGCCGCTGGAAAATTTTGAAAAATTGCAGTCTCGGCGCCTACCAGTGGGCGGCCAGTTGAGTTTCCGCCTCAGGGCCAACGGTCCGATTCGAACGCCTCAGGGGGAGGGCACTTTTCGGGTGGTGGATCTCAGGGTTGGGCAGGAAATCATCGGCAGTTTCGACGGCAATCTCAAATCGGACGGGGCGAACGCGCACCTCGAATTGGGCTCCGCCATGATCACGGGGGAAATCTCCGGAGGTTACACTCTGGCGCTTGCCGAGCCTTACTCTCTGAGCGGAAAGGTGACCATCAAAAACATTGCCTTGGACCCCTTCTTGCTCACGGCTCTGCATCTGGAAAAATTCACGGGGCATGCGAATGCCGATGGCGATATCGCCTTGAACGGTTCCCTGCGGCATCCGGAAAGCATCGTAGCCGATGCCAATTTTTCGCGGCTGACGATGAATTACGCCAACGTGCGTCTGGAGAATACAGGGCCGGTGCATTTCCGGTCAACGAAAGAGACGCTGGAGATCGAACCTGCCACCCTGCGAGGGACGGATACGAACCTTCAGATTGCAGGTTCCGTGCAGTTTGCCGGGCGCCGCACGTTGGGACTGCGCCTCAACGGAGCATTGGACCTCCGTCTGCTGAGCGGCTACGTGCCGGATCTTGATGCACGCGGCCCGGCACAGATTAACGCCTCCTTCGAAGGGACGCTGGACCGGCCGCGCATCACTGGACGCGTGCACATTGAAAACGCCTCGGCGCGCGTCGCGGATTTTCCGACGGGACTCAACGCGATACAGGGCGACATGGTTTTTGACGCGACGCGCCTTTACTTTGAGAACGCGAGCGCCGAATCGGGCGGGGGAACGCTGCATCTGTCGGGCAACGTCAATTATGCGGAGAGTCCGCTTCGGTACGACATCAGCGTCCGCTCCGACCGCGTGCGCATCCGCTATCCCGAAGGCATGAGCTGGCTCGCCGGTGGGACGCTGCGGCTGACAGGTACGCCAACGGCCGCAGTGCTCTCGGGCCGGGTGCTGATCGAGCGCGTCATTTTGACCCAGGGCTTGCAAGTCGCGGGCATGCTCGTATCGGTGAAAGAAGGAATCAGCGGTCCTTCGACCAGTTCACCGTTCTTGAGAAACCTGCAGTTCGATGTCGAAGCGCTTTCTGCGCCCGACGCGCGCATGGAATGGCCTGGCGCGGAACTCCAGGCTGACGCAAATCTCCGCGTGCGAGGAACTTGGGAGCATCCCATCCTGCTCGGACACATCCATATCCTTTCCGGTAATTTGTATTTCGCGGGCAACCGGTATCGCGTGTCCCGGGGAGATCTAAACTTCTCGAACCCGTTCCGTCTCGATCCGATCCTGAATGTGGAAGCCACCACGACCATTCAGCAATACGAGATCACTTTGAATTTTAACGGGCCGGCCAGCAAACTCACGCTGGCATACCGCTCGGATCCTCCGTTGCCGACCAACGACATCGTTACCTTGCTGGCGCTGGGGCAGACGACTTCGGAGGCCACCACGCGCAGCGGCGGCACTTCACAAAGCGGAACAGCGGGCGCTTCCGCAATTCTCTCGGAGGCCATTTCCAGCCAATTGGGCGGGCGGCTCGAGCGCCTCTTTGGCATCACACGTTTTCGCGTGGACCCTGGGCTGGCGGGAGTGGGCTCGACCGGCTCCGAACAAAACGCTGCTGCGCGAGTGACCGTGGAGCAGCAGATTGCCCGCAATCTCACCATCACCTACGTCTCGAATGTGAGCTCGACGCAGCAGCAGGTGATTCAGGTGGAGTACAACGTGGACCGGAATGTCTCGATCGTGGGTTTACGCGATCAGAACGGCACCTTTGGTATCGACATCAAAATCAAAAAGCGCTTCCAATGAACGGGAAGCGCTTATCGAGTTGCGGTTAGGTTGGTTTTATTGCGGATCTTGTTGCTGTTGAGCCGTTTGCTGCTGAGCTTGCTGCCCGCGGCGCTGCTGCCAGCGGCCCTGGCCCAAGCCGAGGCGGGCCGACTGGCCGACCTGCGGATTCTGCTGTTTCACTTCGACGAGGGCTTCTCTGGCGGCTTTGGTGCTCGCGGCGCGGGCAGCGGCCTGTGTCTCACGCCCGATCTTGGGCATCTCCGCGGCTACTTTCTGGCCCAGCGGCGAACCGTAAAATTGCAAGAGCCCCTTGATTTCGTCTTCCGTGAAGTGCTTGTCGTAGATCCCCACGAGCTGTTGCGTCACCTGATCGGCGTCGAATTTATTCTGGTAGCTTGCTGAGAAGGCATTCACAAAAGCCTGGCCTTGGTCATTGTTGGGCACCGTGGCGATGAGCTTTTCCCGGGATTGTTCGATCGCATTGTTGGCGGCGTCTTGCACGAGGTCGCGCGCGCCAACGAGTTCCATAAGAGAGCGGATGTCTGCGGCTTTCACGGGGTCAATGGAGGGGTTTGGCTGTGCTGATACGGCGCTGTCCTGAGCGGATGCCGCACCTTGCCGCGCTGCTTGCACGGAATTTTGTGATGCTCCCTGAATGACGAGGAAAAATGTGCCAACGTAAATGATGACCAGCGCGAGAACTGCCTTCATAACCGCCTCCGTGGTGCCCCCTTGGACTCGGGCTACGATTTCGATTCTAGGAATGGGACGAGTAGGGCGCGAGAGTTTCGAAGGACAGTCGTGCTCCGTCGTTCACTGTCCTAGCGTTCAGGTGGAGAAGATGGGATGAGTTTCTGCTACGATGCCTCGCCATGAGTGAACCATCCCTGGGAAGTTCAGCGGCAGTTGACAACAGCAGGCCTACGACCATGGCGGCGCGGGAGGCGGGCCTGCAACGCAACTTGACCCCGGCTCAACTTGCCATGCTTGGTCTTGGAAGCACCATCGGCACTGGCCTGTTCCTGGGCAGCGCCATCGCGGTGAAGCTGGCAGGGCCGGCGGTGATTCTGAGCTTCATCGCTGGCGGTTGCATCGCGCTGCCAATGATGTGGGCGCTCGCAGAAATGGCCGCAGCGCACCCGGCGGCCGGATCGTTTGGATTGTACGCGGAAATGTATCTGCACCCCTGGGCGGGATTTGCGATTCGGCTGACGTATTGGCTCTGCATGATGGTTGTGGTCGGCAGCGAAGTCGTGGCCGCCTCGATTTATTGCAGGTTCTGGTTTCCGGGAACACCGTCGTGGGTATGGATAGGCTCGTTCTCGGTCATAATTCTCTACGTAAACACTACCAATATCGGAAGTCTTGGAACCTTTGAGTACTGGCTCTCGATGGTCAAGGTTGTGACTATTCTCGCGTTTCTGATCTTGGGTTCGGCGTTGTTGTTTGGAGTGGGATTTCCACGGGTTGGTCTGGCCAACTATACCGCGCACGGCGGATTTTATCCCCATGGCTGGAGAGGCGTTGGTCTCGGCGTAACCCTGGGCCTCTTCAGTTTTTTCGGAATCGAAGTGGTGGGAAGCACCGCCGGTGAGGCGGCCGACCCCAAGGTGGCGGTGCCAAAGGCATTGCGGAGAACCTTGAGCGCCTTGGCGCTTTTTTACGTTGCTGGACTCGCGCTGGTTGTGGGGATTGTCCCGTGGACGCAGATCGGAATGGGCGAAAGTCCCTTCGTGCGCGTATTCCAGACGGTGGGAATTCCCGCGGCGAGTCACATCATGAATTTTGTGGTGCTGACAGCGGCGCTCTCCAGTGCCATCGCTAATTTGTATTTTGCGGCGCGACTGGCTTTCTCGCTGGCGCGGGGCGGCTATCTTCCCACCACACTGGGCCGGTTAAGCGGCAAGGACATGCCGGTGATCGCGGTGTTGGTTTCGGGATGTGGCATGGCAGCAGCACTGGTGCTTTCGAGGTATTTCCAGGATTCGCTGTTCGTCTTCATGATCGGGCTGAGCACATTCGGCGCGCTTTTCGCCTGGCTAATGACGTTACTAACGCACCTTGCGTTTCGCCGCTTCCACAAACGCCAAGCCAAACCTTATCTTCAGTTGGGGCCCAGGGGGCCCTGGGCGTCCCTCGCCGGATTAACAGCAATCCTCGCGGTGATGGTATCCACGTGGTGGGTGCCTGGTTTTCAAATCACCTTGCTGGCGGGCGTGCCCTGGCTCGCTTCCCTGACGGTGTGCTACTTTGTGTGGAGAGGATCCCGCTCCCGCAGATCTGCCAACGGAGACTCGTTGAATGGATGAACTTCTGAAGTGGCGCGCTGAATTTCCGATTCTGGAACGCACCACGTATATGATCAGCAATTCGCTGGGCGCAATGCCACGCGGGGTCTACGACACAATGCGCGCCTATGCCGATTCCTGGGCGGAGCGGGGCGTTCGTGCCTGGGAAGAAGGCTGGTGGGAGATGGCCGTCAGCGTGGGCGACAAAATTGCACCGCTGATTGGCGCAGAGCCCGGGGAGATTTCCCTGCATCAGAACGTGACCCTCACGCAAGCCGTGATTTCTTCCTGCTTTGACTTCCAGGAACCTCGGAACAAAGTCGTGATGGTTGACCTGGAGTTTCCTTCCATCCAGTACTTCTACCACGAACAACGCAGGCGCGGCGCGTGCGTGGAGGTTGTTCCAGCCGCAGACGCCATTCGCTTTGATCTAGAGAAGCTGCTGGCGGCCATCGATGAAAACACGCTTCTGGTGCCGATTTCGCTGGTTCTATTTCGCAGCTCCTATATCGTGAATGCGCGCGCCATCATCGAACGGGCGCACCGCGTGGGCGCTCACGTCATTCTGGACGCTTTTCAGGCCGCGGGAACCATTCCACTCAACGTGCGAAGCTTAGGCGTGGATTTCGCCGTCGGCGGCGTGCTGAAGTGGCTCTGTGGAGGCCCGGGTGTCGCCTACCTCTACGTCCGGGAAGATTTGCGGGCCAAGCTGAGGCCGTCACTCACGGGCTGGATCGCGCATCGCCGGCCATTCGCGTTTGAGACTGGCGCGATCGATGCGCGTGAGGACTCTTTCCGGTACTTGAACGGCACGCCGCACATTCCCGCGTTGTTCGCGTGCCAGCCCGGCCTGGAGATCCTCAATCAAGTTGGGATCCATGCGATTCGCGAGAAATCGATCCGCATGACGGCGCGTCTCATCGAGGGCGCGAAATCCCGCGGGTGGACCGTCAACACGCCGGAGAATCCAGCAGAGCGAGCGGGAACCGTTTCCGTCGAATGTCCCCACGCGTATGAAGTTTGCCAGGAGCTTCTTGCGCGGGAAATTTTGGTCGATTACCGGCCCAAAGCCGGTGTGCGCGTTTCGCCGCATTTTTACAACCGCGAGGAAGAATGCGAGTTCACCCTTGCACAGATGGAAGAAATTCTGAAGACAGACGCGTGGGAAAAACACGCCGCAGCGGTTACGCATGCTTGAAACCAAAGAGTACGCGCCACAGCGCGCGGAAATGATCGAAAAACAGTTGCGGCGGCGCGGCATCTCGGACGCCGCGGTTCTCGCCGCGATGTTGGCGGTGCCGAGGCACCAATTTGTGCCTGAGGAGCTCCGTTCGCGAGCCTACGAAGATGCGCCGTTGCCCATCGGCGGCGGTCAAACCATTTCCCAGCCGTATATTGTTGCCGCAATGACATCGGTCTTGCGACTACAGCCCGGGGATCGGGTGCTGGAGATTGGAACTGGATGTGGTTTTCAGGCGGCGGTACTTTCGCATTTGGCGAGAGAGGTTTTTACAATCGAGCTGCGGCCAGAGCTGGCATCGGCTGCATCCGAAAAGCTTGCACGGCTCGGCTACCACAATGTCCACGTTCATTGTGGAGACGGCACACTCGGACTCCCGGAATTCGCGCCCTTCGATGGCATCCTCGTCGCGGCCGCTGCTCCGGAGGTTCCTGAGCCGCTGCTGACTCAGCTTGCCGAAACTGGCCGGTTGATTATCCCCGTGGGAGACGCGGATAACCAGGAATTGCAACTCGTTGAAAAACATGCCGGTGTGTTTTCGACAAAGATGCTGGAAGGCTGCCGATTTGTGCCTCTCGTCGGCCATCACGGGTGGCAGAAACCTCCCTTGCGATGAGTCCAGCCGGACCCGAGCTTTCCATTGTCATCCCCGCTTACAACGAGGAGTTGCGTCTTCCCGCGACGCTGGAAAAGGTCGCGGCGTATCTGAAAAACTGCGGTCGCGATGCGGAAGTGCTGGTGGTGGACGACGGCTCGAAGGATCGCACTGCCGCAGTCGCTGAATCATTCCAATCCAGGATCCCCGCGCTTCGAGTGGTCTCGAACGGAATTAACCGGGGCAAGGGCTACAGCGTGCGACGCGGCGTGCAGGAAGCACATGGCCGGATTGTGCTTTTCACCGATGCGGATCTTTCCGCGCCGATTGAGGAAGCCGACAAGCTCATCGAAGCGCTGGAGAAGTACGATTTGGCCATCGGCTCACGGGCCGTCGACCGAAGCCTGATCACGGTGCATGAATCCCGCTTCCGCGAACTCGCCGGAATTATTTTCAACAAACTCGTTCGGATCATCCTTTGGCTGCCGCTCGTCGACACGCAATGCGGTTTCAAAGCGTTCCGCCGTGAACGTTGCGCCATCGTGTTCGAGCAGCAGACCATCGAGCGCTTCGGATTCGACCCCGAATTGCTGTATCTCGCGAGGCATCATGGTTTGCGCGCAGTGGAAATTCCCGTGCGATGGGGACATTCCCCGGCAACCAAGGTGAGCATGCTGCGGGACAGCCTGCAAATGTTCCTGGACGTTTTCAAGATCCGCTGGAATTCACTCCGGGGCCGCTACCCGCGGAAAGCATGACTCTCCGCTCCTGACTTTGTGTTGCAAAGTACTTGACAAGGGGAGATCGTTCCGCTAGAATTTCGTGCTATGGCGACCTCCGGTCCGCTCCGCTCTCCCCAACGCGAGCCCATCCCCATCGACGCTCGCGCCGCCGATCATCTCCGCTACATCCGCGAAACTATGGAAAGCGCGGCGGAATTTACCGCCGTGCCGGGCTGGGGCGGCGTGGCCATGGGCGTCACTGCGCTAGTGGCCGCGTTTGTGGCTTCGCGCCAGGCTACTCCGCTCGCTTGGCTGAGCGTCTGGCTCGCCGAAGCGTTCGTTGCCGTGGCCATCGCTGCGCCCGCGGCCGCGACCAAGGCCCACCGCGCAAACTCCCGGCTTTTCTCCGGCCCCGGCCGCAAATTCCTGCTTAGCTTTGCCCCGCCCATCGTCGTGGGCGGCCTTTTGACCTTTGCCCTGTATCATGGGGGCGTGTTCGGCGCTCTACCGGGAATGTGGCTCTTGTTGTATGGAACGGCCATCGTCACCGGCGGTTCCTTTTCCGTGCGTGTTGTCCCGGTGATGGGATTGTGCCTGATGTTGCTTGGGGCGGCGGCGCTTTTCGCACCGGCGGCCTGGGGAGACGCTTTTATGGCGGCAGGATTTGGAATTGTACAAGTCGGATTCGGCTGGTGGATCGCCCGGCATTATGGAGGCTAACGGGAAAACACATGACTAAATCATCTGCAGCGCGTCAGGAACGTGTGCCCCGCGACCGCGAGGCCTCCTTCGAAGCTGTTCGGAATCCAGCGCGGGAGGCCGCGCCCGCGGATCTGGACCGGCTGATTCACGAGCATATCCGTCTGGGTATCGTCAGTGCGCTGGCGGTCAATCGTTCGCTCACTTTCAATGAACTGAAAGCGTTGCTCAAGACAACCGACGGCAATTTGAGCGTCCACGCGCGCAAACTGGAAGATGCGGACTACATCGTCTGCACGAAGTCCTTCGATGGGCGCTTGCCCAAGACGGAGTACCGTCTGGCGCCGGCTGGCCGTAAGGCACTGGAGCGCTACTTGAATCATATGGAAGCGCTGATTCGCGCAACACGCGAGGGCTGAGGAGGCAAATTTTTTTGACGTTCTACTTTGTGTTGTAGAGTAGTTTGTAGAACATTCTCCGCGGCGGAGAAAGAGCATGCTCATGCAACATCTGACCGTACCCCAGCTTGCGGCCAAGCCACCGGCCATCGCGCGAGCCCCGCGGCTGCACGTGGCCATCATCTCGGACGGCAATGGCCGCTGGGCTACTTCGCGTGGATTGCCGCGCTCCGCGGGTCATCGCGCGGGAGCGGAAGCGGCACGGCGCATCATCGAGGCGGCGCCGCGGCTCGGCATTAACACACTAACGCTGTTCGCGCTTTCCTCGGCGAACTGGAAGCGGCCCGCAGCCGAGGTGAATGGCATCTTACGATTGCTCCACGAATACCTACTGGCGGAAACGGCTCACTGCATCGACGAAGGCGTAAGGCTCAGCATCATTGGCCGCCGGGACCGCTTGTCCGCCACGCTTCGCCAGGCTATCGCTGATTCAGAAGCTGCCACCGCCGACGGAACCCGGCTGCATCTTCGGATGGCTGTGGATTATTCCGCCCGCGAAGCCATCTTTCACGCCGCCTGCCGCTTCTACAAAGTCACTGAGCTTTCGACGGACTCTTTCAGCAGCGTCCTCGCGGAAGTTCATCGAGGCGGCTCCACGGAAGTGGATTTGCTGATTCGCACCGGCGGCGAGCAGCGCCTGTCTGACTTTCTTTTGTGGGAATGCGCGTTTGCAGAATTCGTCTTTTTGGAGAAGCGCTGGCCGGACTTTGGCGTTACAGATCTCGAGGCGGCAGTGAGGGAGTTTGGCAATCGTGAATGCACGCGCGGCGCGTTGCCGGATGTGCTGCCGGACGCCATCGCGGGATAGTCGAGCAGAATTTGTCCGAAGGAGTTATTGACATGAAAGCTTTCACTCGGTTCTCAGACAATGTTTCGGCTGTGCTGGGATTTGTCCTGTTGGTGACACCAACGTACTTCGTCGCGATGTCGGCCCTGCGGTACGAGGCTCCAGGCCTGAGATTTCTCGGTAGTCCCATTCTCATGCTTGCGACTCTGGCTACCGCGGTCGCACTGAATGCAGGATGTATTCTTTCGGTGAAGCTCGAGCCAGGAAGGCCTCCTGTGTTGAAAATTGCTCTGTTGCTCCGCGTGTGGAACCTTGGGGAAATTATGTTCGCACTCCTTCTTTTGGGCGCGTTGAGCACATATCTGTTTGTGGAGAATTTCGCGCCACGCGCGAGCGCGGGTTAGTCAGAATCAACTGATAGAAGGAGAAGACAAATGTCCGAGTTTATGCCCCACTTTGCTCCGGTCGTCGTGCTGCTCTTCCTGGGCACCCTTCTGCTGATGGGGATTAGTTTCCTGGTGCTGTTCTACGGCGCGGTGCGCTGTTCGGCGTTTTTCGCAAAGCTGGGCGCAGGCGCGGCAGTCACTATTGCCGTGGGATATCTCCTCCTGCTCTCCGGAGTTTCCTTCGCCAGCAGCGAGGAGACCCTACCGCCCGGCGGATGGAAGTATTTTTGTGAGATCGATTGCCACCTCGCGTATTCCATGGCTGGCGCGCAAACAGCGGCATCGGTGGGTCCTGAGATGCAGCAAGTCTCGGCGCACGGGAAATTCGTGATCGTTCGCGTGAAGACGTGGTTTGATGAGCGCACGATTTCCGCTCATCGCGGGAATGGACCCCTCACACCCAACCGTCGCAAAGTGCTCCTTGTCGATGACACAGGCCACACCTATGCACCGTCACCTGAAGGTGAGACCGTCTTTTCCCGAATGACGGGGACTTCCATGCCCCTGACACAGCCCTTGCGGCCCGGCGAGTCGTACACCACAGATTTTGTTTTCGACGTGCCCCAGGATGCGCGCGGGCTGCGGCTGCTGATCACCGAAGATGATCCCGAGACGCGTTTCGTGATTGGCCACGAAAACAGCCTGCTGCACAAAAAGATTTACTTTGGCCTGGCGCTGAATGGGTGAGCGCCACGCCCCGAGACGGAATCGATGCGGTGCGATCTCTCGGAAGCGACTAGCTTTGCAATACGGTCTGTGTTGACGGAATAAGGAGACAGGGAGGGCATATCATGGAAAACGTTGAGAAACCTGCGCCGGGACAATTCGCTTTGCCGGTCTTTACCGCCTTGGAGTGGCTGCTGGTGCTGCCGGCCACCGTATTCCTTTTCGCGGCGGCGTTTCGCGGGCTGCAACCGGTGCAGTATGAACCCGCGCGCACCTGCGCGGCTATCGTCGCCTGGACGGTAGCGCACGTCTCGCAGTTTGGTGCGGCGATCTTGTTCCTGGGTATGCCCGGCTCCGTTGTGCTCGCCGGTTGCGCTACGCTGCTGCGAATCTGGCGAAAGGATGCGGCGTTGCGCCAAGATTTGGCAATGACGTTTGCCATCCTGCGGCGCCATTTCGCGGTCGGCCTGTTGACGGCTGCCGTACTGCTTGCGGGAGCCATTCTCGCGGCCGTCGCGGTTCACAACATCACGGACTAAACCCGAGAAACCAGCAACTGGACATGCATGCCCTAACACGGGCTGGCCCACCCAGCCGCTGATCATCGCCTGCGTGCCTTCCTCAGAAGTCGAAGCGAACGCCGAGCTGGATTTCGCGCTTGGGGAAGGCTGAAGTAAAGCCCAGCGGCTGGCTCGGCCCGACCGCACTAGTTCCCTTCACATTAAATGTGGTAAACCCTCCGCCCCCGACTTGCGTAGGGAGACCATAAGCGAGCCCAACAACGTTATTAACACTGGCGAAATTGGTTCGGTTGAGAAGGTTGAAACCTTCGGCGATCAATTGGAGGCCGGCCTTTTCGCCTAACTTGAAATTGCGAGACAGGCGCATGTCGAAATCGGCGTAGCTGGGTCCGAGACCAGTGTTGCGCCCGGCGCCGATGGGTCGGTCATTGGTGGAATGGCGGTCCCCGTTGACGTCGGCTCCCGCGAGAAGATTGAAGGGATGGCCGGTGTTATATCGAACGATGGGTGAGAGTTCGAAGCCGGAGAGTACAGCGTTTTTCCAGGGGCTATCGAAGACGGCTGCGAAGGTGAACTTATGCCGCTGGTCGAAGTCGGAAAGAGCGCGCTCAAGCCCAAGGTTGGTGTTGTCCTGTGGCCCGAAGTCACTGTTGAAATCGGTGGAAGTGTCGAAGGCCTTGCTGTAAGTGTAATTGCCAATCAGCGTGAAGTTGTTGCTGAAGCGCTTCTTGACCTCGATGATGCCGCCCTCGTAGAGAGCAGAGGCTTTCGAGCTGTACTGGTCGGCCTGAAGAATCGCGGGGTTCACAAAGCACTGCAGAATGAGCGCTAGCGCGCAGGGGGCCGTGTGTATCGGATCAATGAACGTAAGTGGATCCAGGCGCCGATCCGAGTACCAATCGCGATACGTGGCCGTCTTTCCGTTGGCCAGAGTTTCCGTAACGAGTTGGAAGGGCTGCGGCACGGCGTTGGTATCAATGGCGACGGGTAGCCGTAGCGTGTGCGAATAGATGCCACTGAGCGCAATGGAGAACCCGGGAGCAATCTCGCGTTCGATGCCGAAGGAAGCCTGCTCGGAATACGGATTCTGGTAGCCGGGCTGGCCGCTAAAGATTACGGTGAGCAAAGGAAGCGCACCGGTATTGGAGACGGTAATTCCGAACTGTGTCAGGTCCGCAGGGGTGATGCACGCCGCCGCACCGGTCGCCGGAGTCGTGCAAGTCACTTTGCCCTCCGCAAAAAGCGATTGGAAAATGCAGGCGGACAGCGGGACGGTTGGGGTGCTCACTCCCGCTGGGGGACAAGGCGCATCGATGCTGGCGGGCGCCAGGAAATTTGCAATCTGACGCGTGTTGTTGACGTTGCCGAGAGTCTGGATCACATCAGCAATCTGGCCATAGATTTGCGAATAGAAGATCCCGAAGCCGCCGCGAATCACCGTCTTGTGATTGTTGAAAGGATCCCAAGCAAAGGAGATGCGCGGCGCAAAGTTGTCTTTGTCGGCTTTCAACGGCCCATACTGCGAATCCAGCTCGTAGCGCAGGCCATAGTTCAGCGTGAAATTTTGCCGGATTTTCCAGGAATCCTGCCAGAAGAAGGCGGCAAAATTTCTTGGGTAGTTGTAATTCGGATTGCCGAAGCCTTGCTCGTAGAACTGCGGCACACCCAGAGAGACGGATTGAAGGGAGTTGATGAAGGCGCCCTGAGAAATCAAGCCGCAAGGATTAGGGGACGTAGGCGAGGCCGAAGGAAACATGCAGGGACTCAGAAGACCTCCCGGAAGATTGCCGAAAACGAAGCGGCCGGGGAAAAAAGTATGAGATTCGGTGTGATTACCTCGGAGAAGTTCTTCACCTCCAAACTTCAAAGTGTGGCTGCCGCGGATCATGGTGAAACTGTCCGTGACAGATGGGCGGCGCGCGATTGTCAAGCTGGGCAGAAAGATTTGCGCTCCCACGTTGGCAAAGCCCGGAATATCCAGGCCCACTTCCGCTGGAATATTGGGAATCACGTTAAAAGTGGAGTAATTGAATTGCGCTTGCAGGGCATTCTGCGTGGACTGACTGAACAGGTGAAACCAGCCCGCCCGTATGGTGTTGTCATAGGCATGGATGGAGCTACCGCGTGTGAAGCCCGTGAGCGATTGCACGTCGGGAGACTCTTCCAAATCATGGGTGTAGTTGTAGCGCAGGAAGAGTTCATTTTGATCGCTCAAATGGTGATCCAAACGGACAGAGGCCTGATACCGGTGAGTGTTGAAGGGAAATACGCCTCCATTGTTCTCGAGCTGGTTAATCAGAAAGTTGTTCAAGGCAATCTGCCCTGCCGATCGCCCCGGAGCCGTTAGTTGACTTACCGTCAAGATATTCTGTAGCAGGAAAGCGCAGGTTGGCGCCGGAAAAGTCTGAGACGAATTGGAAAAGCACTGCACCATCGTGTTAGGGCCTTCATTGGTTAGGTTCTGAAAGATCGTCTGCTGCGCGCCTGTGGGCCGAAAGAGGTTGGTGTTGGTGAGAATCGGAACTGCATTTTGTGCGTCCTGGCGCAGGCCCTCGAATGCTGCGAAGAGGAAGGTTTTGTCTTTTTTTATAGGAAAACCCGCGGTGCCGCCATATTGCTGGCGGCTAAGAGAGTTCTTGATGTTCGTGCCCTGAAGATCAGACACGCCGGGATTGAACTGGTCTCCCGGCTTTAGCGCCTGGCTGATGGCGAAGGGGTCGGCGGCATCCATAGCGTCATTACGGAAAAAGCCATAGAGGCTTTCATGGAACTGATTGGTACCCGATTTGGAGACAATGTTGATGGCCGCGCCGCTCGCCCCGCCCAATTCGGCGGAATAGTTGCTGCGATTAATTTGAAACTCCTGCACGGCTTCCTGGCTGAGGGTCAAACGCACCCCGCCCGCATCATCGTTGGCCTCCCCGCCATCCACCGTCACGCTGTTGCCCCGGCCGTTGCTTCCGTAGAAAGACAGGCCGCTCTGCGGAGTTTGCTTGACGCGAAAATCCTGATCGGAAGCAAGGCGCGTGGAATCGGACACACCGGGCATCAGCAGTGTGTAGGTAAGGTAGTCGCGACGATCGATGGGCAGGTCGGCAATGAATTGCTCGCTAACGGTATCTGCCTGATGGCTTCGTTCGGGTTCCACCACCGGAGGTTCGGAGGTTACCTCAATCACTTCGGTGCCGCTGGAGATCTTCATGCCGATGTCCAAGAGCAAGGTCTGGCCTACGCTGACGGTCACGTCTTTCAGAATCTCTGTCTGGAAGCCTGAGATTTTTGCGGTAACGCGGTAAGTGCCCGGCGGGAGACCGGTAAACTCGTACTGGCCGTTGCCGTCGGTCACGGAAGTACGGCGGATGCCCTTTTCCGTATCCTCGGCAACGATGGTGGCTTTTGCAATCACCGCGCCGGCGGGATCGGTAACCACACCTCGAATATCGCCTGAGGAGCCCACTCCTTGCGCGTGAGCCACAGCGGGCGCGAACACCAAGCAGAGCAAAAGCCATATCGTTTTAATTCTGATTGGCTTCATAAGTCCTCCTTCCGAATGTACGAACTTCCAGGCAGGTTTAGCCGCCGTGAGTTATCACCAGAGACTCTCACGCTCTGGTCGCGGACGATGGGAGATAACAGTAGCAAACAAAACAGGGGTCCGACGAGGCGGGGTAACTTCATAAGTCCTCCTTACCGTGCGTGCATGTGCGGATATGACTGGGTTACCAGGTAAGGGCCATGCCCGCGCATCATACATCGTTCCGGAAAAGAAGTTTGCTCATTTTTTCTTCCACGAATGTCCGGCGCTAGGAATCCCAGTTCCAGTTGGCGAATTGTTCGCGGAGGGCGATCTTTTTGAATTTGCCAACGGAGGTGCGGGGAATGGCGTCGAGGAAGACGAAAGCATCGGGGAGCTGCCAGCGGGCGAAGGATTCGGCGAGAAAGGCGCGCAATTCTTCGGGCGATGCCTGCGTGCCGTCTTTCAAGACGACGGCAGCGAGCGGGCGTTCTTGCCACCTCGGATGAGGGATGCCGACGACGCAGGCTTCTTTGACGGCGGGATGACCCATCAAGGCGTTTTCCAGATCCACGGAACTGATCCATTCGCCGCCGGACTTCACCAAATCCTTGGCGCGGTCAACAATTTTGACGTAGCCGTCCTCGTCCATGGTGGCGACGTCGCCGGTGCGGAACCAGCCGTCGGCGGTCCAGCGATGCGCCTGGTCGGGAGATTCGTAGTAGCTGGCGGCAACCCACGGGCCGCGGATTTCGATTTCGCCCGTCGTCACGCCATCCCAGGGAACCTCGCATGACTTTTTCCCTTCGACGGTTCCGGGACCTTCCGGCCGCATCAGGCGAATTTCGACGAAGGGGGCAGGCCAGCCCTGCTTGGCGCGGACTTCGTACTTTTTGTGGTCAGGCCAGTCGCTCATGTAGGCGCGGAGCCCCCCGGAAGTGCCGATGGGTGTGGTTTCGGTCATGCCCCAGAGATGCTTGATTTGCAGGCCGAAGCGGTCGAGCCGGCGAATAAGCTCGACGGGCGGAGCGGTGCCGCCGCAGACGACGCGGATGGGCGGGTCGAATTTCCAGCGGCCAGGATTTTTCTCGAGAGCGTCAAGGATGGCGATCCAGACGGTGGGAACGCCGCAGGCGATAGTCACGCGCTCGCTGACCATTAATTCCAAAATGCTTTCGGGATCGACGTGCGGGCCGGGGAGAACGAGGCGCGCGCCGAGCATCGTGGCAGCAAAGGGGATGCCCCAGGCGTTGGCGTGGAACATGGGAGCGACGGGCAGGACGGTATCGGACTGGCTCATGCCAAAGACTTCTACGAGGCCGCAACAGAACGAATGGAGCACGAGGGCGCGGTGAGAATAGATGACGCCTTTCGAGCAGCCCGTGGTGCCGGAAGTAAAGCACATGGAGGCACCGTCATTTTCGTCGATGGCGGGATACTGAAATTCGGCGCTAACGCCGGTGAGGAGTTCTTCGTAACTCAGAAAGCCTTCGGGTACGGAGTTAAAACCGTAGGGAACGACGATGACACGCTCGAACGAGACATCTTCGCGGAATTTTTCGTAGACCGGGAGCAGCACGTCGTCGATGAGGAGAAAGCGATCGCCCGCGTGCTTGGCGATGCCGGCGATTTCCTGGGGATGGAGGCGGAGGTTCAGCGTGTGCAGGATTCCGCCGGCACAAGGGACTCCGAAGAAAGCCTCCAGGTGGCCGATGTGGTTCCACATCATGGAAGCGACGCGGTCGCCCGATTGCAACCCCAGTTTTGTCATGGCAGCGGCGAGGCGGCGGGCGCGGCGGTAGAAGGTGCCGTAACAACTGCGAACGATGGACTTATCCGGCTTGCGGGAAACGAGTTCGACCCGTGGAAAGATTCTCCCGGAGCGCTCCAGGATGGTGGGGAGCGTCAGAGGAAAATCCATCATGGTGCCGCGCATAGGGCCTCGGTGGGAGCAAACCTGGCGGATGCTAGCACGAAATATTGGCCTAGTGGGAGGAGTATGGCAAGGGGGAAACCGGGGAGGGTTCGGGCACGCAGACAATTTTAGTTGCAAAAGCGGTTAATTTCCGAGACGATGCAACGGACCGCTGAAGTGCCGGTCTCGCTCCCGCGGCGGCTCCGCAGGTTCGCCTCCCTGTGAACGATCGCTGTGTCTTCGGCGCGCTCCGCGACGCAATTTAGGTTCCGGGCAGAAGGAGTGAGAGGTGAAGAAGCTCTATATCGGTAATCTTCCGTTTTCGGCGACGGAGGAACAGCTTCAAGAGTGGTTTTCGCAGGTGGGGGTAACGCCTTCGGGGGTTAATCTGATTCGTGACCGTTTTACAGGCCAATCGCGCGGTTTCGCCTTCGTGGAGATCAACAGCGACGAGGATGCGGACCGGGCGATCAATTCGTTGAACGGGCAGAATTTTGGCGGGCGAAACCTGGTGGTGAATGAAGCGCGTCCCCAGGCAGAGCGCGGTGGTGGCGGGCGGGGTGGTTACGGCGGCGGGCGCGGAGGCGGTGGTGGTGGGCGTGGCGGCCATGGCGGCGGTGGCGGGCGCGGAGGCGATCGCGGTGACCGCGGCAATCGCTGGTAAGCAGGCAGTTTCCGTCTGAAAAAAGAGCGCCTCGATCCAGACGGGGCGCTGCACTCCCCTTCAGCAAATCCTGCGCAGCAGGTCTGCGCGAGGCGAAGGTTCATTTCGTCTCACTTCTGCGCTTCGCGTCCGTCCATTTACCTGAGAGGGAGGAGTTTGCTTCTTCGGCCGGCGTGCGGCAGATACCTTCTGGCTATGTCAGGCGAGAGTGGTAGTATCCCTGCGCTTCCAGACGTGCAAGGCTGAGTTTCGCAGACAGGAGGCCGTTGTCGCTCCCTGAGAGGAAGAGGCTCCCCGCCCGTTCTTGGCACATCATTCCCAGAAACAATTGCCCCCGTAACGTGTTTGAAACAATAGGCGAGGAAAGTACCTTGCCAAGACCATTGTGGAGTATATGAATAGCTCG
>Ga0209802_1000114_pt1 | contig 58500 bp, 55 predicted proteins | sample GraSoiAngelo_129_FD_185886 | JGI IMG/M metagenome (GOLD analysis project Ga0209802, IMG submission 185886) | Grasslands soil microbial communities from the Angelo Coastal Reserve, California, USA - 14_0927_12_40cm (SPAdes) (version 2) | ecosystem: Environmental > Terrestrial > Soil > Grasslands ...
TACACGCTTGCCGTCCGGGGTGAAGCGAGCCCGGCTTACGCAGCGGCCGAGGACTCGCTCGCCCGGGCACTGGGCCTGGAGCCGCGCTCGGCAGCGATCGCGGTCTCGACGGTCAGACCACCAGTTTCGGGGCGGCGCGGCCCGGCGCTCGACGACGCTCCGTGAGCCCGTCGGCTTCCGCGCCCGCCCCCGCCCCCGCCCCCGTCCGCCTCCTCGGCACGACCTTCCAGAATCCCGTGCTCCTCGCCGCCGGGACGGCGGCGTTCGGCCGCGAGGTCGACGGGGTCATCGACCTCGACGCCTTGGGGGGGATCATCACGAAAGCCGTGACCCCGGAGCGGCGACAGGGGCATCCGGCACCGCGCGTCGCCGAGTTCGGCGGGGGGATGCTCAACGCGGTGGGCCTCGCGAATCCGGGACTCGAGGAGGTGGCGCGGCGCGAGCTGCCGTGGCTCGCGGCGCGCCTTACGCGCGCCCGCGTGCTCGTCAACGTCGCGGGCGCTGTCGTGGATGACTACGTGCGCGTGGTCGAGCGGCTCACCCCCATCCCCACGGTCGCGGCGTTCGAGATCAACGCCTCCTGCCCGAACACGAGCGCCGGAGGGCTCGAGTTCGGCTCGGATGCGCAGGGCCTCGCCGAGCTGGTGCGCCGCTGCCGGGCAGTGACGACGAGACCGCTGGTGATCAAGCTGTCGCCGGTGCTCCCGGACATTCCCGCCATGGCGCAGGTAGCGCAGCACGAAGGCGCGGACGCCGTCAGTCTCGTCAACACCATCCCCGGGATGCTGCACGCGCGCCTGGGCAACGGGACGGGTGGCGTCAGCGGCCCGGCGTTGCTGGCGGTCGGCGTGCTCGCCACCCGGCGGGTCGCCGAGCGTCTGGGGTTACCGGTGATCGGCGTGGGCGGCATCCGCACGGCGGAAGACGCGCGCGCTTACCTCGATGCGGGCGCGTCGCTCGTGGCGATCGGCACCGCGGCGCTCGCGGATCCGCGCGTGCCGGAGCGGGTCGCGCGGGAGCTCAGCCGTGGCTGAGCTCGTGGTTGCCTTTGACGTGCCGAGCGGCCGCGAAGCGCTGGCGCTCGCCAGGCGCCTGCCGGGGCTGCGCTGGGCCAAGCTCGGCCCCGGGCTATACGTGCGCGAGGGGCCGGCCCTGGTGCGCGAGTTCCTGGCGCGCGGCGTGCACCTGTTTCTCGACCTCAAGTGGCACGACATCCCGAGCGCCGTCGCGGGCGCGGTGGCGGCCGCGCGCGCGCTGGGCGTGGCGATGGCGAGCGTGCACTGCCTGGGCGGCGCCGACATGCTCGCGGCCGCCGCGCAAGCCGCAGGAGAGGTCGCGCTCGTCGGTGTCACGATCCTCACCTCGCACGACGCGGCGGGTCTGGGACAGGTGCTGGGGCGCGGTGTGCCGGACGTGGGCTGCGAGGCAGAGCGCCTCGCCCGTCTCGCGGTCCAGGCGGGGATGCGCGGCGTGGTCGCCTCGGGGGCCGAGCTGCCGCTGTTGCGCGCGGCGCTCGGGCCCGCACCGTGGATCGTGGTGCCGGGGATCCGCTCGCCCGCGGACCCGGTCTACGACCAGGCGCGCACCATCGCGCTCCAGGACGCCGTGCGGGGCGGGGCAACCCACCTCATCGTGGGACGGCCCATTACCCGGGCCACTGACCCGGGCGGGGTGTACCAACGGCTGGTAGAGTGTCTATGAGGCGCACGCTGTGGGTCATGAGCTTGTCGCTCGCCGCGGCGCCGCTCGCCGGCCAGGGCTCGCTTGCCCAAGCGGCCGAGGCGGCGCGCGTCGCCTGGCTCGCCCACGATCCCCAATCGCTTGTGGGACAGAGTGCTAGCGTCGTGCTCCAGATCCCCGGCGCCGATCCGTCGTCGCCGCTCGGGCGGGCGCAGGCGGTCGAGTTGTTGCGGCGCCACCTGCGCACGGCGAGCGAGCGCTCCCTGGTTGTGGCGAGCCTGCGCGAAGTCGAGCCGGGACAGGGTTTCGTAGAGCTGGATCGCCGCTACGTGGTGCCGGGCACGGCGGACGAGCGGCGCGAAGCGGTGTTCTTGGGGTTTCGCCGCGCGGGGAACCGGTGGGTGTTGTCGGAGGTACGGACGACGCCCTAATCGCGCCCCTTGCGGTAACTTACGGGCCCGTCTATAGTTCAAGACTGATCCCGAACTTTGGCTCTGTTGTGGAGACGGCCCTGTGAAGGTGCGCTCGAGTGTCCGACCGATCTGCGAGCATTGCAAGGTGATCCGCCGCCGCGGCGTGGTCCGCGTGATCTGCAAGCGCAATCCCAAGCACAAGCAACGGCAGGGCTAGGATATGGCACGCATTGCGGGTGTCGACCTGCCGCGCGAGAAGAAAATCCAGTACGCGCTGCCGTACATCTTCGGTATCGGGCCGAGCAACGCGAGGAAGATTCTCGCCGAGACCGGGGTGAACGCCGACGCGCGGGTGCGCGATCTGCGCGACGCGGAGGTAGCGCGGCTGCGGCAGGTGATCGAGCGTGACTATAAAGTGGAAGGCGCGTTGCGCACCGAGGTCGCGATGAACATCAAGCGGCTGATGGACATCGGGACGTATCGTGGGGGGCGGCACCGCAAAGGATTGCCGGTCCGCGGGCAGCGCACGCACACCAATGCCCGGACCAAGAAGGGGCCGCGCCGGGCGATCGCGGGCAAGAAGAAACCCGTTCTCAAAAAGTAAATGGCACAAGCGAAACCGGCGGGCGCCAAGCGCGCCAAGAAGGTCGTGGAGGCGGAGGGAATCGCCCACATCACCGCGACCTTCAACAACACGCTCATTACGATCACCGACATGCAGGGGAACGCCATCACCTGGGGTTCCTCGGGCAAGGCCGGGTTCCAGGGATCCAAGAAGTCAACGCCGTTCGCCGCCACGGTCGCGGCGGAGCAGGCCGCGCGCGAGGCCATGAACCTGGGCGTGCGGCGCGTGCACGTCCGCGTGCAGGGCCCGGGCTCGGGCCGCGAGTCCGCGATCCAGGCGCTGGCGACCGCCGGGCTGCAGATCCGCTCAATCCGCGACGTCACGCCCATCCCTCACAACGGGTGCCGGCCGCCCAAGAAACGGCGGGTGTAGGCGGTGGCGCGCTACACGGGTCCCGTCTGCAAGTTGTGCCGCCGGGAGGGCACGAAGCTGTTTCTCAAGGGCACGCGCTGCCTCACCGAGAAGTGCGCCGTGGAGCGCCGCCCCTACGCGCCCGGCCAACACGGCCAGTCCACGGGGCGGCGGCGGAAGGCCTCCGAGTACGCCAAGCAGCTGCGCGAGAAGCAGAAGGTGAAGCGCATCTACGGGCTGTCGGAGCGACAGTTTCGCAACATCTTCGACCGCGTGCTGAAGGAGCCGGGGGTCACGGGCGAGGCGCTGCTCGTGGCGCTCGAGTCGCGGCTGGACAATCTGGTGTATCGCATGGGCTTCGCGCTGTCGCGCAAGCAGGCGCGGCAGCTCGTGCGGCACCGCCACATCCAGGTGAACGAGCGCACGGTGGACGTGCCCTCCTACCGCGTCCGCCCGGGTGAGGAGATCGCGGTCGCCGCGGGCAGCCGCGAGCTCGTCTTGGTGAAGCACGCGCTCGAGCAGTTCGGGCGCGGGCAACCCGTGTCCTGGATTCAGGTGGACACCGACAAGGTGCGCGGCCGGATGAAGGAGCGGCCCACCCGCGACGCCATCCCGATCGCCGCGCAGGAACAGTTAATCGTCGAGCTCTACTCCAAGTGATCACAACACTCGATTTGACCGGACTGGTGCGACCGCACCTGGTGGAGATGACCAAGCGGGAGGACGACCCCAATGCCGCCGAGTTCCGGCTGCAGCCGCTGGAGCGGGGCTACGGCTACACGCTGGGGAACGCGCTGCGCCGCATGCTCTTGTCCTCGCTGCGCGGCGCCGCCGTCTGGGCGTTCCGGATCGACGGGGTGGTACACGAGCACCAGACGATCCCCGGGGTGGTCGAGGACGTCCACCAGATCATCCAGCGCCTCAAGCAGCTCACGCTGACGCTCTCGCCCGAGGTGGACGAGGCGGTGCTGCGCGTGAAGCGCGACAAGGCCGGACCGGTCCATGCCCGCGACATCGAGGCGCAGGGAGCGGTGACGATCGTGAACCAGGACCAGCTGCTGTTCACGCTCCAGGACGACCGGGAGATTGCGGGGGAGCTGTACGTCAACAAGGGCCGCGGCTACGTCGAGGCCGAGCAGCATCCCCTCGATCGCACGCTCCCGGTGGATGTGGTGCGCATCGACTCGATCTACAATCCGGTGCGTCGGGCGAACTTCACCGTGGCCGAGACCCGGGTTGGGCAGCGCACCGACTACGACCGGCTGACGCTCACGGTCGAGACCAACGGCACCATCTCACCGGAAGATGCCGTGGCCTACGCGGCGGCGCTGGCGCAGGAGCACTTCCGCTTCTTTGTGGACTTCGGCAAGGTCCCGATGGTCGCGAGTGAGCCGGCCGGGAACGGTGGCGTCGCCACGAGCCAGCTGAAGGATGTCGTGGCGCGCAGCATCGACGACGTCGGCCTCTCGGTGCGCTCCGTCAACTCGCTCAAGAACTCGAACATCCGCACCCTGGCCGACCTCGTACAGTACCGCGAGGAAGACCTGCTCAAGGTGAAGAACGTGGGCGAGAAGGCGCTGGGTGAGATCGCCGAGCTGCTGCGGCGCGAGGGGCTCAACTTCGGGATGAAGCTGGAGGAGGTGGAGGGCGAGCTGCGCGTCGTTGATCCGGGCACGCCGCCGGTGGCGCAGCTGACCGAAGAGGAGGGAGTGGAGTAGATGCGGCACCGCGCCAAGGCGCGCCAACTGTCGCGCACCGCCAGCCATCGCAAGGCGCTCCTCGCGAACCTCGCCACGAGCCTCATCAAGCACGACCGGATCGTGACCACCGAGGCGAAAGCGAAGGAGCTGCGGCCGTTCGCGGAGCGCCTGATCACCTTGGCGCGGCGCGGCGACCTGCACGCACGCCGCTTGGTGGAGCGGCGGATCAAGGATCGCGCGGCGGCGCAGAAGCTCTTCAAGGAACTGGGTCCCCGGTTCGCCTCGCGGCCCGGGGGGTACACGCGCATCCTCAAGCTGGGCCATCGCGCGGGCGACGGCGCCGAGGTGGCTCGGATCGAACTGCTGGGTGAGTGAGGGAGCGGTGAAGCGCCCGCGCGGCACGGGGGACCCTGAGTCCCCCGTTTTTATTCCGCTACGACGCCTTCGCGACGCGGTTGGACTTGAGGCACTGGGTGCAGACGCGCAGGTGCCGCACTGTCCCGTCCACGAGCGCGCGCACGCGCTGCAGGTTGGGGTACCAGCGGCGATTGGTCTTGTTGTTCGCGTGGCTGATGTTGTGCCCCGTGATGGGACCCTTGCCACAGATGTCGCACACTCGAGCCATAGGTCTCTATCCGACAGAGCATGAGCGCCAGAGGGAAGCAGGGCGAAAAGCGGCCGAAACCTACTCGGGACCCCGGCGAACGGCAACCCCGCCGGACGGCGCTCGTCACGGGAGTCACCGGCCAGGACGGATCGTACCTGGCGGAGCTGCTGCTCGAGAAAGGCTATGACGTCGTCGGCGTCGTGCGGCGCACGTCGCACGACTCCTACGAGCGGATCGGACACCTGCTCGACAAGATCCACGTGGTGCCCGCCGACCTGCTCGACCAGCACTCGCTCACGACCGTCATCCGCGACGCCCGGCCCCACGAGGTGTACAACCTCGCGGCCCAGAGCTTCGTGCCGACGTCGTGGACCCAGCCCGTGTTGACGGGCGAGTTCACGGCGCTGGGCGTCACGCGCATCCTCGAGGCCGTTCGACTGGCGCACCCGGAGGCCCGCTTCTACCAGGCCAGCTCGTCCGAGATGTTCGGCAAGGCGGTCGAGACCCCGCAGCGGGAGACGACGCCCTTTTACCCGCGGTCCCCCTACGGCGCGGCCAAGGTCTACGGACACTGGATCACGGTCAACTATCGCGAGTCCTATGGGCTCTACGCCGTGAGCGGCATCCTCTTCAATCATGAGTCGCCCCGGCGCGGGCTCGAGTTCGTCAGCCGCAAGGTGAGCCACGGCGTGGCGCAGATCGTGAAGGGAAAGGCGAGCGAGCTGCGGCTCGGCAATCTCGACGCGCGGCGCGATTGGGGCTACGCCGGGGACTACGTCGAGGCCATGTGGCTCATGCTGCAGCAGCCGGAGCCCGAAGACTACGTCGTGGGGACGGGGCGGCAGCACACGGTGCGCGAGCTGTGCGAGGTGGCGTTCGGCCACGCGAATCTCGACTGGCGCCAGTACGTGAAGGTGGACCCGCGGCTCGTGCGTCCGGCGGAGGTGGATATCTTGCAGGCCGACGCGACCAAGGCGCGCGGCCAGCTCGGCTGGGCGCCCCGGGTGAGCTTCGAGGAGCTGGTGCGCATGATGGTGGACGCGGACCTGGAGCGAGCGGGGTGAGAGTTCTCGTCACCGGCGCGGACGGCTTCGTCGGCCGGTGGATGGTGCGGCGGCTGGTGGATGACGGGCGCGAGGTGGTCGCCGCCGTCCGGCCCGCGGCGCCGGCGGGACCTCCTGCCGGCCCCGCGGAGCTGTCGGCGGCGGAGCGCGCCGCCGTGCGCTGGCTGCCGCTCGAGCTCGCGGACTTCGAGTCGGTGCGTCAGTGCGCGCGCGCGCCCTGCGATGCCGTCGTGCACCTCGCCGCCGTGTCCTCAGGGGTCGAGGCGGCGCGGGATCCGGGCTGGGCCTGGACGGTGAACGCTGCGGGCACGGCCCGGCTCGTGCACGTGCTGCTCGAGGCGAAGCGGGCGGGCCAGGGCGACCCGGTGGTCCTGGTGGCGTCGACCGCCGAGGTGTACGGCCGCGGCGACCCGACGCCGCGCAAGGAGAGCGACCCGGTGGCACCCTGCTCGCCATACGCCGCGAGCAAGGCCGGGGCCGAGCTCGCCGCGCTCGAAGCGTGGCGCCGCGGCGGGCTGCGGGTGATCGTGGCGCGGGCCTTTGCGCACACGGGGCCCGGGCAGGATGGGCGCTTCGTCGTGCCCGCGTTCGCGCAGCGGCTCAAGCTGGCCAAGCGGACAGCGGCCCCGGTCGTGAAGGTGGGAAGCCTGGAGCCCGTGCGGGAGTTCCTCCACGTGCAGGACGTGGTGGACGCCTACGCCCGGCTGCTCATGAAGGGCCAGCCCGGCGAGACCTACAACATCGCGTCGGGGCACGGGATCTCGCTCGAGGCGCTGCTCGACAAGCTCGCCGTGTTGGTCGGCGTGCGGCCGATTACCGAAGCGGACGCCGACCTCATGCGCGTGGGCGACCTGCCGTATCTCGTCGGGGACGCCTCCAAGCTGCGCGCGGCGACGGGCTGGGCGCCACGCCGCTCGCTCGACCAGACCTTGCAGGACGTGCTCGATGCCCAAGCGGACTGACCTCCAGCGCATCCTGCTCCTCGGCTCCGGCCCGATCGTGATCGGTCAGGCCGCGGAGTTCGATTACTCGGGCACGCAGGCCATCAAGGCCCTGAAGGAAGAGGGCTACACCGTGATCCTCGTGAATTCGAACCCCGCCACGATCATGACCGACCCGGAGCTCGCCGACCGGACCTACATCGAGCCCGTGACCCCCGACTGGGTCCGCAAGGTCATCGAGCGCGAGCGCCCCGACGCGCTGCTGCCGACGATGGGGGGTCAGACGGCCCTCAATGTGGCGATGGCGCTGGCGCGCGACGGCACCCTCGAGCGCTACGGCGTCGAGCTGATCGGCGCGAACGCCCGTGCGATCCAGATGGCGGAGGACCGGGCGGAGTTCGCCGCGGCGATGGGGCGCATCGGCCTCGCCACGCCGGTCGGCCGGACCGTGGGGCGTCTCGCGGACGCGCTCGCGGCCGTGGGGCAGATCGGGTATCCAGCGGTGATCCGCCCGTCCTACACGCTGGGTGGGACCGGCGGCGGCGTCGCTTTCAACCGGGCGGAGTTCGAGGAGCACGTCGAGCGGGCGCTGGAGCTCTCGCCCGTCCACACGACGCTGATCGAGCGCAGCGTGCTCGGCTGGAAGGAGTTCGAGCTGGAAGTGATGCGGGACCGGCGCGACAACGTGGTGATCGTCTGCTCCATCGAGAACGTCGATCCCATGGGCGTGCACACCGGCGACTCGATCACGGTGGCCCCGGCCATGACCCTCACCGACCGGGAGTACCAGCGGATGCGCGACGCCGCGATCGCGATCATTCGCGAGATCGGCGTCGAGGCGGGCGGCTGCAACATCCAGTTCGCCGTGAACCCGGCCGACGGTGAGATGCTCGTGATCGAGATGAACCCGCGCGTCTCCCGCAGCTCCGCGCTCGCGTCCAAGGCCACGGGCTTCCCGATCGCGCGCATCGGGACGAAGCTCGCCGTCGGCTACACCCTCGACGAGCTGCCGAACGACATCACGCGGACCACCCCGGCGTCGTTCGAGCCGGTGCTCGACTACGTGGTCGTCAAGGTGCCGCGCTTCGCGTTCGAGAAGTTCCCGACCGCCGACTACCGGCTCACGACGCAGATGAAGTCCGTGGGCGAGGCGATGGCGATCGGGCGCACGTTCAAGGAGGCGTTCCAGAAGGGACTGCGCGCGCTCGAGATCGGCCGCCCGGGATGGGTCGCGGGCGCCACGCCGGCCGACGACCGCCTGACGAGCGACTCCCCCGACGATCTGCGTGTGGCGCTGCGCGTCCCGACCCCCGAGCGGATGTTCCAGATCAAGCGCGCCCTCGTCGCCGGGCTTACGGTGGAGGATATCGCGCAGGCGTCGCGCATCGACCCGTGGTTCCTCTATCAGATGGAGGACCTGCTCCAGGCGGAGCGGTGGTTCGCGGGACTCGCGGAGATCGGGGCCGCGGAGCTGCGCCGGATGAAGCGCATGGGGTTCAGCGATCGGCAGCTCGCCGCGCTGCGCGGCACCACCGAGGCGGAGCTCCGGGCGCGACGCTGGCAGCTGGGCGTGCATCCGGCCTACAAGACCGTGGACACCTGCGCCGGCGAGTTCCCGTCGTCCACCCCGTACCTGTACAGCTCCTACGACGACGAGAACGAGTCCGAGCCGCTGGGGGAGCGGAGCATCGTCATTCTGGGCAGTGGGCCGAACCGCATCGGCCAGGGCGTGGAGTTCGACTACTGCTGCGTGCGGGCGGGGCTCGCGTTCCGCGAGCTGGGGTTCAAGACGATCATGATCAACTGCAACCCCGAGACCGTCTCGACCGACTTCGACATCTCGGACAAGCTGTACTTCGAGCCGCTCACCCTGGAGGACGTGCTCGAGATCGTGCGGTGGGAGCGACCGCTCGGAGTGGTGGTGCAGCTCGGCGGCCAGACGCCGCTGCAGCTGACCAAGCCGCTCGAGGCGGCGGGCGTGCGGGTCCTCGGCACCGCCCCGGACGCGATCGACATGGCCGAGGATCGGGAGCGCTTCGAGGCCCTGGCGCGGCGGCTCGGCATCACGCAACCACCCAACGGGATCGCCCGCTCCGTCGCCGAAGCCGTCGCGGTGGCCCAGCGCATCGGCTACCCCGTGCTGGTGCGTCCGTCGTACGTGCTCGGCGGTCGCGCCATGGAGATCGTGTACGACGACGGCTCGCTGCGTGACTACTTCGAGCGGGCGGCGCGGGTGGCGCCGGAGCATCCCGTGCTCATCGATCGGTTCCTGGAGGACGCCTTCGAGGCCGACGTGGACGCCATCGCCGACGGGCGGCGCACGGTGATCGGCGGTGTGATGCAGCACATCGAGGACGCGGGCGTGCATTCGGGCGACTCGGCGTGCGTGCTCCCACCCTACCTCATCGGGGATCCGCAGGTGGAGGAGATGCGGCGCCACACCAAGGCGTTCGCCGAGGCGCTCGGCGTGGTGGGGTTGATCAACGTCCAGTACGCCATCCAGGCGGGGGTCGTCCACGTGCTGGAGGTGAACCCCCGGGCCTCGCGCACCGTTCCCTTCGTGAGCAAGGCGACCGGGGTGCCCCTGGCCAAGCTTGCCGCCGCCGTGATGGCGGGACGCACCCTGGACGAACTGGGCATTCCCGATGACCTTCCGCTCCCCGGGGTGGCGGTCAAGGAGGCGGTCTTCCCCTTCACCAAACTCCCCGGCGTGGATACCATCCTGGGCCCGGAGATGCGCTCGACCGGGGAGGTGATGGGGTTCGCCGACAGCTTCGGGATGGCCTTCGCCAAGGCCCAGATAGCGGCCGACGGGAGCCTCCCGCTCGAGGGGACCGTGTTCGTGACGGTGAACGACTCCGACAAACCGACCGTGGTGCCGATCGTGCGGCGGTTCCACGAGCTGGGATTCCAGATCCTGGCGACCGAGGGCACCGAGCGGTATCTGCGGGCGCGGGGAATCCCGGCGGAGCGGGTGGCGAAGGTGCACGAGGGGCGCCCCAACGCGATCGACCTGATCGTGTCCGGGGAGATCCATCTGCTGATCAATACGCCTCTCGGGAAGTTCACGCAGGCGGACGATTACGCGATCCGGCGTACCGCGCTGGTGCACCGAGTGCCGTACACGACGACGATGTCGGCGGCCAGCGCCGCCTGTGACGCGATCATCGCGTTGCGCAGCCGGATCGGGAGCGTGAGGAGTCTCCAAGAATGGCACGCAAGGACGAGCGTCGGAAAGCCGGCGTCGGAAGCCGCAAGAGCAGCGCCAAGCCCGGGGCCACGCGGGGTGCGGGCGTAGCCAAGCGGGCGGCGCCCAAGGCCGGCACCAAGTCCGCGGCCAAGGCCGCGGCTCCGCCCCCGCCGCCGCCGCCGCCCAAGGTCAAGTTCCGCGGGCGGCTGCTCGAGCACGAGCCGCTGGCGCGCTACACGACGTACCGGCTCGGTGGACCGGCGCGCTACTTCCTCATGCCCGCCGACGTGGAGGATGTGGCCAAGGGGATCGAGTTCGCCACCGAGCGACACCTGCCGTGGCTTGCCATCGGCCTGGGGTCGAACCTGCTCGTCAAGGAGGGCGGATTCCCCGGCGTGGTGATTCGCATCGGCAAGGGGCTGGACCGGTTCGAGATGAAGGGCGCGATCGCCATCGTCGGTGCTGGGATGCCCACGCCGATCCTGGCGCGCCGCACGGCGGAGGCGGGGTTCGCCGGGGTCGAGCGCTTCATCGGGATCCCCGGCACGGTGGGCGGCGGCGTCTACATGAATGCCGGCGCCCACGGGGCCGAGTTCGCGGAGGTCGTCACGGAAGTGACCGTGATGGACGGGAAGGGCAAGATCCGGCAGCTGGCACGCAAGCAGATCTCGTTCAAGTATCGCGCCTCGAACCTCGGCGACGTCGTCGTGCTCGAGACGAAGCTGCTCCTCCTCGAAGAGGCTCCCGCCAAGCTGAAGGAGCTGCAGGGGAAGCTGTTGCGGTGGCGCAAGGCCGGGACGCCGTTCGACCAGCCGTGCGCCGGCTCGGTCTTCACGAACCCCGGCGGCGCGAAGACGGCCGGGATGCTCATTGACGAGTGCGGGCTCAAGGGACACGCGATCGGCGGCGCCCAGGTATCGACCATGCACGCGAACTACTTCGTGAACACCGGTACGGCGACCCCGAGCGACGTGCTGCGGCTCATCGAGCACGTGCGCAAGACGGTGCAGAAGAAGACGGGCGTGGAGCTCGAGCTGGAAGTCAAGGTGATCGGGTAGATGGCCGACTACTTCGTCCACGAGTCGAGCTACGTTGAGACGGGGGCGGTCGTCGGGAAGGGCACCAAAATCTGGCACTTCTGCCACGTCATGCCGGGGGCCACGATCGGCGAGCGCTGCACGCTAGGCCAGAACGTCGTGGTCATGCCCGGTACGCGGATCGGGAATAACTGCAAGATCCAGAACAACGTCTCGATCTACGAAGGCGTGGAGCTGGAGGACGACGTGTTCTGCGGGCCGTCGTGCGTCTTCACCAACGTCCTCAACCCCCGCAGCTTCATCTCGCGCAAGCACGAATTCCGGCCTACCCGCGTCAAGCGGGGCGGCTCCATCGGCGCCAACGCCACGATCGTGTGCGGCGTCACCCTGGGCGAGTACGCCTTCATCGGTGCGGGCGCGGTCGTGACGTCCGACGTTCCCGCCTTCGGCCTGATGCTCGGGGTGCCGGCGCGCCGCGTCGGCTGGATGTGCCAGTGCGGCGAGCGCCTCCCGCTCGCCGCGGGGCAGGCGACCTGCAGCGCGTGCGGCGCGCGCTATGCCGAATCGGAGGGACTGCTGCGCCAGATTGCCCCACCTCGGCCGACAAGGTAATTTGTTGCGCCTTTTGACGATACCGCACACATGAACGTGCCGCTGCTCGATCTCGTGGCGCAATACCGCGGGATCAAGGACGAGCTGCTTCCCGCGCTCCAAGCGGTCATCGAGTCCCAGCAATTCATCATGGGGCCCGGCGTAGCGCGGCTCGAAGCCGAGATCGCCCGCCTGTCGCGCGCCCGGCACGGCATCGGGTGCGCCAGCGGCACCGACGCGCTGCTGTTGCCGCTGAAGGTCCTGCAGCTCAGGCCGGGCGACGAGGTGATCACGACGCCGTTCACCTTCTTCGCCACGGCCGGCACGGTCCACAATGCGGGCGGCACGCCGGTCTTCGTGGACATCGAGCCGGAGACGTTCAACGTCGCGCCCGTGGCCGTGGAGGCCGCGCTCACCGCCCGTACCCGCGCCCTCCTTCCCGTCCACCTGTTCGGGCAGATGGCCGCGCTGGAGCGGCTGCTGCCGCTCGCCGAGCGCCGGGACCTCCGGGTGATCGAGGACGCGGCGCAGGCGATCGGGGCCCGGCGCCGCATCGCCGGCGAGTGGCGGCTGGCGGGGGAGCTGGGCTGGGTGACCGGCTTCTCCTTTTATCCGAGCAAGAACCTCGGCGCCTGGGGCGACGGCGGGATGATGGTGACGTCGGACGACGCCGTGGCCGACCGGCTGCGCAAGCTCCGACTGCATGGCGGCCCGAAGCAATACCACCACGACGAGGTCGGGACCAACTCGCGGCTCGACACGCTGCAGGCCGCCGTGCTGCTCGGGAAGCTGCCGCACCTGGCCGCGTGGTCCGCGCGGCGGCGCGAGCACGCGGCGTACTACTCCGAGGCACTCGCCGACGTGCCTCAGGTCCGGACGCCGTGCGTCGATCCCACGAACGAGCATGTCTTCCATGCGTACACGCTGCGCGTCGAGCGACGCGACGAGCTGCAGGCGCGCTTGCAGCGCGAGGGGATCGGGACCGCGGTGTATTACCCGATCCCCCTGCACCTACAAAAGTGCTTCAGTCACCTGGGCTACAAGCTCGGCCAGCTGCCCGAGGCGGAGCGGGCGGCGGGAGAAGTGCTGTCGCTGCCGATTTACCCGGAGCTCGCGCGCCCGCAGCTCGACTACGTCATTGATGCGATTCGCGGGTTCTATCGGTGAGCCGACTCAAGCTCGGCGTCATTGGGGCCGGGGCCTGGGGGAGGAACCACGTCCGCGCGGCGGCGACGCTTCCCGACGTGGCGCTCACGGCCGTGTGCGACACCGATCCCAAGGTGCGCGAGCGACTCGCCCACCAGCAGCCTGCGGTGCACGTGACCGGAGACGTGGCCGACTTGCTGGGCCGAGTGGACGCCGCCGTGGTGGCGTCTCCGGCCGCGACTCACTCGGCGATCGCGCTGCAGTGCATCGAGGCGGGGCTGCCGTGTCTCGTGGAGAAGCCGTTCGCGCTGAGCGTGCGGGATGCCGAAGGCGTGGCGCGACGGGCCGCCGAGCGGCGGGTCCCGGTCCTGGCGGGCCACCTGCTCGTGTACCATCCGGCGGTGGAGCGACTGCGCGCGCTGGTGCAGGGCGGGGAGCTCGGGCGGCTCTATTATCTCTATGGACTGCGCGTGAACCTGGGACAGGTGCGGGCCGACGAGAACGCCCTGTGGAGCTTCGGGCCGCACGACGTTTCCATGGCACTCTATTTGCTTGGTGAGCCGCCCCAGCGGGTCGCCGCTCAGGGGCGGAGCTACCTGCAGCCCCGGGTGGAAGACGTCGTGTTCCTCACCATGGACTTCGCGAGCGGCGTGCTGGCGCACGTGCAGCTCTCCTGGCTCGACCCGCACAAAGAGCGCAAGCTGACCGTGGTGGGGGCGAAGAAGATGGTGGTGTTCGACGACATGGAGCCGCGGGAGAAGCTACGCATCTACGACAAGGGCGTGGACCGGCCCCCCGAGTACGGATCATATGGTGAGAGCCTCGCGATCCGGGAGGGCGACATCTTCATTCCCAAGATTCCCAATGTGGAGCCGCTCGCCGCCGAGCTGGGCCATTTCGTCCGGGTCGCGCGGGGCGAGGAGGCGCCGCGGGCGGGTGCCGAGGACGGCGTCCGGGTGGTGCGGGTGCTCGAAGCGGCTTCCCGCTCGCTCGCCGGAGGCGGCGCACCCATGAGCCTGTGAGCGCCAAGGCACAGCAGCCGGCCGACCTGCTCGCGGCGAAGGCGGCCGACCGCACGGCGCTCATCGGCGTCGTGGGTCTCGGTTACGTCGGGCTGCCGCTCGCGCTGGAGTTCGTGCGTGCGGGCTACCGCGTCGTCGGGTTCGACGTGAACCAGGCGACGATAGCAGGGCTGAACCAGGGGCGCTCGCACATCCAGGACGTCCCGACGCAGCGCCTGGCGGAGGCCGTGCGGGCCGGGACGTTCGCGGCGACGAGCGACCTGTCGCGGCTCAAGGACCCGGACGTGATCTCGATCTGCGTCCCCACGCCGTTATCCAAGACCAAGGACCCGGACGTCAGCTTCGTGCTCGCCGCCACCAATTCGGTGAAGCAGACCCTGCGGCAGGGCCAGCTCGTGGTGCTCGAATCCACGACGTATCCGGGGACCACGCGGGAGCTGATGCTGCCCGCGCTCGAGAGCACCGGGCTCAAGGTGGGGAAAGACTTCTTTCTCGCCTTCTCCCCCGAGCGGGTGGACCCGGGCAATCCCGCCTGGAACACGCGCAACACGCCCAAGGTGGTGGGGGGCATCACCCCCGAGTGCCTGCGCGTCGCGGTCGCGATCTACCAGCCGGCGATTGAACGACTCGTGGCCGTGTCCTCCACCGAGGCGGCCGAGCTCGTGAAGATCCTCGAGAACACGTTCCGCAGCGTGAACATCGGTCTCGTGAACGAGATGGCGATCGTGTGCGACAAGCTCGGCGTCGACGTGTGGGAAGTGATCGACGCCGCCGCCACGAAGCCGTTCGGCTTCATGAAGTTCACGCCCGGGCCCGGGCTGGGCGGGCACTGCATCCCCATCGACCCGCACTACCTCGCCTGGAAGATGCGCGCGCTCAACTACAAGACCCGCTTCATCGAGATCGCGGGCGAGGTGAACGCCGAGATGCCCGAGTTCTGGGTGGGGAAGGTGGCCGACCGGCTGAACGACCAGTCGAAGGCGATCCGCGGCAGCAAGATTCTCGTGCTCGGTGTCGCCTACAAGAAGGATGTGGAAGACGTGCGGGAGAGCCCGGCCCTCGACGTCATCCGGCTGCTGCGACAGCGTGGGGGCACGGTCGAGTACCACGACCCGCACGTTCCGGCCCTGGACGAGGACGGGGTGACGTTGCGCTCCGTGCCGCTCACGCCGGCGGCGCTCCAGGCCGCCGACTGCGTGCTCATCGTCACCGACCACTCCACCGTGGACTACGCGACGGTGGCCCGGCACGCGCGCATCCTCGTCGACACCCGCAACGTGCTGGCGCGCGCGGTCAAGGACCCGCCATGAAGGTCGCGGTGGTGGGGACGGGGTACGTAGGTCTCGTCGTGGGCGCCTGTCTCGCCGAGACCGGCAACGACGTCGTCTGCGCGGACCTGGACGCCGCGAAGATCACCTCGCTGCAGCGCAATCGGCTGCCGATCTACGAACCCGGTCTCGAGCCGCTGGTCGGGCGCAACCAGCGGGAGGGCCGGCTCCAGTTCACGACGGACGTGGCCGCCGCGATCGAACGCTCGGATATCGTCTTCATCGCCGTGGGCACGCCGCCCAACGAGGACGGCTCGGCGGATCTGCAGCACGTGCTCGACGTCGCCACCACGGTCGGACGGCACCTCCACGCCCCCAAGATCGTCATCACCAAGAGCACCGTCCCGGTCGGCACGGCCGAGAAGGTGCGCGCCGAGATCGCTCGGCACACCCGCACGCCGTTTCACGTCTGCTCCAACCCGGAGTTTCTCAAGGAGGGGGCGGCGGTCGAGGACTTCATGAAGCCCGACCGGGTGGTCGTGGGCATCGATTCGGAGGAGGCGGCGCGCGTGCTCGAGCAGCTGTACGCGCCGTTCGTGCGCACCGGCAATCCGCTCATCTTCATGGACATCCCGTCGGCCGAGATGACCAAGTACGCGGCCAACGCGATGCTCGCGGCGCGGATCTCGTTCATGAACCAGATCGCGCGGCTGTGCGAAGTGGTGGGAGCCGACGTGAGCCTCGTGCGGAAGGGCATCGGCACCGACCGGCGGATCGGGGCGGCGTTCCTGTTTCCAGGCCCCGGCTACGGTGGCTCGTGCTTCCCGAAGGACGTGAGGGCCCTGATCCGGACGGGGGAGGAACGGGGCGTCCCGCTCGACATCCTCCAGGCCGTCGAGGCGGCGAACCAGCGCCAGAAGCGGGTCCTGTTCGAGAAGCTGGAGCGGCACTTCCGGGGGCAGCTTGCCGGAGAGACCATCGCCGTGTGGGGGCTCGCCTTCAAGGCGGAGACCGACGACGTCCGTGAGAGCCCGGCGCTCGCGCTCGTCGAGGCGTTGCTCGCAGCGGGCGCCGCCGTGCGGGTCCACGATCCCGCCGCGCTCGAGACCGCGCGCTTCCAGCTGGGCGATCGCGTCGCCTACGCGTCCCGCGCCTACGACGCGCTCGAGGGGGCCTCGGCGCTCGCGGTGGTGACCGAGTGGCTGGAGTACCGTAACCCGGACTTCGACCGTATCAAGCGTCTGCTGAAGCGCCCCCTCATCGTGGACGGGCGCAACCTGTACGACCCTGCGCGTCTGGCGCGGCTGGGCTTCACCTACGATAGCATCGGCCGGCGCGTGGCATGCGCGCCCTCGTAACCGGGGCCGGGGGCTTCCTCGGCTCCCACCTGTGCGACCGCCTGCTCGCCCAGGGCCACGGCGTCGTGGGGATGGACAACTATGTCACAGGTAATCCCGCCAACATCGCCCACCTCGAGCACCACCCCCACTTCCAGCTCATCCGTCACGACGTCACGACCTTCATTGAGATCGACGGGCCGCTCGACGGCGTGCTGCACTTCGCCAGCCCGGCGAGCCCGGTAGACTACCTCGAGCTGCCCATTCAGACCCTGAAGGTCGGCTCGCTCGGCACGCACAAGGCGCTCGGCGTCGCCAAGGCGAAGGGCGCGCGCTTCTTGCTCGCCTCGACCTCGGAGGTGTACGGGGATCCGCTGCTGCACCCGCAGCCCGAGAGCTACTGGGGCAACGTCAACCCCGTCGGCCCGCGCGGCGTGTACGACGAGGCCAAGCGCTTTGCCGAGGCGATGACGATGGCTTACCACCGCTACCACGGCGTGGACACGCGCATCGTCCGGATCTTCAACACCTACGGCCCGCGCATGCGTCCCCGCGACGGGCGGGTCGTGTCGAACTTCATCGTGCAGGCCCTGAAAGGGGAGCCGCTGACGGTGTACGGTGACGGCTCGCAGACGCGCTCCTTCTGCTACGTCGACGACCTGATCGAAGGGATCGTGCGGCTGTTCGAGCGCGGCGGGCCCGACCCGGTCAACATCGGCAACCCGCGCGAATTCACCGTGCGCGAGCTCGCGGGGCTCGTGCTGCGGCTCACCGGCAGCAAGAGCCCGATCGTCGAGCGACCGCTCCCCGTGGACGACCCCAAAGTCCGCCAGCCCGACATCACGCGGGCGCACACCCTGCTCGCCTGGGAGCCACGGGTCACCCTCGAGGACGGCCTGCGCCGCACCATCGACTATTTCCGGGCCGTGATCGACGGATGACCCGGCGCGTGCTGGTGACGGGCGCGGCCGGGTTCATCGGGTCGCACGTGTGCGAGGCTCTGGTGGCGCGCGGCGACGACGTGATCGGCGTCGACAACTTCGACCCGTTCTACGCGCGGGACATCAAGGAACGGAACCTGGAGGGGCTGCGGCGGGGGCCGCGGTTCCGGCTGCTCGAGGCCGACGCGGCCCACGACCCCTTGCCCTGGGACGGCGTCGCGGTGGCGATCCACCTCGCGGCGCGGCCGGGTGTGCGGCCGTCGCTCGAGGACCCCGCGGCCTACGTCACGGCGAATGTGGTCGCCACCGCTCGCGTGCTGGACGGCGCGCGCCGGGCCGGCGTGCGGCGCGTCGTCCACGGGTCGTCGTCGTCGGTGTACGGGGACACGACGCCGGCGCCGTTCTGCGAGGACGCGGCCGCCGTCGAACCGATCTCGCCCTACGCGGCGACGAAGCGGGCGAGCGAACTGCTCGCGCACGTGTTCGCCCGGCTCTATCGGATGCGGATCCCCTGCCTGCGGTTCTTCACGGTGTACGGTCCGCGGCAGCGCCCCGACCTGGCCATTCACCGGTTCACCGAACTGATCGCGCGCGGGCAGCCGCTCCGCATGCACGGCGACGGGTCGAGCGAGCGGGACTATACCTATATTAGTGACGCGGTGGACGGCGTCCTGGCCGCGGTGGAGTGGACGGCCCGGCCCGCGCCGGGAGGGGCGTGCACGGCGATCAACATCGGGGGCGGAGCGCCGGTGCGGCTGGACCGGCTGATCGCCCTGATCGGGCGGACCGTGGGCCGCGCGCCGGACATGGAGCGCTGCCCCGACCAGCCCGGGGACGTACGGGTCACGGCGGCCGACCTGCGCCGTGCCGAGGCGGAGCTGGGCTACCGGCCGCGCGTCGGGATCGAGGAAGGGATCCGGCACTTCGTCCGCTGGTACGAGGCGACCCATGGACGTCAGTCCTGAGCATCTCGTCGAGCAGGCCCGCGAGCGCTTCCAGCTGCAGGACTACTACGGCGCCATTCACCTGCTCGAGGAGGTGATCGCGGCCGGCCGCGCGTTCGCCGACGCCCATCATCTGCTGGGCCTGTCGTACTCCCTGGTAGGCCAGCAGGAGCAGGCCTTGGCGCAGCTCGACCGCGCGTTGCAGCTGAACCCGCAGTACGTCGAAGCGCTCATCCACAAGGCCATCGTCCTGAACGAGCTGGGCCGCGAGTACGAAGCTGACGCGTCGCTGCGCCGCGCCGCCAAGCTGTCGAGCGAGCTGCGCCAGGGCCTGCCGGCGCACGTCGCGGCCAAACTCGCCAACCAGCACGCGGCGCTGGGCGATGCGTATCTCGAGGCGGGCGCGCTGCCGCAGGCGATCGACCAGTATCAGACGGCGCTCACGCTGGGACCAACGTTTCACGACTTGCGGTATAAGCTGGGGCGCATGCTGCTGCAGGGGGGGCAGGCGCTGCAGGCGCGCGAGCAGTTCGAGATCATCGTGCGGCACCGCCCCGCGTACCTCGATGCCGCCGCCATGCTCGGGCTCGCGTGTTACCTGGCCGGCGACGGACTCGCCGCGAAGGCGGTGTGGGAAGACTGCCGCGAGCGCCGGCCGGAGGATCCCCGCGTGGAAGCGTATCTCGCGATGCTGGCGCGGAACGACACCGGCCCGCCCGCCGGCGCCACGACGGCGCCGGCCGAGGCCTCCCCCCCGGAGGCCGAGGGCCACGGGGGCCCCGAGGGGCGGGGGGGTAAGAAGAAGAGGCCGTGAGGGGCGCGATCGTGGGGCTGGCGCTCCTCGTGGCGGCGGGCTGCACCCGGAGCGCGGCTGACCACGAGGAGCTCGGGGACCGGGCCTATGCTGCCGGAGCCTATCGCGACGCGCTCGCCGAGTATCAGTTGGGGCTGAAGGCGCAGCCGGGCAACGCGGACCTCCAAGCCAAGGCCGCCGCCGCGGCGCTGCATACAGGTGACTACGCGATCGCCGTGCCGGCCTACCTGGCGCTCGCGCAGCGCGACCGCTCGCGCGCCGGGGAGGCGGCCGACGGCCTGGAGCGGGTGGCGCGCGCCGCGCTCGCGGCGAATGACCGCGCCGCGGTCGTGAGCGCGCTCGCGGCCCTGCGGGCCGTAGCGCCGGAGCGACCGCTCGGTCGCTACGCCCGGCTGGCGGCGCTGGACGCCACCAACCGGGGGGATTCAGCCGCGGCGCTCGCGATCCTCCCGAGCGCCGTCGCGACCGTGGGCGACCCCGGGACGGCCGACTCGCTGCTCTATCTGTACGGCATGGCCGCGGCGCGCGCGCGGGACTGCACGACCGCCGTCGCGGCGTTCGAGGGCGTGATCCGGCGGCAGCGCGCGCCGGCTGTCCAGGACGCGGCGCGCGAGGGCATCAGCCTGTGCGCGCTGATCGAAGGCCAGCGCATGCTCGAGGCCGGGAAGCCCGCCGACGCCGAGAGCTGGTTCCGGCGGGCGACCGCCCCCGGGGCGCCGCTCGAGGTCACGCGGGGCGCCTTCCTGGGCCTGGGCGACGTGCGGCTCGCGCAGGGCGACGTCCCCGGCGCGCTCGAGAGCTACCAGCAGGCGCTGGTGGGCGGTGCGGCCGGCGACACCATCACGCAGCGCGCCCAGGCCAAGATCAAGGCGCTCGGCAAGGCGGACGCGCCCACGGCGCCGCCCAACCAACCGTGAGGACGATGCGTCGCTGCTGGGTCGTTGGCTGGATCGCTGTGGCCGCCTGCGGGCGCGCAGGGCCGCCGCCGGTCGCACCGGCGGTGCGTCCCGAGGTGGAGCTCGCACGGGCCAAGGAGCGGTTTCACCGCGGGGACTTCTCGCACGCCCTCGCCACGTTCAAGAAGCTCAGCCTCCAATTCCTGCCGGCCCAGCCCGAGGCTGCCGAGACGCGCTACTACCTCGCCGAATGCTACTTCCAGACCGGCGATCGTCTGGAGGCGGCGCACGAATTCCGTCAGGTCGCCGATCTGTACCCCAGCACCGACTACGCTCCAAACGCGCTGCTGCGCGCCGGCGACGCCAACCTGCGCCTGTGGCGGCGGCCCGAGCTCGACCCGTCCTACGGGCAGGCGGCGCTCGCCATCTACCAGGAGCTGCAGGGACGCTATCCCGGCACGCCGGCGGCGGCCCGGGCTCAGCTGCACGTGAAGCAGCTGCGCGACTGGTTCGCCGAAAAGACTTTCAAGAACGGGATGTTCTACTTCCGGCGCCGGGCCTACGACTCGGGCATCATTTATTTCAAAGACGTGATCGCGAACTACTCCGAATCGCGCTGGACCGTACCGGCGCTGCTGCGTCTCGTGGACAGCTACCGTGCGATCGGCTACGCCGACGAGCGGCGGGAGACCTGCGCCCACCTGCGGCGCTTTTATCCCACGGCGTCCGGGCTCAGCGACCGCTGCCCGGCCGACACGAGCGCCGCGTCCCCGTCCTGACGCGTGGAGGCCCTGTTCGGCGGCTCGTTCGACCCGGTGCACATCGGGCACCTCGTCGCGGCCGAGGCGGTGGCGGACGCGTTGGGCGCGACGATCCGCTTCCTTCCGGCACGGGAACAACCCTTCAAGCGCGCGGCGCACGGCGCCACGGCCGAGCAACGGGCCGAGATGCTGGAGCTCGCGGTGGCCGGAAACTCCCGCTTCCGGGTGGAGCGCGTCGAGCTCGACCTGCCGACGCCCTCCTACACGGTGCGCACGCTGCGCGCCCTCGCGGCGCGGGAGCCGGGGAACCGCTTCACGTTATTGTTGGGAGCCGACGCGGCCGGGGAGCTGTCGGGCTGGCACGAGGTGGAGGCGCTGCCGGGGCTCGCCGACCTGGTCGTGTTCGCCCGGGCGGGGGTGGCCATACCCCACCACCCCTTGATCGGCCGGGTCGTCGACGTACCGGCGGTCGACGTGTCGGCGACGCTCGTGCGGGAGCGGGTGCGACTGGGACGCTCGATTCGCTATCTCGTGCCCGAAGCGGTGCGCGGCTACATCACCGCCCACGGGCTGTATCGTTAGGAGTCTGATGCTCAAGAGTCTGGTCACGAAGGTCGTGGGAACCCGCTTCCAGCGCGAGCTGAAGCGGATCCAGCCGCTGGTCGATGCCATCCATCGTCACGAGGAGCGCTTCAAGGGGATCCCGGACGGGGACGTGCAGGGCCAGACGGAGCGCTTCCGCGCGCTCATCGCCGAGCGCACGGGCGCCCTCGCGGCCGACGTCGAGCGCCTCAAGCAGGCGAAGCACGACTGTCCCGACGCGGACGAGCGTGCGGCGCTGTCCGACAAGCTCGCGCTCGCCGAGGAGAAGTACGCCAAAGCCCTCCAGGCCACGCTCGACGACATCCTCCCCGAGGCGTTCGCCACGGTGCGCGAGGCGTGTCGCCGCCTGCTCGGCTCCTCCGTGGTCGTGACCGGACACGAGCTCATGTGGGACATGGTTCCCTACGACGTGCAGCTGATCGGGGGCGTCGTATTGCACCAGGGGAAGATCGCGGAGATGGCGACCGGCGAAGGCAAGACGCTCGTCGCCACCTTGCCGCTCTACCTCAACGCGCTGGCGCGCCGCGGCGCGCACCTCGTCACCGTCAACAACTATCTCGCCCGGCGCGATTCGCAGTGGATGGGGCACGTCTTCAAGTGGCTCGGCCTCACGGTGGGGTGCATCGACGACACGACGCCCTCCTCGCCCGAGCGCCGCGAGGCGTACCTCTGCGACATCACCTACGGCACCAACAACGAGTTCGGCTTCGATTACCTGCGGGACAACATGGTGTTCTCGCTGGATCAGCGGGTCCAGCGGGGACACGCCTACGCGATCATCGACGAGGTGGACTCGATCCTCATCGACGAGGCACGCACGCCGCTCATCATCTCCGGTCCGGTCGGCACCGAAGCGGACGACAAGTACGCCCAGTTCAACGCCCAGGTGGTGCAGCTCGTGCGCAAGCAGACCGCGGTCGTGAACGATCTGATCGCGCGAGGCGAGCCGCTGCTGCAGGACGAGAAGACGACGTACGACGGGGCCGTGCTGCTGTATCAGGCCCAGCTCGGGATGCCGAAGAACAAGAAGCTCCTGAAGCTCCTGAACGAGCAGGGGGTGAAGGCGCTGGTACAGCGGGTCGAGCTCGACCGCCTGGCGGATCGCAAGCTGCCGGCGCGCGAGCAGAAGATGCGCCACCTCGAGGACGAGCTGTACTTCGTGTTGGACGAGCGCGGGCATTCGGTGCACCTGACCGACAAGGGCGTCGAGACGATGTCGCCGCAGGACCCGACGCTGTTCATCGTGCCCGACATCTCGCGCGCGGTCCACGAGCTCGACCACGACGGGTCGCTGTCACCCCAGGAGAAGATCGAGCGCAAGCGGGCGGTGGAGGCCGAGTACGCGCAGAAGAGCGAGACGTTGCACATCATCCACAAGCTGCTCCAGGCCCACGCCCTGTACGAAAAGGACGTGGAGTACGTGGTCCAGGACGGCCAGGTCTTCATCGTGGACGAGTTCACCGGCCGGCTGATGCCGGGGCGGCGCTGGTCGGACGGGTTGCACCAGGCTGTGGAAGCGAAGGAGGGCGTGACGGTGCGCGAGGAGACGCAGACGCTCGCGACCATCACGATTCAGAACTACTTCCGCATGTACGACAAGCTCGCCGGCATGACGGGGACGGCCGAGACCGAGGAGACCGAGTTCTACCAGATCTACAAACTCGAGGTCGTCGTGATCCCGACCAACCGGCCGGTGCGGCGCGTGGACCAGCACGATCTCATCTACAAGACGCGGCGGGAGAAGTACAACGCGATCATGGACGAGATCGAGCGCCACCACAAGCGGGCCCTGCCGGTGCTCGTCGGGACCGTGAGTGTGGACGTCTCGGAAACGCTCTCCCGGATGCTCAAGCGCCGGGGGCTGCGGCACGAGGTGCTGAACGCGAAGTACCACGAACGCGAGGCGGAAATCGTCGCCCAGGCGGGCCAGCCGGCCGCCATCACGATCGCCACCAACATGGCCGGGCGCGGCACCGACATCAAGCTCGGGCCCGGTGTGAAGAAGTGCGCCGTCTGCGGCATCCGGGCGCGCGGTGAGCCGGCGTTCGGGCAAGTGATCGAGCGGCCGGACCTCCCGGCCGAGGAGATCAAGCGGCTCGGCTGCAACGAGGATCCGCCGTGCGGGCTCGTGATCATCGGCACGGAGCGGCACGAGGCGCGGCGCATCGATCGCCAGCTGCGCGGGCGCTCCGGTCGTCAGGGCGACCCGGGCCAGAGCGTCTTCTTTCTCTCCCTGGAAGACGACCTCATGCGGCTCTTCGGCTCGGACCGCATCGCACGCTGGATGGACCGCACCGGCGCCGAGGAGGGCGAGGTCATCACCCACCCCTGGGTGACGAGCGCCATCGGCCAGGCGCAAAAACGGGTGGAGCTGCAGAACTTCCAGGCGCGCAAGAAGCTGCTCGAGTACGACGACGTGATGAACCAGCAGCGCGAGGTGATCTACTCGCTGCGCCTGTTCGCCCTCGAAGGCGGGGAGGAGCTCAAGGCGGAGACGCAGAGCATGGTCGACGCCGCCATGGAGCGGCTGGTGGACGTGGTCATCGCCGAGCAAGACGACCCGTTCCAGTGGGACTGGGACCTGATCACGAGCGAGTTCCTCCAGAAGTTCCTGCTGTCGCTCCCGGCGGCGGCGGAGCGCGCCAAGCTGCGCAGCCGGGAGGACCTGGTGCGTGCGGTGCAGCAGGCGGGCCGCGACGCGTTCCGGACGAAGCTCGACTACTTCCAGGAGGTCGAGCAGCAGGTCGGAGCGACGAAGCTGGGCGAGCAGGCGCTGTCACACGTCATGCTCTCCGTGATCGACGAGAAGTGGAAGGATCACCTCTACGATCTCGACCAGCTGCGCGCCGCGATCCAGTACCGCGCCTGGGGCCAGAAGGACCCGCTCATCGAGTACAAGCAGGAGGCCTACGAGATGTTTGTGGGCTTGATGCACGACATCCGCAGCACGCTCGCGGAGCGCTGGCTCAAGCTCCGCATCGAGATCGGGCCGCCGCCCGGGGCTCCCGGCGGGCCCGGGCCCGCCCGCACCGTGACGGGCCCGCTGGGCGGCGCGCCGCGGCGGCGCGCCACGCCGATGGTCGCGAGCAAGGCCGCGGCGGACGGGCTCGTGAGCGGAACGGCCACGGGGCCGCTGCCGCCCGGCGGGCCTGTCGCGGTCGGCGCCTCGGTCGTCGCCAATCCGTACGCGGGCGTGGGCCGCAACGACCCGTGCCCGTGCGGTAGCGGCAAGAAGTTCAAGAAGTGCCACGGGGCGGCGATGTAAACGACCGGCTCGCTGGCACGTGCGCTCGTCTCAGAGGCGGCTGAAGCCATCCCGGAGGCCCTTATGGAGTATTTGTTCCTAGCCGGTCGTGTTCTCTACGGTGGGTTCTTCCTGTTTGCTGGAATCGACCATTTTCGTCGCGTGGAGATGATGACGCCCTATGCACGAGCTAAAGGGATTCCGGCTCCGCGCCTGAGCGTACTCGGCTCCGGCTCGCTCATCGTCCTCGGCGGGCTGAGCGTTCTCTTGGGAGTCCGCCCCACGTGGGGAGTCCTGCTGCTGACACTGTTTCTCTTGCCGACCTCGTTCCTCATGCACAACTACTGGGCGGTCACCGATCCGTCAGCCCGCCAACTGGATCTGACGAACTTTAAGAAGAACATCGCGCTCCTTGGTGCAGGTTGGATGTTGCTGCTCATCCCGCAGCCGTGGCCGTGGAGCCTCCCGTGGTAAGGACGGAGACGCCCGGCTCAAGCGCCGCGCCTTCATGACGGATCGTGCACCCGGAGCTGGAAGAGTACCTTCGCCAACTCGACGCGATCAGAGCTGACGCGCGCCAGCTCGTCGCGGGAGCGTCGGATGCCGAGTTCAACCGGCGCCCCGCCCCCGGGTCCTGGTCCGCCGCGGAGTGTCTGGACCACCTGAACACCGTCCGGAAAATCCTGCCAGCGATCGACCGCGCCATCACGAGCGCCGGAGCCCGCGGGCTGCGCAGCGACGGGCCCTTCCGCTACGGTTGGTTCGCCCGCTGGATGATCCGCTCGTTCGAGCCGCCGCCCCGGCGCCGCTTCCGGAACCCGAGACTCCTCGAGCCGGCGCACGAGCCCCTGAGCCCGGACGCCGTGCTGCGGGAGTTCCTGTCACTGCGCGACGCGCTGACGAGGCGCGTCTGGCAGGCCGATGGGCTCGACCTGGAGCGTGCCATCGTGGTCTCACCCGTGAGCCGCTTCTTCCGCATGCCGCTGGGCGGCTACTTCGCGTTCTTGCTCGCCCACGACCGCCGGCATCTGTGGCAGGCGCGTCACGCGCTCGGCGCCGCCTCCGCCCACGGGCGACCGACGGTGTAGGGTCGGGGGTCGGAGGAAACGGCCGGGGAAGCGGGAAGGGTGGGGCGCGGCAAGGTGCGCCCCTGCGTCATTTTCGGGTACGTCCATTCCCTGGCCTGCCCCTAGGTTGGCCCCATGGCACTCCGTCTCGCCGAGCACGCCGAACAAGACCGCCCCAGGGAACGTTTGTGGGCCGTGGGCCCCGCCGCGTTGACGGCGCAGGAGCTGTTGGCGATTGTCTTAGGGACGGGGTGCGCGGGACGGGACGCGCTCACCGTGGCGGGCGAGCTGCTCGCGCGGGTGGAAGGCTCCCTGCGCCGCCTCGGCGGGCGTCCCTCGGCGGAGTTGGCGCGGGTTCCTGGGGTGGGACGCAGCAAGGCCGCGCGCGTGGTGGCGGCGCTGGAGCTGGGACGTCGGGTGGGGGCCGAAACGGAGCCCCCGCCGGAGCGGATCCGCGGACCCACGGACGTGCAGCGCTTCTACGCTGCCAGGCTGCGCGACCTCGCGGTCGAGGAGTTCCACGTGCTGGCGCTCGGGAGCCAGAGCCAGATCCTGGGCGACCTCCTCATTACGCGGGGGATCCTCAACAGCTCCCTGGTGCATCCGCGCGAGGTGTTCCGCGCGGCGATCGCGGAGGCGGCCGCGGGCATCATCGTCGTGCACAACCATCCGAGCGGCGACCCGACGCCGTCGGCCGACGACCGCGCGGTGACGCGGCAGCTGGTGGAGGCGGGGCGGGTGCTGGATCTCCCGGTGTACGACCACGTGATCGTGGGGGGTGATCGCTACGTGAGCCTGGCCGAGGCAGGGCTGTTGTGACGAGCACCGTGCCGATCCTGGCGCCGGAGCTGGCCCGGGCCGTCGCGGCCCAGCGGGACCGCCTCGACCTCGACCTCCTCGCGCGCGCCTATCGCATGAGCGCTCAGGCGCACCGCGGCCAGAAGCGGCAGTCGGGGGACGACTTCGTCTCGCACAGCGTGGCCGTGGCCACGATTCTCGCCGAGCAGCAGATGGACACCACGACGATCGCGGCGGCGCTGCTGCACGACGTGGTGGAGGACTCGAACGTCTCGGTCGAAGACATCCGTCGCGACTTCGGGCCGGAGGTAGCGGGCCTCGTGGACGGGCTCACGAAGCTCTCGACCCTCACGTTCCGGTCCAGCGCCGAGGAGCAGGCCGAGAACTACCGCAAGCTGCTCGTTTCGGTCGCGAAGGACGCGCGCGTCATCATCATCAAGCTCGCGGACCGGCTCCACAACATGCGGACACTCGAGCACCTGGACGACGAAAAGCAGCGGCGCATCGCGCTCGAGACACGGGAAATCTACGCCCCGCTGGCGCACCGCTTCGGGATGGCGGGCGTCAAGGCGGAGCTGGAGGACCTGGCGCTGAAGTTCCTGGAGCCGGCGGAATACCGCGGGCTGGCGCGCCAGGTGCGGGCCAAGAAGGCGGAGCGCGAGCGCACGATCGAGCGGCTGCGCGCCCCGTTGGCCGAGGAGCTCGAGCGTGCCGGGCTGCACGACTGCGAGATCACCGGCCGGCCCAAGAACCTGTGGTCCATCTACAAGAAGATGAAGCAGCGCGGCAAGCCGTTCGAGGAGATCTACGACCTCCTCGCCGTCCGCGTGCTCGTGAACACGATTCCCGAGTGCTACCACGTGCTCGGGATCATCCACCACAAGTGGACGCCGCTCCAGGAGCGCATCAAGGACTACATTGCGAGCCCCAAGTCGAACGGCTACCAGTCGCTCCACACGACCGTGTTCGGCCCGGCCGGCCAGCTGTACGAGATCCAGATCCGCACCCGCGAGATGCACCACACGGCCGAGTACGGCATCGCGGCGCACTGGCTCTTCAAGGAGGGCAAGAGCCCCGACGAGCTCGACCGCCATCTCGCCTGGTTCCGCCAACTGCTCGAGCTGCAGCAGGACACCCACACGGCCGAGGAATTCCTCGAGTTCCTGAAGATCGACCTGTACCAGGACGAGATCTTCGTGTTCACGCCGCGGGGCGACGTGAAGCGGCTGCCCAAAGGCGCGACCGCGATCGATTTTGCGTTCGCGGTGCACACCGAGGTGGGGCTGCGCTGTCACGGAGCGCGCCTCAACGGCCGCATCGCCCCGTTGCACCGGCCGCTCAAGAACGGCGACACGGTGGAGATTCTCACGAGCCCGCAGGCGAAGCCCTCGCGCGACTGGCTCGCCCACGTGCACACGGCACGCGCCCGCCACAAGATCCGCCAGTGGGTGAAGCAGGAGGAGCACGAGCGCAGCCTCGAGCTGGGCCGCGAGATCCTGGAGCGCGAGGTGCGGCGGCGGCGACTCGCGCCCCCCGACGACGCGCGCCTCGCCGGCGGAGCCGCGACCTTGTCCGTGGGGACCGGCCAGCAGCTCCTGGCCGCGCTGGGGCGGGGCGACATCCCCGTTGGGCAGATCATGCGGGCGCTGTACCCCGACCTGCCCGCGGAGGACCTGCAGTCTCCCAAGCCCACCGCGTTCGGGCGCGTCATGGAGCGTCTGCGGCTCGGCCGCGGGATCAAGATCCAGGGCGTGGACGGGCTGATGGTCCGCTACGCGCAATGTTGCCAGCCCGTGCCCGGCGACAGCGTCGTGGGCTACGTCACCCAGGGGCGCGGCATCTCGATCCATCGCAACGATTGTCCCAACCTGCTGACGCTCTCGGCCGAGGCGGAGCGGCGGGTAGAGATCGATTGGCAGGAGTCCGAGGGAGAGACGTTCGTCGTGCGGCTCGCCGTGAGCGGGGAGGACCGGCGCGGACTGTACGCGGACATCTGCGAGGCGATCAGCGAGTCGGGGACCAACATCCGGAGTGCCGAGCTCTCGACCAGGGACGGCGCGGTGTTCGGCGGCATCCTCGTCGAGGTCGAGAACCAGAGCCACCTGAACAAGGTCATCCGGGCGATGCGGCGCGTGAAGGGCGTCACCGAGGTCTCGCGCCGCGACTCCGGCCCCCAAACGGCCGTCTCCCTCGGTTAAGTTTCCCCCGCATGCCTTTCGAGCTCGTGTCCCCGTTCGCGCCGGCGGGAGACCAGCCGCGCGCCATCCGCGAGCTCACCACGGGCCTGGCCCGCGGTGAGCGCTACCAGACCCTCCTGGGCGTGACAGGCTCGGGGAAGACGATGACGATGGCGCACGTGGTCGCGAGCTTCGGGCGCCCGACCCTCGTACTGTCGCACAACAAGACGCTCGCGGCCCAGCTGTACGGCGAGCTGAAGGGGTTCTTCCCCAAGAACGCCGTCGAGTTCTTCATCTCCTACTACGACTACTACCAGCCCGAGGCGTACGTCCCGCAGACCGACACCTACATCGCCAAGGACTCCTCCATCAACGACGACATCGACCGGCTGCGCCTGCGGGCCACGTCGAGCCTGATGGAGCGGGACGACGTCGTCATCGTGGCGAGCGTTTCGGCCATCTACGGCCTGGGCGATCCCGAGCTGTACCGCGAGCTGCTCGTGACCGCCGCGGTCGGCGAGCAGCGCGGGCGCGATGCGCTGCTGGAAGAGCTCGTCGCCGTGCAGTACCGGCGCAACGACGTCGCCTTCGAGCGCGGCACCTTCCGCGTGCGTGGCGACACGGTCGAGGTCCATCCGGCCTACGACGAGCAGGCGGTGCGCATCGAGTTCTGGGGCGACACGGTGGAGCGGATCGCCAAGATCGACCCCCTCACAGGGGACACGATCGTGGAGCTCGCGCGCTGCGCCATCTACCCGGCCACGCACTTCGTGACCGAGCGTCCCTCCATCGAGCGGGCCGTGCAGTCGATCCGCGCGGAGCTGAAGCAGCGCCTCGCCGAGCTGCGGGCGCAGAACAAGCTGCTCGAGGCGCAGCGGCTCGAGTCCCGCACCAACTTCGACATCGACATGCTGCTGGAGGTGGGCCGCTGCACCGGAATCGAGAACTACTCGCGACACCTGACGGGGCGGCAGCCGGGCGAGCGGCCCGCCTGCCTGCTCGACTACTTCCCGAAGGACTATCTCTGCCTCATCGACGAGTCGCACCAGACCCTGCCGCAGCTCGCGGGTATGTACGAGGGCGACCGCTCCCGCAAGCAGACCCTCGTCGACTACGGCTTCCGGCTCCCCTCGGCGCTCGACAACCGCCCGCTGCGCATCGACGAGTTCATGGCCCTGGTGCCGCGCATCCTGTACGTGTCCGCCACGCCGGGGGAGGAGGAGCTGCGCCTCTCGGGCGGCGTGGTGGTGGAACAGATCATCCGCCCCACCGGCCTCGTGGACCCGGAGGTGGACGTGCGGCCGGTGCGGGGCCAGGTGGACGACCTGCTGCACGAGATTCGGCTGCGGGAACAGCGCCACGAGCGCGTCCTGGTCACGACCCTGACCAAGCGCATGGCGGAGGACCTGACCGACTACCTCCAGCAGCACGGCGTGCGGGTGCGCTACCTGCACTCTGAGATCGACGCCATCGAGCGCGTCGAGATCATCCGCGGCCTGCGGCTCGGCGAGTTCGACGTGCTGGTCGGGATCAACCTGCTGCGCGAGGGGCTCGACCTGCCCGAGGTCTCGCTCGTCGCGGTGCTCGACGCGGACCAGGAGGGATTCCTCCGCTCCGACCGCTCCCTGATCCAGACGGTGGGGCGCGCCGCCCGCAACCTCAGCGGCAGGGCCATCCTCTACGCCGACCGGGCCACGGGGTCGATGCAGCGGGCCCTCGAGGAGATGACGCGGCGGCGGAAGCTGCAGCAGGAGCACAACGAGCGGCACGGCATCACGCCGCGCTCGATCGTGAAGTCCGTCGACCAGGTGCGCTTCGCCACCCGCGTGGCCGACGCGAAGACGACGAAGGCGGCAGCCCCCGCGCTGCACCGCCCCGCCGACGCGCAGGAGCGGGAGGCCCTCGTCCGCCTGCTCGAGCAGCAGATGCAGGCGGCGGCGGAGGAGCTCGACTTCGAGCTGGCGGCGGTGTTGCGCGATCAGATTCTCGAGCTCAAGGCCCAGGGGGACCCGGTCCGCCATGCGGTGCCGCGAGGACGAGCTCAACCGGTTCGGTGAGGAGTTGGGACGCGCGCTGCGCGCCCCGGCCGTGATCGGGCTGTCGGGGGAGCTCGGCACCGGGAAGACGACGCTCGTCCAAGCGATCTGCCGCGGGCTCGGCGCGCGCGCGCTCGCCACCAGTCCGACCTACGCGCTGGTGCACCATTACGACGCCGCCGACGCGGCGGTATATCACGTGGACTGCTATCGGCTCACGGTCCCCGACCAAGCCCGCGACCTCGGGTTCGACGACATGGTGCGTGAGGGCGCGATCGTCCTCATCGAATGGCCGGAGCGCGCGGGCCCCTGGGCGCCGCCGCTCGATCGGCACTTCCAGTTGAGCTACGGCGAAGAGCCGGACGCGCGAGAGTTAGGGGAGATTCGGTGACGCTGAGGCTCGCGGTCCAATGGGTGGTGTGGGGGTGAGCGGCTACTGGCTCGCCATCGACACCGCCACCGACATCGCGAGCGTCGCGGTCGGCCGACGAGCGGGGGCGGGGCCCGTCCAGGCCGAGACCGGCGCCCACGCGCGGGGCGCGCGTCGCCACGCGACCGAGATCCTCCGGCTCGTCGATTTCGCGCTCGCGGGGCTCGGGATTCGGCCCGCCGAGCTCTCGGGCATCGTGCTCGGCGACGGACCCGGGAGCTTCACGGGATTGCGCATCGGGTGGGCGGCGGCGAAGGGGCTGGCACAGGAGGCCGGGCTCGACCTCGTGGCCGTCCCCTCGCTCATGGCGGCCGCGGGGGGAGCGGCCGTGAAGCTCGGCCCCGTGCCGATTGCGGCGTGTTTCGATGCCCTGCGCGGCCAGGTGTACGGCGCGATCTACGTGGTGCATCCGGGCCGCGTCGAAACCCTCGTCCCACCCGCCGTGCTGACCGTGCCGGAGCTCGCGCGCATCGCTCCGGTGCGCCCCCAGCTCGTCGTGGGGGACGGCGCAATGCTCTACGCCGACGTGGTGCGCGCGTGGTCCGGCGCGGATCCGGTCCCGCTCGCGGCGCTGCCGCCGGCCGCGAGCGCGATGCTCTCCCTGTTCACGCGGGAAGGGGCCACGCGCGTCATCGCGGATCCCGTCACCGCCGAGCCCGTCTATGGACGCCCTGCCGAAGCGCAGGTCAAGTGGGAGGCCCGTCACGGGCGCCCGCTACCGAATCCGTCCCGCCCGCGCGGCTGACATCGCCGCCGTCGCGGCGATCGAGCAGGAAGTCTTCGCCGACCCCTGGTCCGCGAACGACTTCCAAGAGTGCGTCGCCGGCGGCGTGCTGTTCTCGGTAGCGACGGCCCGCGCCGCGGTCGCGGGCTACGTCGTGGCGCACCACGCGGCGGACGAAGGAGAGATCCTGAACCTCGCCGTCACGCCGCTGCATCGCCGCCGGGGGCTCGGGCGCGCGCTGGTGCGGCACGTCCTCGGTCGGCTGGCGCGCCGGATGGTGAAGATCGTGTTCCTCGAGGCGCGGCAGTCGAACACCGCGGCGCGCCGGCTGTATGAGAGTCTCGGGTTCGTCGGCGTCGGCCGGCGGCCGGGGTATTATCGCCGACCGGTAGAGGATGCCGTCATCCTACGCGTAACTTTAGCCCAAGTGGCGTATCTTTGATTGACAGAATGACTTGCGCGTCATATACTGTTCCTCGCCCTTGGTGCCCCACCCGCCATTCGTTTGGGAGGTCGTCGTGAGCCGGAGCCTCAATAAAGTCATGCTAATCGGGAACTTGGGCGCCGATCCCGAGGTGCGGAGCACTAACAACGGCGGCCGGGTGGCCAACCTGTCCCTTGCGACCAGCCGGCAGTGGACCGGAGCTGGGGGGGAGCGCCAGGAGAAGACCGAGTGGCACCGGGTCATCTGCTGGAACAACAAAGGCGCCCAGCTGGCCGATCTGGCCGAGAAGTACATGAAGAAGGGCGACAAGCTCTATGTCGAAGGCCGGGTCGAGTACCGCACCTGGGAAGACCGTGAGAAGCAGACGCGCTACGTCACCGAGATCATCGCACGGGAAGTGATCCTGCTGTCGCCTCGTGGCAGCGGCGAAGCTGGAGCCGAGTTTGCGCGCCCGCGGGCCGCGGCCAAGGTCGCTCCCGAAGGCAAGCCGGAATCGCTCGACGCGTTCCCGGAGGCGCTTGATGAGGAGGACGACGATCTGCCGTTCTAACCGGGCAGTCCTGCTCGCCCTTGTTGCAGGGCTGCTCGGCGTGCCGGGGCTTGGGGCACAGGACACGACCAGAGCCGCCGCCGACACTTCCCAGGCCCCGGCGGCCCCCGCGGGGCAGCTGCCTGAGAGCCACGTCGTGACGCAGGGTGAGACCCTCTGGTCGATCTCGCAGCTGTATTTCAGCGACCCCCTCCTCTGGCCCGAGATCTACCGGCTGAACACCGCGGTCGTGGAAGACCCCCACTGGATCTATCCGGGCGAAGTGTTGCACCTCGGGGCGCCGACGAGCGTCGCGCGAGTGTCGGCCGAGACGACGGCCGTGTCCGTCGGGCAGGCGGCCGCGGCCGACACGGTGCGGGCGCAGGGGGCGGACACGGCGGTGCGCGTCGATACGACCGTCGTCGATACGGCCCAGCTCGTCGAGGCGCCGCCGCCCCCGCCGGGCCCGACCGAGACGTACGAGACGATCTTCGACCGTGGGCGCTCCCGCACGGAGGAGGTGCAGGACATCCTCCGGGCCTATGCCAACCAGCCCTACCGGCCCTTGCGCCGCGGGGAGTTCTACGCGGCTGGGTTCCTGAGCGAGCGGGAACGGCTGCCCTGGGGCCTGGTGTTGGGCGCGACGGCGGTGCCGGCGGTCCCCCGCCTGACGCAGCATACGACCGCCACCGTGTTCGGGCAGATTGCCGTCCAACCGCCCCAGGGCGCGTCGTATCACGTGGGCGACTCGCTGCTCATCGCCCGGATCGACCGGGACCTCCCGTCCTGGGGCGACGTGGTGGTCCCTGTCGGCGTGGCCCGTGTGACGGACGTGCAGAAAAGTCAACTGCTCGGCGACGTGATCATGCAGTTCGGCCGGATCCATGACGGCAACCTGGCGATGCCGCTCGAGCCGTTCAAAGACGCGGGGGAGGTGCGGCCGGTGCCGGTGCGGAGAGGGCTCGAGGCCATCGTGATCTCGCAGCGGGATCTGCACGTGCTCACGAACGCTCAGCAGATTCTGTTCCTCGACAGGGGTCGCGCCGAGGGGGTGGTGCCGGGCGATCTGTTCGAGATCTATCGCCCCGCCTCGCGGGAGCTCGGGGGCGCCTCCGAGCAGCCGCTGATCGTGGTGGAGATCGTGCACACGCGGGAGCATTCCTGCTCCGGTCTCGTCCTCGGCATCACGCACCCCGGGGTGTTTCCGGGATCGCCCGCGCGCCTGATCCGGAAGATGCCCTCCTGAGCGCCCGCCGGACCCGCCGCGGCGGCTCCGGCGTCTCCTGCGGACAATGATGCCGACCCTGCATCTCGTGGCGCTGGGGCTATACGGTCTTGCGGCGGCGCTGGCGCTCGCGCCGTTCGCCGGCCTGCCCTCGCTGTCGCGGCGCTGGAGCGTGGCGCTTCCCGGAGCGGGCGCACTCGCCCACGGCGTGGCCCTCGCCCAGCTCAACCCCGCCGGGCTCGCACCCATCCTCTCCTTGCTGGCCCTGTTCCTCATCGTGCTGCAGCTGTGCTGCGAGCTGCTGCTGCGGGCGACGGCGGTGGCGCTGTTTACTGCCCCCTTGGCGGCGGGACTCGTCGGGCTGGCGCTGCTGCTCGGTCTCGCGCCCGGCGTCGAGGTCTCGGCGGGGCGGAACGTCTGGTCCGTCTTGCACGTGACCCTGAGTGTCCTGGCAATCGCTCTCCTGGCCCTCGCGTTCGTCTCCGCGGCGCTGTACCTGCTCCAGTTCCGCGAGCTCAAGACCAAGCGCTTCGGCCAGGTGTTCCAGTTGTTCCCGCCGCTCGAGCGCCTCGATAGGTTAAACTACGGCGCTCTGGCGATCGCATTTCCGGCGCTGACGGTGGGCTTGCTCTTCGGGGTCGGGGTGCGGTTCGCTGCGGGCGTGGCGGTGGCGCCGGCGCAGCTGGTGTGGGGATCGTTCACCTGGGTGGTGCTGGGCTGGGCGGTGTGGGCCCGGGTGGTGCGGGGGTGGGCGGGTCGGCGCGCGGCGTTCGTGAGCATCGCCGGCTTCGCGGCGGTCGTCCTGGTCTACTTGGCGCTGAAGCTCGTCGAGCCGGGAAGGGAACGCTTCCTCTGAACACTATGAGCGCATGAGCATCGCGGTCCTGGGGGTGAACCACCGCACGGCGCCGCTCGAGGTGCGCGAGCGGTTCGCTCACGCGGCGCACGAAGTCCCGTCGGCCCTGGAGCGGGTGCTGCGCGCGGGCGCGGGCGGGAGTGTCCTGCTCTCCACCTGTAACCGCACCGAGTTCTACCTCGCGCAGCCGCGCGGCACCGTTGCCGAGGCCGTATGGGAGCTGTTGTCGGAGCGCCTTGGCGCCGGCCGCGCCGCCCAGGAATACGGATACGTGCAGCGGGACCGCGAGGCTGTGCGCCACCTCTACCGGGTCTCCGCGGGGCTCGACTCGATGATCCTGGGGGAGTCGCAGATCCAGGGTCAGGTGCGGGAGGCGTGGCAGGTATCGCGCGCCCAGGCCGGGCCCGTGCTGCACCGGCTGTTCCAGTCGGCCCTGCTCGTCGGTGCCCGCGTGCGCGGGGAGACGAGCCTCGGCGTCGGCAATGCGTCGGCCCCGTCGGCCGCTGTGGCACTCGCCGAGAAGATCTTCGGCACCCTCGCCGGCCGGACCGCGCTGATTCTCGGTGCGGGCGACATGGCAGAGCTCGCCGCCGGCTGCCTCGCGGGGGAGGGGGTGCAGGTGGCGCTGGTGGCCAGCAGGACCTACGAGCGCGCGCGGGTGATCGCGGAGCGTTTGGGCGGCCACGCGATGACGCTCGAGGAAGCGTGGGACCACTTTGCCACGGCGGACATCGTGCTCTGCTCGACCGCCGCTCCGCACGCCGTCGTCACCTGGGAGCGGGTGGCCCCCGCGATTCGGCGCCGCGGCGGCCGGCCCCTCTGTCTGCTCGACCTGGCCGTCCCGCGGGACGTCGAGCCGGCGGTCGGGCAGTTGGAGAACGTGTTTCTCTACGACATCGACGACCTCCAGGCCGTGGCGGCGCAGGCGGCGGCGCAGCGGCGCGGCGAGATCCCGGCGGCCGAGCGCATCGTGAGCGAGGAAGTGGAACGGTTCTGGGGCTGGTACGACGGACTCGGCGTCGTCCCCGTGATCCGGGCGTTCCGCGACCGGCTCGATGATCTGCGGCGCACGGAGCTGGAGCGGGCGCTGCGCCGGCTCGATCACCTCTCGCCCGAGGATCGCGCGCAGGTGGACCAGTTCAGTCAGGCGCTCCTGAACAAGTTCCTGCACGAGCCCACGGTGGTGCTGAAACGGGCTGCGCGGGTGGGGCACGGCTACGGCCTGCTCGAGGCGCTGAAGAAGTTGTTCGGGCTGGAGACCGGGGCCGGGAAATGACGCGGCGCGTGCTGCTCAGCGGGGGAGCGGGCTTCGTCGGCTCCCACGTCGCCGAGGCGTATCTCGCCGCCGGGGACGAGGTCACCGTGCTCGACGATCTGTCCACGGGCCGACGCGAGAACCTTCCGCGCGGCGTGCGCTTCGTGCATGCCGACATCCGTTCGGCCGAAGCGCGCGACCTGCTCGCCCAGGGGCGCTTCGAGCTGCTCAATCACCATGCGGCGCAGATGGACGTGCGCCGCTCGGTCGCGGACCCGCTGTTCGACCTCGACGTGAACCTGCGCGGGCTGCTGAACCTGCTCGAGGGCGCGAGGGCAGGCGGCGTGCGGCGGGTGGTGTTCGCCTCCTCCGGCGGCGTCGTCTACGGCGACGCGACGGCCCCGCCCTGCCGGGAGGGAGCCGCCAAGCTGCCCATATCGCCCTACGGCGTCGCGAAGCTCGCCTCGGAGCACTACCTCATGGCCTACTCCCGGCTGTACGGCCTCGACGTGGCCAGCCTGCGCTACAGCAATGTCTACGGGCCCCGTCAGAATGCGGAGGGCGAAGCGGGCGTGGTCGCCATCTTCTCGCGCAAGATGCTGGCGGGGGAGCCGCTCACGATCTTCGGGGACGGCGAGCAGACGCGGGACATGGTGTACGTGAAAGACGTGGCCGCGGCGAACCTCGCGGCGAGCGACCGGCCGCTGCCGCCGCCGGAGGGCCTGGATACGCGGGCCTGGAACATCGGCACAGGCGTCGAGACGTCCGTCAAGCGTCTGGCCGAGCTGCTCGCGGCGGCCGCCGGTCGGCGGCCGGCGATCCGTTACGCCCCCGAGCGGCCGGGGGAGCTCCGGCGGAGCGCGCTCGCCGTGGAGAAGGCGGGGCACGAGTTGGGCTGGGCCCCGCGCACCGGGCTCGCCGACGGGCTCGGCGTCACGCTGCGCTCCCTCGCGGAGGATTGAGGCGTGTTCCTACAGGTCGGGCGAGCGATTCCCACCACTCCCTGGGAGCTGGTGCTGACCTCGAGCCGCGAGACCAAGTTCGTGCTCGCGATCCTCGTCGTGTTCTCCCTGGTCTCGTGGTATCTCATCGCGCTGAAGTGGTGGCAGTTCCGCCGCATGCGGCAGCAGGCCGACCGCTTCATGACGGAGATCGAGCGGGCGGCCCGTCTCGAGGACGCCTACCACGCCGCCATGCGGCTCCCGTCCTCGCCCTACAACCGACTGCTGCGCGAGGGCATGCACTTCTTCGGGGAGCTGAAGCCGGGCGGCCTCAAGGCGGACGGGCCGATCGCACCGCCGCAGGCGACTCTCACGACCACACAGCTCGAGGCACTGCGAATGGTGCTCGCCAAGGAAGTGGCCGCGGAGCGGGACGCCGCCGCGCGCTTCATCCCTTGGCTCGCCACGTTCGGCTCCGTGAGCCCGCTGCTCGGCCTGCTCGGCACGGTGCTCGGGGTGATGGACGCCTTCATCGGCATCGCGGTCGGCGGCTCCGGGAACATCGCGGCCGTCGCGCCGGGCGTCGCCGAGGCGCTCGTGACGACCGTCGGCGGCCTGGCCGTCGCCGTCCCCTCCGTGATGGCGTACAACCTGTTCGTGAACCGGCTGGGCCTGTTCGCGGGCGAACTGGAAGGCTTCGCCCAGGAGATCATCGGGACGATGGCGCGCGAAGGGAGGCTGTGATGGCCGGCCTGCTGGGCGGCGGGGGCGGGCTTCGCGGCCATGGCGAGCTGCCGCTCACGGCCGACATCAACGTCACATCGCTCGTCGACGTGGCCTTCGTGCTGCTCATCATCTTCATGATCACCGCCCCCATCATGCAGGGCGGCGTGGACGTGCGGCTGCCGCGCGCCGCGGCCCGGCCGCTCGAGCCCAAGGCCGGTCTCGTGATCAGCCTGGATCGCGACGGCAAGATCTACCTCGACCAGGCAGCGCTCAGCTACGAGGACTTCCGCGCCACGTTCGGCGCGTTCGTGCGGACCAAACGGCCTGCCGGGGTGTACCTCCGGGCCGACGGACGCGTCCCCTATGCGAACGTGGTGCAGGTGCTCGCGGTGATCCGGCAGTCGGGAGTGAGCGACGTCGGCCTGGTCGCCGAGCCGGAGACCCTCGAGCGGTGAGGCGGCGGCAGCGCATCCCGGCGAACGTCGGCCTGGCGCTCGCCGCCACGCTGCTGGTGCACGGCAGCGCCGGCTTGTTTCTGTTCGCCGCGGCGGGCGAGGCGCGCCGGCCCGCGCCGCCCACGTACAAGGTGCGACTCATCGCAGCGCCAGCGCCCGAGGAAGCAACGCGCAAGGCGCCCGAGGCGCTGGAGCGGCCAGCCGAGGAGAAACCGGCGCCGCTGCCCAAGGCGAAACAGCCGCCCAAGAGCACGGTGTCCGCGGCCACGCCGCCCAAGACCGCGGACAATACCAAGCGCGAGGCGGCGCCGCGATCCACGCCGAAAGCCGCGCCGCTGCCGGGCGAGACGCCCTCCACCGGCTCCGACGTCGCCACGGTCAGCACCGAGGGCGTCGCGTTCCCGTTCCCCGAGTACCTGCAGAACATCGTGGGCCAGGTGCTGCGGCGCTGGCAGCGTCCGCTGCAGAGCTCGCCGCTCGAGGCGGAGGTGTCGTTCTTCATTCATCGGGACGGCGCGGTGAGCGATCTCCAGTTCATCAGGCGCTCCGGCAACTTCAGTTTCGATCTGGAGGCCCAGGGAGCGATCGAGGAGGCCGGTCGGTTCAAGGCGTTCGGCGCTCTGCCCGACGGCTGGAGCGCGGACGTGCTGTTCGTGCGGTTCTACTTCTCGGGGAGACGCCAGTGAGCCGGACGGCCGGACAGTCGGACCGTCGGACCGTGGCCCCCGCAAGGGCAGCAGCTCTTCTGGCGGGTGCTGTTCTGTCCGTCTGTCCGACCGTCCGACTGTCCGGCCAGGACAGCTCCGTCGTCGACCGCGGCGTCCGCGTGGGCATCATCTACCGCCCCGGCGTGCGGCCCGGCATGGTGCTCTTGCCCGGCCGGCCGGCGGTGCTCGACTCGGTGCGCGCCATCGTCGCCCGTGACCTCGACTACAGCGATCGCTTCGAGATGATCACGCTGCCCGGCGGGGACTCGATCCGCCTGGGCGCGGCGGCGAACCCCACCCGCTCGTCGGGACGCGGGCGGACCGGCGGGGGGGGCGGCGAGGCGGCGGGGCTGAACTACCCGCTGTTCCAGGCCCTGGGCGCGGACTTCGCGGTCGCGCTGGCACAGGCCACCGACACGACGGTTGTCACGCTGCACGACGTCGCGGCCGGCGGCGTGCGCCGCGAGGTGAAGAAGCGGCTGCCGCCTCTCACGAGCCCCGACTTCCGGCTCGCGGTGCATCGGCTCGCCGATCAGGTGCTGCAGGCGAGCCTCGGCGCGCCCGGCGTCGCCGCGAGCCGGCTGCTCTTCGTGATGGACGGGAAGGTCTGGCAGATCGACCAGGACGGGGCCGACAAGAGGCTCGTCTCCTCGAGCGACCGGCAGGCCATGTCGCCCGCCTGGGCGGCTGACGGGCGGCGCTTCGCGTACATGGAGTTCTGGGCGGGTCACGGGCAGCTGTTCGTGCAGGACATGGCGACGGGGAAGCGCGCCGCAGTGGTGACGACCGGCGCGGCGCTCGATTTCACGCCGGCGTTCTCGCCCGACGGCAAGACGTTGGCCTTCAGTCGCGCCATCGAGGAAGGCACCGACGTCTACACCGTCAACCTCAAGGACAACTGCTGCTTGCAGCGCTTGACCGTGGGGCGCTTTTCAGACAACTTGTCACCCACCTACAGTCCGGACGGACAGCGGATTGCGTTCGTCTCGACGCGTGCGGGGTTGCCGCAGATCTATGTGATGGCGGCGGATGGGACGGACCAGCAGCTGTTCGCGCCGTTCGACTACGGCGTCACGGGTTCGTCCAATGCGCCGGAGTGGTCGCCCGACGGACAGTCGGTCGCGTTTCACCGCGACGTCGCCGGCACGCTGCAGGTCTTCGTGCTCGACGTGCGGACGCGCACCGTACGGCAACTCACCTCGGTCGGGCGAAACGAGGATCCAACCTGGGCGCCCGACAGCCGTCATCTCTGCTTCGTGTCGGACCGCTCGGGGTATCGGCAGCTCTGGATCATCGATTTGGAAACCGGTCGTATCCGCCCGCTGCTGCAGCAGAGCGGCGCGCGGCTGCCGGCATGGTCTCCACGGCTTCCGGAGACTGCTGCTTCCACCCCGTAAACCTGGGAGAGAGGGTGACGATGAGACGCCTACCATTGCTGGTGCTGGCCGGTCTCGCGGCGGCGGCGCTCGCCGCGTGCGGCGGCAGTCCGCCGCCGCAGACTGCCCCGCAGCCCAACGCTGACTCCATCGCGGCCGCCGAGCGCGCGGAGGCCGACCGCCGGGCGCGCGAAGAGGCCGACGCGCGGGCGCGCGAGGAGGCGGAGCGGATTGCCCGGCAGCGGGCGGCCGATTCGCTCGCCGCCATGGGGCGCACGACGGAAGCCGTGCGTACGATGCTCGCGACGATGATCCACTTCGACTTCGACAAGTCGAATATCCGCCCGGACGACGCCGGCGTGCTGGATCAGAAGATCTCGATCCTGCAGGCGAATCCCAACTTGCGGATCCGGATCTCCGGGCACTGCGACGAGCGCGGGTCGGACGAGTACAACCTCGCGCTCGGCAACCGGCGCGCCACCTCGGCGAAGCAGTACGTCGTGAGCCACGGCATCGACGCGGGTCGCATCGAGACCGTGTCGTATGGCGAGGAGCGGCCGATCGCGCAGGGCCACGACGAAACGGCGTGGGCGCAGAACCGCCGCGACGAGTTCGAAATTCTCTCCGGCGGTGACGCGTTGCGGCACCCGTAGGCGGGCGTCCGTGTCGCGCCACGTGGCGTTCGTCCTCGGCCTGGGGCTCGCCGCCGGCTGCGCCCTCAAGGGGGACGTCCGGAAGGTCGAGCTCCAGGTCGCGGCGCTGAAGGCCGACGCCGCGCGCGCCGACGCCGACCGGGCGGCGCAGATCGACTCCGTGCTCAAGCTGCTCGCCGCCGTGCAGCAGGCGGTCGCGGCCCAGCAGGCCTATCTCGTCCAGTTCCGCGGCGACGTCCGCACCGACCTGGTCGGCGTGCAGCAGCAGCTCGTCACGGTGCAGGAGCTGACGGGCCAGAGCCAGCAGCGCCTCTCGGAGCTCCGGGCCCGCATCGAGGAGCGGGCCCAGCAGCCCGTCCCACCGTTGGACACGAGCGCCGTCCGGGCGCCGGTCGGTCCGTCCGGGAACCCGGCCGGTCCCGGTCCGGCGCACATGTACGATCTCTCCCTCCAGCAGTTCCGCCGTGGCAGCCTCGGCACGGCCAGGCTCGGGTTCCGTGAGTTCCTGCGTGTCTACCCCGGGGACGAGCGGGCCGCGGACGCGCTGTTCTACATCGGGGAGACGTTCGCGACCGAGAGCCCCGACTCGGCCGCGGCGGTGTATGAGCAGGTCGTGAAGAGCTATCCCAACTCGTCGCGGGCGCCGGCCGCCCTGTACAAGCTGGGTCTCGTCGCCGAGGCGCGGGGCGACAAAAAGGCGGCGCGGACGTACTATGCCAGAGTCGTCGCCGGGTATCCCCGCTCGGACGAGGCCAACCTCGCCCGCGACAAGCTGCAACGCCTGGGGCGCTGAGCGTCCCGCGCGCCCCTTCGCGCTCCGGGGGCCCCGTGCCTGACCCAGCTCCGCGCGGCGAGATGCCCTTCCTCGACCACCTCGAGGAACTGCGCTGGCGCATCCTGAAGAGCCTGCTGGTGATCGTCGTGGCCACCCTCGTCGGCTGGTTCATCGTGCAGTCGGTGGACGTGATCGCCGTGCTGAAGCGTCCCATCGCGCCGCTCCTGCCCGGCGGTCGGTTGGTGTTCACGAGCCCGACCGAGCCGTTCCTCATCACGCTCAAGTTCGCCTTCGTGGTAGGCCTCCTGTTTGCGTCGCCGTTTGTGATCTACCAGGCCTGGGCATTCCTCGCGCCCGCGCTGTACGACCGTGAGCGGCGCGTGATCGTCCCGGCCCTGTCGGTGGGCGTGGTGCTGTTTCTGCTCGGCGCCGGTGTCGCGTACGAGTGGGTGTTGCCGCGCGCGCTCGCGGTGCTGTTCAGCTTCCAGCGCAGCGACCTCGCCCCGATCATCACGGCGGACAACTACTTCGGATTCGCCGCGCAGATCATGATCGCGTTCGGGCTCGTGACCGAGCTGCCCTTGGTCGTCGTGATCCTCGCGGCCCTGGGCCTCGTCACGCCTCAGTTCCTGGCGCACAACCGGCGCTACGCCCTCGTGATCGCCGCCCTCGCCGCGGCGCTGCTCACGCCGCCCGATGCGGTCTCGATGCTGCTGATGATGGTGCCGCTCGTGCTGCTGTACGAGGTGAGTATCTGGTGCGCCTGGGTCGTCACGCGGCGTCGCGCGCGGCGCGCCCAGGCGGCCGCCCGCGCGGGGATCGTGCTGCTGGCGCTGTGCGGGCTCGGCGCGGGCCGGCTCGCCGCCCAGGGCGCGGTCCCCCGCCCCCGCAGGCCCGTCTCATCCCGGCCCGACACCACCCCGCGGGCGGGTGCGCCGGGGACGGGAGCGCCGCAGGGGCAGTCGCTCGACACCGCGGCCGCCCGCCGGCTCGGGCTGCCGACCGGTCCCACGCGCAGCTTCCCCCCGAGCGACGCCGTCATGGATTCGCTTCTCAAGCTGAAGGGGTACCGGGTCACGCAATACGTCGCCGACACGCTCGTCGTCCAGGGCGACAGCCAGACGATCTTCCTCCGCGGGGAAAGCTTCGTGGACCGCCAGGGCACGAAGCTCGAGGCGGATTCGATCCGCTATCGCGACGCGAGCTGCCGCCTCGATGCCGCCGGCGACCCGCGGCTGTTCGATCAGGGAACCGTGCTGGTGGGGGAGGGGATGCGCTACGACACCTGCATCCGGCGGGGGACGGTCCGCAGCGCGCTCACCACGTTCCAGCAGGGCGGCGCCACCTGGTACACGCGGGGCGATCTCGCCGTGGACTCGGGCTCCACCAGGGTGTACGGCGCCTCCAGCGAGATCACGTCCTCGGATCTCCCCATGCCCGACTACCACTTCGCCGCGCACGAGGTGAAGTGGCTCAACAAGAACGTCATGGTGGCGCGGCCCGCCGTGCTGTATATCCGCGATGTCCCGATTCTCTGGCTGCCGTTCATCTTTCAGGACATCCGGCCCGGGCGGCGCAGCGGCATTCTGGTGCCGCGCTTCGGGCTGAACGACCTGGTGCGGCCGACCCGCAGCTACCAGCGGCACGTCGCGAACCTCGGCTACTACTGGGTACTCGGCAATTACGCGGACCTGCTGCTCTCGGGCGACTGGTACGCGAGCCGCTACGTGTCGCTCCGCGCGCAAACGCACTACCGCTGGCTGGATCGCTTTCTCTCCGGCTCGTTCTCATACTCCCGGGTGGACCAGCTCGACGCCGCCGCACATTCGAGCCGCTTCGGGTGGCAGCACCAGCAGAGCTTCTCGAGTCGGACGCGCTTCAATGCGAGCATCGATTACGCGACGAGCGCCAGCGTCATTCAGACCAACGCCGTGGATCCCTACGTCGCGACCGCGCAGCTCACCTCGCAGGTGAACTTCGACAAGCGGTTCGATTGGGGCACCCTCAACGTCGGTGGCAGCCGCTCGCAGAACCTGGCCAACGATCTCGTCAACCAGAACTTCCCGCGTCTGAGCCTCACGCCGTCTCCCGTGAACATCACGCCGTCGATCACGTGGTCGCCGGGGTTCTCGTTCAACAACGCCCAGAACTTCCATGTGGGGCCGACGTTCCTGCTCGCCCCCGGCACGGGCGGGGCAGGGGTGGACACACTGCGGATCTTCTCCGACACCCGGCAGACGGACCTCAGCCTGCAAACACCGCTCCGGGTCGGTCGCTGGACGTGGTCGAACAGCGTCAGCGTGAGCGACCAGATCAGCAACGCCCGTCAGGAGTTCTTGATCCCGGACTCCACCGTGCCGGGCGGGGTGCGGCACCTGCTCTACGGCCAGACGTTCGCGACCGCGATCGACTGGCAAACCGGGATCAACCTGCCGCCGTTGTTCACCGGGACGTGGAAGCTGCAACCCGGCGTCTCGGTCGTGAACACGACGTCCGCCGGTCCCTTCATGATCCGCAACCAATTCTCGGACGGTCGCTTCGTGCGCCAGGGGAAGCGACTGCAGTTCGCCGCCAGCATGTCGCCCACGTTCTTCGGGTTCTTTCCGGGCATCGGGCCGCTCGAGCGGATTCGGCACTCGCTGTCGCCGCTCATCAGCTACCGCTACGCCCCCGGCGCGCAGGTCTCCGCCGAGTTCGCCCGGGTGCTCGACCCGACGGGCCAGACCCTGAACGCCCGCACCGATCCCCAACAGACTATCAGCGTCGGCCTGTCCCAGAACATCGAGGCGAAGCTGCGCCGCTCCGCGCGCGATACGTCGGCGCAGGCAACGGCGCGCAAGATCCGCCTGCTCGGCATCAACACCGACGCCGTGTCCTACAACTTCGAGCAGGCGAAGCAGCCAGGGCGGACGGGGTGGCAGACGCAGAGCATCGGCAATACGTTCGCGTCGGACTTGCTCCCCGGCTTCAGCCTGCGCACCACCCACGACCTGTGGGACGGCCCGGTGGGCCTGGCGACGTCGGAGTTCTCGCCGTTCCTCACGAGCCTCACCGCGTCGTTCTCCGTGAGCCCGGCGACGATTCGCGGGATCGCGAGACTCTTCGGCCTCGCGAAGCAAGGGGAGCCGTCCGCGACGCCGCCCGCAACCGGCTCGGGCACGCCGCCGCCACCCCCCGCGTACGGGCAGAGCTGCCCTCCGGTTTGCTCGGGTGCAGCTGGCGGGTACCGACCGGGCCGCGCCGGCGGGGGCGGACGGGGATTCGGGCTCGCCGTGGGGTACACGAGCAGCCGCACGCGCCCTCCCAAGGTCACCACCCCTGGCACCGGCGCGTTTCTGCCGAGCGCCCTGGCCAGCCAGCGGCAGGCCACGCTCAACATGAACTTCAGCCCCACCGCCCTCTGGACCGCGTCCTGGAGCACGCTGTACGACCTGAATACGCGCCAGTTCGGCCAGCACTACGTGCGACTCGAGCGGGACCTGCGCCGCTGGCACGCCAGCTTCGCCTTCGTCAAGAGCCCGAACGGCAACTTCGCGTTCAACTTCTACGTCGCTCTGATCGACCAGCCCGATATCAAGTTCGATTACGAGCAGCAGAGCCTGCAGCGCTGACGAGTGGCGGCTGTCCTCTGGGTGTGACACGGGCAGAGGTGTGCGCCGGCGTAAGCGGCGCCGCTCGCACGACTTGCCTGCAGGCACGGCGCCTGCTTAACGCTCCGCCCGAACCCTTCGTCCATGAGGATGGCATGCGCCTTCGCTCGCGATACGCCTTGTTGGCGGCCGCCGGACTGCTGAGCTTCGGCTGCCAGACCACGACGACGCCCGTCGGCACCACGCAGCCCCTGCCTGCGCCAAACGACTTGCGGTCGATCTCCCTGAACGAGGCGATCTTCCTCGAGTGGACTGACAACGCCGCCCTGTCGGATCCCGGGCGGTTTGCGTGGTACCGCGTCTACAGCGCGAGCTACGATCTCGGCCAGGGGCTGTGCGGCACCGACTGGGTGATTGAAGGCACCACGATCTCGAACGAGTTTCTCGTTGCCTTGCTCACCAACGGCGTGCCGCGCTGCTACGCGACCTCCGCGATCAGTAGCGAAGGCCTGGAGAGCGCGTGGTCTCCGCCATGGCAGGACACGCCGCGGCCCGATGCTCGGAACGTCCTCGTATACACGAACGCGGAGAATCTCGCGCAGTCGGGCTTCCGATTCTGGGTGGACGCCAACAACGACGGCGTGGCACAACCCACCGAGCTCGGCATCGTCACCAGCGGCAGCGATCCTGACAACGACGTCCGGATTGACCTCAATCCGGCCGACTCCTCGCTGTGGATCGTCCCGGTGTTCGCGGGGACAAGCGTGCAGCTGTACAGCTCCGAGCCGATCGCTGACCTCACCTCCATCGACGCTGCTGCGGCGAGCGGCTACGCGCGCGACCCCCTCCTGGCGCAGCCCGGCTTCGGGTACGTGTTCGAGATCGTCGAAGGCTTGGTGAAGCGCTACGCCGGGTTGCGTGTGACGCACGTGGGCCGGCAGTATCTGATCTTCGATTTCAGCGTGCAGACGGATCCGGGGAACCTGGAGCTGGCGCCGCCCAGGGGCCCGACGCTCACCGGGAAGCAGGTGGCAGGGTCGAGGTAGACGCCGAGACGCTGGCGTCTGCCTTGGCGTCTCCGTGCTGTTCCACGTAGCTTCCTCTCGCATGCCGGTCCCTGTCACACTCGACGGACACTCCCTGACGATCGCCGACGTCGTGGCGGTGGCGCGCCACGGGGCCCCGGTGGCGATCGCGGCCGCGGCGCGGAAGGGGATCGAGGCATCGCGCCGCGTAGTGGAGGAAGCGGTGACCCGTGGGGACACGATCTACGGGGTGAACACGGGCTTCGGGAAGCTCGCGCACGTGCGCATCCCTCCGGACCGCATCCGCGCGCTGCAGCTCAACCTCATCCGCAGCCACGCGTCGGGGGTGGGCGAGCCGCTGTCCGTGGACGCCGTGCGCGCGATGATGCTGCTGCGCGCCAACGTGCTCGTGCGGGGGACGAGCGGAGTGCGGCCCGCGCTCCCGGAGCTCATCGTGGCGATGCTGAACCGGGGCCTGCATCCCCGCGTGCCGTCGCAGGGGAGCGTGGGGGCGTCGGGCGACCTGGCGCCGCTCGCGCATCTGGCGCTGGCGATGGTGGGGGAAGGCGAAGACGGGCAGGCGCTGCGCGACCGGGGCCTCGAGCCGATCGCGCTCGAGGCGAAGGAAGGGCTCGCGTTCGTGAACGGGACGCAGGCGCAGACCGGACTGGCCGCCTTGCTGGTGCACGACGCGTGGGTGCTGTGGCGCACGGCGCACGGCGCGGCGGCCATGAGCCTCGAGGCCGTGCGCGGCACGCCCGAACCATTTGACGTCCGGGTGCACGACGCCCGCCCCCACCCGCACCAGCGGCGCTCCGCCGAGCTCTTGCGCGAGCTCCTCGCCGACAGCGAGATCCGTGAGTCCCACCGCGAGAACGACCCGCGGGTGCAGGACGCCTACTCGCTGCGCTGCACGCCGCAGGTGCTCGGCGCGGTGGGCGAGGCGCTCGCCTTCGCGGAGCGGTTGGTGAGCGTGGAGCTGAACGCCGCCACCGACAACCCCCTCGTGTTCGGGCGGGACGTGCTGTCCGGCGGCAATTTCCATGGTCAGCCGATCGCCCTCGTGCTCGACGTGCTCGCCATCGGGCTCACCACGCTCGCGGGGCTGGCCGAGCGCCGGCTCGAGCGCATCGTGAACCCCGACCTCTCCGCGGGGTTGCCGCCGTTTCTCGCGCGAGAGCCCGGCGTCGAGTCCGGGTTCATGACGTCGCAGATCACCGCCGCGGCGCTCGTCGCCGACTGTCGGGTGCTCGCCACGCCGGCGAGCGTGCAGTCGGTCCCCACGGAGGGGAACCAGGAGGACGTGGTGCCGATGGGGATGAGCGCTGCCTGGAAGGCCCAGCGCATCGTCGCGAATGCCGCGCGCATCGTGGCGATCGAGCTGCTCGCCGGGGCGCAGGGGCTCGAGTACCTGAAGCCGCTGCGGCCCGGGCGCGGCGTGGCCCGCATGCACGCCGCCGTGCGCCGCGAGGTGGCGGCGCTGGACGGCGATCGCCCGCTCACGGCCGACATCGAGCGCATCGCCGGCGGCGTGCACGCCGGCCGGTTCGATCCGGAGGCGTCGTGACGGGCGCTCGGGTGATCCGCGCGCCGCGGGGACCGACTCGAACGTGCCGGGGGTGGGTCCAGGAGGCGGCGCTCCGCATGCTGATGAACAACCTCGATCCCGAGGTGGCGGAGCGGCCGCAAGACCTCGTGGTCTACGGTGGCACGGGGAAGGCGGCGCGCGACTGGCCGTCGTTCGACGCGATCTGCCGCACGCTCGTCGCGCTCGAGGACGACGAGACATTGGTGGTGCAGTCCGGGAAGCCGGTCGGGGTGTTCCGGACGCACGCCGAGGCCCCGCGGGTGCTGATCGCGAACGCGAACCTCGTGGGGCGCTGGGCGAGCTGGGAGGTGTTTCGCGAGCTGGAGCGGCGCGGCCTCACCATGTTCGGCCAAATGACGGCCGGGTCGTGGATCTACATCGGGACGCAAGGGATCCTGCAGGGCACGTACGAGACGCTCGGCGCGGTCGCGCGGCGCCATTGCGGCGGCTCGCTGAAGGGCCGCCTCGTGCTGACGGGCGGGCTCGGCGGCATGGGCGGGGCGCAGCCGTTGGCCGCGACGATGCACGGGGGGGTGTGCCTCGCCGTGGAGGTGGACCCCGCGCGCGTGCAGCGGCGCCGCGACACGCGCTACCTCGACCGTAGCACCGCGTCGCTCGACGAAGCGCTGCGGTGGTGTGAGGCGGCGCGGCGCGACGGGGAAGCGCTCTCCGTCGGGCTCGTCGGCAACTGCGCCGAGGTGCTGCCCGAGCTCGCGCGGCGCCGCTTCGTCCCCGACGTCCTCACCGACCAGACGTCCGCGCACGACCCGCTGAACGGCTACGTCCCCGCGGGTTGCTCGCTCGAGCAGGCGGCCGCGCTGCGGCACGCGGAGCCGGCGGAGTACGTGCGGCGCGCGACGGAGAGCATCGTGACCCACGTGCGCGCCATGCTGGAGATGAAGCGGCAGGGCGCCGTCACGTTCGACTACGGCAACAACATCCGCACTCAGGCCGCCGACGCCGGGCTCGAGCAGGCGTTCGAGATCCCGGGATTCGTACCCGAGTACATCCGGCCGCTGTTCTGCGAGGGGAGGGGGCCTTTCCGCTGGGTCGCGCTGTCGGGCGAGGCGCGGGACCTGCAGCGCACCGACCGGCTGGCGCTGGAGCTGTTCCCGGAGAACGACCACCTGCGCCGCTGGATCGCGCTGGCACAGGCTCGCGTAGCGTTCCAGGGCCTGCCGGCGCGCATCTGTTGGCTGGGCCAGGGAGAGCGGGCGCGCTTCGGCTGCGCGTTGAACGATCTGGTGCAGCGGGGCGAGCTCGCTGCGCCCATCGTGATCGGTCGCGACCACCTCGACACCGGCTCCGTCGCGTCGCCGTTCCGCGAGACGGAGGGCATGCGCGACGGCTCGGACGCGATCGCCGACTGGCCGATCTTGAACGCGCTCCTCAACACCGCGTCGGGCGCGGCGTGGGTGTCCTTCCATCACGGCGGCGGCACGGGCATCGGCAACTCGCTGCATGCGGGGCAGGTGAGCGTCGCCGACGGCACGCCGTCGGCGGGGCGGCGGCTGGAACGCGTGCTCACGAACGACCCGGGGCTCGGCATCGCGCGCCACGCGGACGCCGGGTACCCCGAGGCGCTCGACGCCGCCCGCCGCCACGGCATTCGGCTCCCCATGCGCGCGGAGTCCTTTAGGGAGACGAGCGACTGAGCACGCTGCTCGCCGGCGCGCGCCAGGTCGTCACCTGCCGCGGCCCCGCGCGCGGGCGGCGCGGGCGCGAGATGGCGGAGGTCGAGGTGCTGCGCGACGCCGCCGTCGTGGTCGAGGGCACGAGGATCGCCGCGGTGGGGGCCTACCGTGAGCTGCGCGCCGCGCACCCGGGGGCGGAGCTCGCAGAGGTGCACGGCGTCCTCTACCCCGGCTTCGTCGATTGCCACACCCACGCCGTGTTCGGCGCGCCGCGACTCGACGACCACGAGCGGCGCGCTCTGGGCGAAGACTACAAGGCCATCGCCGCGCAGGGAGGCGGCATCCTCCAGTCGGTCGCCGATGTGCGCGCGCGCCCCCCGGCCGAGCTGGTCACGCTCACACGGGAGCGCGTGGCGACCCTCCTCGCCCACGGCAGCACCACGATCGAGGTGAAGTCGGGGTACGGCCTCGAGCTCGAGGCCGAGTTGAAGCAGCTGCGCGTCATCCGGGAAGTCGCGGCCTCCGTTCCGGCGACGCTCGTGCCGACGTTCCTCGGCGCTCACGAGGTACCGCCCGAATTCCGCAATCGGCGCGCGGACTACGTGCGCCTCGTGTGCGAGGAGATGATTCCCGTCGTGGCCCGAGAGCGACTCGCCGTGGCCTGCGATGTGTTCTGCGAGCCGGGCGTCTTCAGCGTCGCCGAGGCGCGGACGGTCCTCACCGCGGCCAGGCGCCACGGACTGGCGGTCAAGCTGCACGCCGACGAGCTCGACGGCTCGGGGGGCGCCGAGCTGGCGGTGGAGGTGGGGGCCGTGAGCGCCGACCACCTCGTGGCGGTGTCGGACGCGGGCGTCCGCGCGCTCGCGCACGGCGGCACGGTGGCGGTCCTGCTCCCCGCGACTCTGGTGTTCCTGGGCCGGCGCCGACCCGCGCCGGCGCGGCGGCTGGTGGAGCAAGGCGCGGCGGTCGCGCTCGCGACCGACTTCAATCCCGGCTCGTCACCGACGGTGAGCCTGCCCCTGGTCGCGGCGCTCGGCGTCTCGCAGCTCGGCCTGCGTCACACCGAGGCGTTGACGGCGATCACCGTCAACGCCGCGGCCGCGCTGGGGCTGGCCGGGGAACGGGGGCAGATCGCCGTCGGATTCGCCGCCGACCTCGTCGCGTGTGACGTCTCGGATTGGCGGGAGGTTGCGTATTGGTTGGGACCGAATCGCGTAAGCGCCGTCTGGACAGCGGGTTCTGCTTGTTTCGTCCCACGGGGCCCGATATCTTTAGGGCCTCATGTCGAAGCTTGAGAAGCTAAAAGAGAAGGCTCGGGGCCTCGAGGCGAAGGACGCGAAGGCGGCCATCGCGGCGTGGCTGGACGTCATCAAGGAGCAGGAGTCCGAGCGCGATCCCAACCCGGATCTCTCCGTCTTCAATCGCATCGGCGACCTCGCCGCGAAGGTGAAGGACTCCGCCGGCGCGGCCGAGTGGTACGACCGCGCGGTGGACAAGTACGCCGAGCTGGGGTTCCACAACAACGCCATCGCGATGTGCAACAAGGTGCTCCGGAACGCGCCCGGGCGGCAGACCACCTACCTCAAGCTCGCCAAGCTGTATGCGGCCAAAGGCTTCATGGCCGAGGCCCAGCAGAACTTCGTGACGTACGCCGAGCGGATGCAGAAGGCGGGAAAGCTGCAACAGGCGTTCGCGGCGCTGAAGGAGTTCGCCGACATCTCGCCGGAGAGCGACCACTTGCGGCAACTGCTGGAGGAGCATTTGCGCATGTACGGGGAGCCGCGGATGTCGCAGGGGCGTGCGAGCGCACCCGCCCCGGCCAAGCCCGGCCGGCCGGCCGAAGAGGACCCCACGAAGTCCGGCAAGCACAAGACGACGAGCCTCGTGTTCCTGGACGTGGACGCACCTCCGGCCTCCAAGACCAAGCCGGCGGCGCCGGGTGCGCCCCGCCGGCCGACTGCCCCACCGCCCCCGATCCGCACGCCCTCCCAGCGCCCCCCGTCTCGGGAGCCGGAGCACCTCAAGCTCATCGAGGACGTCATGCCGGATCCGGACCTGTCGTTGGAGATCGAGTCCACGAGCCTGATGCAAGACGCGGAGGCGCCGAGCTCACCGGGGATGCTGGAGGGTCTCGAGACGACGCAGTCCGAGTACGCCAGCCTCGCCGAGGACGGGCTCTCGACGCCGTCGCTGCGCGAAGAGCTGAGCGCCGACGACGTCGCGCCCCTGCAGGAGCTGGAGCCGACGGTGCCGGCGGAGGTGGAGGAGCCCGCGCCGAAGCCGCGGGTCACGATGCCCAAGGTGCCGCCACGGCCGGCGCCCAAGGTGACGCCCGTCGTGCCGAAGCGACCGCCCGCGTCGCCGTTCAAGACCGCGTCGGCGACCCCCGCCCGCACGGCGGGGCCACCGCCGCGACTCACGGTTCCGAACGTGACGCCGCCCGGGCCGAAGATCGCGCCCAGAGTGGGACCGCCGCCGAGGCCGGAGGCGCCGAAGGTCAAGCCGGTCGTGCCCAAGCGACCACCCATCCCCACGGCGCCCCCCAAGGCCGAGCCGCCCAAGCGCAAGACCGTCGTCGAGGTACCGCCCCTCGAGCTCGAGCCGGACTTCGACATCGCTGCGACCGACGGAAGCTACGACGTAGACGACGAGCCGCTCGTCGACGAGTCTCTGTCGGCGGCCGGCGTCATCGAGACGGAGGAGGACATTAAGTCCGGCTTCATCGACCTCGGGCTCGACGAGGCCGTGGGCGGGGCGGAGGAGACCGGCTCGCTCGTGTTCGCCGACATCGAAGAGGCGCCCGCCAAGCCGACGATCGAGGAGCTCGAAGGGCGCGTGGCCGACGACCCCGACGACCCGGAGGCGCACCAGGCGCTGGGCGAGGCGCTCATCGAGGAAGGCGAGCGAGAGCGCGGAATCGAGGAGCTGGACCATGCCTCCGCCGGGTACGAGAACCGGGGCGACCTCGAGCAGGCGCAGGGGCTGGTGGACGAGGTCTTGCGGCTCGACCCGAACAGCGTGCGCCACCGCCAGAAGCTGGTGGAGTACGCCTTCAAGACGGGCGACAAGGAGAAGCTGATCGACGCCTACCTCGAGCTGGCGGACACGCTGCTGCGCCAGGATCTCCCCGACAAGGCGCGGGCGGTGTACCAGCGCGTGGCCGAGCACGACCCGACGAACGAGCGTGCCAAGGCGGCGATCGCGATGCTCGCGCCCGTGGCGCCGGCGCCGCCGCAGGCGAGGCCCGAAAAGAAGGTGGCGGCGAAGGACGCCAAGATGAAGGTGCGCGACGAGGCGGAGGTCGCAGGGGAGTTCGTCGACCTGAGCGCGATGATCCTCGAAGAGGAGATGCCCCAGCGCGACACGCGCATGAAGGTCGCGGACGAGGAGCCGACGGGAGACGAGGAGCGCGATTTCCACGAGATGTTGAGCCGCTTCCGCCAGGGGATCGAGGAGAACATCGACGAGGCGGACTTTCAGTCGCACTACGATTTGGGGATCGCCTTCAAGGAGATGGGCCTGCTCGACGAGGCCATCGCCGAGCTCCAGAAGGCGCTGCGTGCGCCCGAGGGGAAGCTGCGGGTGTCGGAGGCGCTGGGCGCCTGCTTCCTCGAGAAGGGCGCGCATGTGGTGGCGGAATCGATCCTGCGGCGCTCGCTCGAGCTCCCCTCCTCAGGTGACCAGGAGCGGCTCGGCATCCTCTACTGGCTCGGGCGTGCGCTGGAGGAGCAGGGCAAGCGCGTCGAGGCGCGCGAGCTCTACGGGCGAGTGTTCGCCGTGGACATCCGGTTCATGGACGTCGGCGAGCGCGCGAAGGCGCTCGCCAGGGCCAAGTAGCGTGAGTCAGCAGCTCGCGCGCGTCTCGCTGCGCGACGTCCAGCGCCCCGTGGCGGGCGAGCTGGAGCGCGTGGTCGGGGAGCTGCGTCGCATCATCGCCGCCGACTTCCCGATCATCGTCGAGGTGAACGCCCATCTCGTGCGGATGAAAGGGAAGCTGTTCCGCCCCACCCTCCTGCTGCTGAGCCATCAGGCGGGTGGCGCCGGCGACCCACGCGCGGTGACGCTGGGGGCGGTGGTCGAGCTGATTCACCTCGCCACGCTGGTGCACGACGACTCCGTGGATCACTCCGTGTTGCGGCGCGGGATGCCCACGGTCAATGCGCTGTTCTCCCACCAGGTCGCCGTGATCATGGGAGACTATCTCTACTCCCGGGCGATCATCGAGCTCGTGGCGCTCCACGACCTCGAGCCGCTGCGCGTGTTCGCCCGCGTCACCAACGAGATGACGATCGGCGAGATGCGCCAGCTCGAGGCGCACGACAAGCTCGCGTACAGCGAGGCGGCGTACGACCAGCTGATTCGCTCGAAGACGGCGTCCCTCCTCTCCGCCGCCTGCGAGGTCGGGGCGCTGCGCGCCGCCGCGGAGCACCGCGAGGCGCTGGCGCGCTTCGGTGAGCACCTCGGCATGGCCTTCCAGATCACCGACGACCTGCTCGACTACACGGAGTCGGAGGAGGTGACGGGAAAGCCGGTCGGCCTCGATCTCAAGGAGCACAAGGTGACGCTGCCGCTGATCGCTGCGCTGGGGCAGATGGGGCAGCGGGAGCGGCGCGTCGTGGCCGACCTGATGGTGGCGCCCGACCCCCCGGACGACCTTGTGGGGGAGGTGATCGGGCTCGTGGGAGCGGCCGGTGGTCTCGACTACGCGCGGCGGCGTGCGCTGGAGCGTGCCCAGCTCGCGGAGGCGGAGCTCGAGGTGCTCCCGCCCACGGCCGCGCGCGAGGCACTGCGCGACAGCATCGCGTATGCGGTGGAGCGCCGCAGTTAGGCCGTGGCGCGGGGTGATCGTGGTCCGCTATTTTACTTCTGGTGGCTCGGGGGTGGATTCGTCCTCGGCGGGCTGTTGCACTCCGCCATGCGACGCTTCCTGCCGCAGGGGCCGGCCAAGGAGATCTTCACCTGGGCGGTGACCCCCACCATCGGGCCGGTCCACATCGACCTGCTGGTGGTGTCGATCACGCTCGGTCCGATCGGGCTCGACGTGTCGCTGATGGCGCTCGTGGGCGTAGTGATCGCCTACTTCTTCGCTCGATCGATCTTCTGACGCGAGGCACGTATGTTTGGGGACCTGTCGTTCAGCCACATCCTGATCCTGCTGCTCGTTCTGGTGCTCGTGTTCGGCGCGAAGCGGATCCCGGAGATCGGCTCGTCGTTGGGTCAGGGGATCAAGGAGTTCAAGCGGAGCTTGAAGGACGTCGTGGGCGACGAGCCGGCCGCGCCACGCACCGCTCCGCCCGCCTCCACTTCGTCCTCCCTCCCCTCGGGCGGGGAGCCGAAGCGCCTCAACCAGTAGCGGGAGGGGAGATGCTGGGCAACCTGAGCGGCGGCGAAATCCTCATCCTGCTGCTCGTCGTGCTGCTGGTGTTCGGGGCGGGTCGCCTGCCGGAAGCCGGCAAAGCGGTGGGCAAGGGACTGCGCGAATTCAGCCGCGCCCTGAACGAGGCACGGGACTCTATCGAGCGGCCAGCCGAGCCGCCGCGGGACGCGCGTCCCAAGCGGCTGGTCGACTAGCGTCGACTCCCTCTCCGGGCCGCTTTACGCGCCGGTCGCGCTTTGCGGCCGAAACACTTCCTTGCGCCGGTCCACGATCTTGGCCTGCGCGCGCAACGCCGTGACATACGCCTGAATTCGTGCCTGGCGCGCCTGGTCGAGCATCGCCTGGCGCTGCGCGTCGCGTTGCTTGAGCCAGGCCGCCGAGTCGGCCGGCACGCGCGCCAGGGACTGCACCAGGAAGAAGCCCGTCTGGCCCGCGAGGAGGCCGCTCGTCTCACCCGGCTTTAGGCCGAATGCCGCGCCCAGCACCAGCGGCTCCACGCTGAGCTTGGCGGGCGGCTGCAGCCGCGTGAACGGGCCGAGCTTCTCCACCGCGAGTCCGGCAGCGGCGCCCGCTCGCAGCAGATCCTTCGCTCCCTTGAAGCGCGCCGCCAGCTGCTCGGCGCGTTGCCGGGCGATCTCCTTCTTGCGCTCGGAGCGCGCCCGCTCCAGCACCCGGCCGCGGATCTCGGCGAGCGTGGGGACGCGCTCGGGCGTGAGCGAGTCGAGCCGGAACACATAGTAGGCGGCCGGCCCCTCGATCACCGGGCTCGTCTCGCCCGGGGCGCGTCCTTCGAAGGCCCACACGCTCACGTCGGGCACGGCCCGCCCACCGAGCAGCAAGCGCTCGCCTTGGACGAGCGTGGGCGCCCGCTCCACCGCCAGGTGGAGCCGATGGGCCGCGCTGTCCAGCGCGCCGGGCTCGGTGCGCTCGGCCGCCAGCCGGTCGAGCGAGTCGGCGCGCGCGTCCACCGCGTCCAGGTGCGCACCCTGCAGGACGACGGGGACCAGAATGTGGCGCACGCGCACGGAATCGCCCCGCGCCGCGTCGACGCGGATGAGGTGGTATCCGAAGCTCGAGAGCACGGGCTCCGAGACCTGGCCCGGGGTGAGCCCCCTGAGCCCCTTCAGGAACAGCGGGTCGAAGCCGCTCGCCTCGGGGCGGATCCAGCCGAGGTCGCCACCCTTCGCGCCCGAGACCGAATCGGCCGACTCGCGCTTCGCGACCTCCTCGAACTTTGCGGGCCCCTGGGCGGCCTCGACGCGCAGCTTGCGCACGCGCGCGCGCGCCGCCGCGCTGTCCGCGGCGTCGGGCACGCGGGGCACGGCGACGAAGCTCAAGGACGCCGTCGCGCGCTGCGTGAACGCGGCGGCGTGCGCCCGGTAGTAGCCCTCCAGCTCGGCATCGGAAACCGGGGTGTCGGCATCGGCGATCTGCTCGGGCCGCACCGCGAGCAGGGCGATGGTGACGGCCTCGTGCTGGTCACGGTAGATGCGCCACAGCTTCGCGTCGGAGACGTAGACGTCGGCCGTCACGTACTGCGCGAGCTTCAACTGAGGGATCTGGTCGCGATAGCGCGCTTCGAGCTGCTCCAGGAATCGTGGGTCGCTTCCCGAAGCGAGAAACCGCTGCCACTTGCTGATGTCGAACTGGCCGTTGGTTTGGAATTCCGGCGCGCCCATGACCTCGGGCGGCGGAGAGCTGCGCGCCGCCTGGATCACCTCTTCGTCGCTCACGGTGATGCCGAGCCGCTTGTACTCCTGCTCGAACAGGAGCTGCTGGACGAGCTGCTGCACCACTTGATCCGAGATCTGCTGCTCGTCTTCACGCGTCAGCGGGGCGCCCCCCTGGCGCCGGTACTGGCCAAGCGCCGCTTGCAGCGCCTGCTGGTACTGGGGCGCGTGGACCGCCCGGCCGTTGACCTTGAGCACCACGTCCGCCCCACCGTACTGCCCGCGGCCCGTCACGCCCATCCCCACGTCGAACACGAGCCACCCGACGAACGCGAAGGCCAGGATGTAGAAGATCCACTTCGCATTCTCGCGCATCGCACGCAGCATGGCGCACCGAGCTCCGGGTGAGAGGGGGTCGAAGGGGCATAAGTGTAAGAGTGGCAACGGGGGAACTCAAGCGAAGTCAACGGTTTCCGATTGACACTGGCGGCCGGAATCTTATCTTCGTCCAATTCCCACATAGACTTAGGCCGTGGCCTACACCAGTGAGATTGAGAAGCTCGAGAAGCGATGGGCCGAGAACCCCAAGGGTCGGAACTTCGCGCCCTTGGCGGATGCCTATCGTAAAGCAGGGGAACTAGATAGGGCGATCGAGCTGTGCAAGTCCGGGCTCGAGCGGCACCCCGACTACGTGAGCGCCCACATCGTGTACGGGCGCTGCCTGGTAGACCAGAGGCAAGACCGTGCCGCGGGTGAGGTGTTCCAGAAAGTCCTGACGCTCGATCCCGAGAATATCCTCGCGTTGCGTGTCCTGGCGGAGATCTGCGAGCGGGGCAAGCGCTTCGACGAGGAGGTCGGCTGGCTCGCGAAGCTCCTCGCCATCGATCCCATGAATGGCGACGCGGCCGAGGCCCTCGCGCGGGCGAAGGGCAAAGCCGCGGCGGCCACGAAGGCGACGGAGCTGATCGTCCCTACGGTAGCTCCGGCCCACGCCGCTCCCGCGCGTGCGGCTCCCACGCCCCGGCCGGCTTCCACTGCACCCAAGGTTGCCGCCCCCGCCCCCGCCCCCCGGCCCGCCCCTCGGGCAGCGGCCGCCGCGAGCGCCGCTCCCGCTGCGCCTGCAAAACCCGATTTCGTCGTAGAGCACGGGTCTCTGGCGGAGGCCGAGCTCCCCGTGGCAGCGCCCAAGGCGTCGAACGACATCGAGACGTTCGACGGTGCGATCGGGTTCGATGCCGTGGCGCACGACGCCGCGAAGGCGGAAGG
>Ga0209802_1000117_pt1 | contig 57700 bp, 61 predicted proteins | sample GraSoiAngelo_129_FD_185886 | JGI IMG/M metagenome (GOLD analysis project Ga0209802, IMG submission 185886) | Grasslands soil microbial communities from the Angelo Coastal Reserve, California, USA - 14_0927_12_40cm (SPAdes) (version 2) | ecosystem: Environmental > Terrestrial > Soil > Grasslands ...
GGCGCGCGGTTCCATCCGGACCTCGTTCTCCAGAAAGCGGCGCTCATCCTCTCGAAAGGGATGGATCCGGAGCAGGACTCCTACTCCGGGTTCCAAGCATTCACGGACCACGGACGGGATTTGGAGTCCACATTGCACGAGCTCGAGGGCGATCAGCTGTTCATTTGCGGATTGGCGACGGACTACTGCGTGCGGGCGACGACGCTCGACGGACTCCGACGGGGCCTGACGATCCGAGTGCTCCGCGATGCGATTCGTGGGGTCGACCTGAAGCCGGGTGACTCGGAGATGGCGATCAAGGAGATGCGGGTCCACGGGGCTCAATTTTCGGAGACCCGCGGGCTGGCGAGACTCCTGCCGAAGGAGTAGATTCTCTCCATGACTCCCGTCACCTGAAGGCGGCGAATCGTTGAAATAGCGATCCAGCGGTTCTTCGGTCGTCGCGATCCGCATCTTGCCAGTGGCATTCGCGGGCAGCGGACTCGAATCGGACGGGGGATTTCAGAATGGCGGGCAAAGGCAAATCCGGTGAAGGCACGCGCGAACATCCGTGGCACTTGAAGACGCCGAGTGGGACATCGGAATTTCAGGCGTTCCGTGACGAGGCTCTTGATCCGCCTGCGCTCGTCGTCAAGTCGGGGAGCACGGAGCTTCGGTACCACCTCCGATGCATCAACGACCTGCACCAGATGCTCAAGTCGCGCGGAGACTGGATGCCCCTCGGAAGCGCCGACGAGCAGAAGCCGGCCGCGGACGGGACCGTTGAAGCGTGGGGTCGATCCCCGAAGAATCCCGTCGGTGGGTGGTATGGACTGAAGAAGGGTCTCCGCGGACGATTCGGGATGTACGTCCCGCCCGTGCTGGAGGCCCTGCATCTCGCCGAGGTCGAACACAACCCGAAGAACAATCGGATGCGAGCCCTGTAGGTTCGTCCGCGACGCCGATCTCCACCCCGTCCTTGCTCTCCCGCCGTGGGCGGGAGCTCTGGCCTTGGACAGCCGGGTGGACATATGTTTAAATAACGTGATTGTCATACGAATGTCAGACAGAAATCCGAATTGCGGGGGCGGGCGATGCCATCGGAATCGGAGCGGGTCACCATCCGGCTGCCGCCGGACAAAGTGAAAGCACTCCATCAACTCGTGAAAGGCGGTACGTTCACGACGATCTCCGATGCGATTCGTGCCGCGATCGACCGTTTCATCGACATCCAATTCGCGCCGGATTACATCCGCAAGCTCATGATCGAACTGCCGAAAGGAAACGTGGTGGACCTTCAGCAGCTCGTCAAGTCGGGCGACTCCGTGTCCGTGGAGGACGCGGTCCGCAACGCGGTCCGGGAGTACGTCCGCCGGCGGCTCCACAAGGCCATGGAAGGGGCCGACCGCTAGCGAGATGGCCGGGAACGCGCGACCCCTGAGGCGCGCGGGCAGAGGTGGCCTCCACCGCGGGCCGCCCGGGATGGGATTCACGGATGGGCGTCGAGACCGCACAGCGAACGGGGAACCAGTCGTTCCTCGATTCCTTCACGCTCGCGCGGCCACGGGTCCTCGTAATCGGATGCGGGGGTGCCGGCGGCAATTCCGTCCATCGCCTCCATCGGATTGGCATCCACGGGGCTCGGACGATCGTCGTGAACACGGATGCGGTGCACCTCGATTCCATTCAGGCGGACCGCAAGATTCTCATCGGCGGCGGCGTGACTCGGGGGATGGGTGCGGGAGGGCGTCCGGACGTTGGCGAGCGGTGCGCCGAGCTCGCAGAACAAGAGCTGCGGAATCAGATTGGCGACTCCGATCTCACGTTCATCACGGTCGGCCTCGGCGGCGGCACGGGCACCGGGATTGCCCCGTTTCTCGCGGAGCTCGCCCAGGCGGCCGGGAGTGTCGTGATCGCCTTGGCCACGACGCCATTCCGGGCGGAACGGGGCCGCATGAACAACGCCCGCGCCGGGATCCAGCGACTTCAAAGTTGCTCCGACTCGCTCATCGTCCTCGACAACAATCGGCTCCTCGACCTCGTCCCGAACCTCCCCGTGGAACAGGCGTTCGCAGTGATGGACCATTTAATCAGCGAGGTGGTCAAGGGCATCACGGAGTCGATCACACTCCCGTCGTTGATCAACCTCGACTTCAGCGACGTTCGCACGATCCTCCAAGCCGGCGGCATGTCGACCGTGTTCTATGGAGAGAACTCGGAGGACGACGTCGACCGGGTGGTCTCCGACACGCTTGACAACCCGCTCCTCGATGTCGACTACCGCGGGGCGAACGGCGCCCTCATCCACATCAGCGCGGGCCCCGGTCTGCGCCTGCGGACCGCGAACGCGGTCGTCGAAGGACTGACGGCGGGGATCCGCCCCGACGCGAACGTCATTTTTGGCGTGCGGGTGGACCGGAAATACGAGGGGATCCTGCGGGTCCTCGCGATCATGACCGGCGTCCGCTCTCCGATCCTCGAAGGCGTCGCGGAGTCCGTGTCCCTGCGAGACGTGGTGTCAGATGGCGGGCCGCCGGGCATCGCGAACGCGGAGACCCTACGGCCGTCCCGCCGCCGATGAAACCTACGCCGACGGAGGTGGGGGCATCGCGGCTCTCGCGGTGTCTTCCTCGAACGCCTGCGTGAGCTGTCTCGGTTTCATCCGCACGCGGACCGTCTCGGGCTTGGGTTTGATCAGGTTCCAGCCCGCCTTCGTCACGGTCCCTCCGACGATGGCGAGGACCAGATACATCGCGCCGGTCAACAGGACGATCGCCAAGGGCTGGAGGATCCCGCCAAGGTCGAAATTGAGGTTCAGGCCCGCGCTCGGGTCTACCGCGCTCTCCCCGGAGCGGGTCTGCATCGGGACCGCATCGACTTGGGCGAACGCCCGACCCTCCTTGCCGTTGCCGTCCCGCGCGATCAGGCTCGTCTGGTACGGTCCCGGGCTCGCGTAGGTGTGCATCCCAGGGTTCTGACCCGACTGACGGGTCCCGTCCCCGAAGTCCCACTCCCACGATGTGATCGCGGCGTCGCCCTGTTGCGAGGTGTCCGCGACCGTCACGTTGAATCCGCTCGAATCCCACCGGAACGAGACCGAGGGCCCCTTCGGCGTCTGGTTCTGCGGCATCTGGGTCCGGAGGAAATCGCCCGGCGACCCGGCCAAGGCGAGGGCGTGGGAGAATGTGAAACCAAGGAGGCCCAGGCCGAGGGCGAGCACGCCAATCCCGAGGAGCAAGTCCATGTGGTCCCGTTTGAGGAGGGCCATCGGCGCGCTCGAAGGGGCGGGTGTCCATAAAGAGCGGGACCCGGTTCTCAAACCCGATAACGGCTCGGCTTCACCCGCGAAAGATCGGGCGCATGCTCAAGAATTTCGGCTCCGCCAGCGGTCGGAACGGGCGGTCCTTCGTCTCCGAGGCAATCCGCGAACGGAGGGCGTCGACCGTCATCTCCCCCTGTTTCGTCGTCCCGCGTACGCGGACGTTGATCTTGCCGCTCTCGACCTCTTTCCGTCCGACTACGGCGACGTACGGCACCCAGTCTTTCTCCGCCGTTCGGATTTTCTTCGCGAGCGTGTCCGAGGTGTCGTCGAGGTCCGCGCGGACGCCGTCCAACCGACTGAGGATTGACCGCGCGTCGTCGAGCTGGTCTGCGCTCACCGGCACGATCCGGATCTGCGTCGGCGAGAGCCAGACGGGAAGCATCGGCGGTCGGCCGGCTTTTGAGTCCGCCGCCGCTTTCTCGAGGAGTCCGTAGATGACTCGTTCGATCGCTCCGCTCGGGGAGAGATGGAGGATGAGCGGGGTCCGCTTCGCGCCCTTCTCGTCCGTGAAGCTGATCCCGAACCGCTTCGCGTTTTCCGTGTCAATCTGGTCGGTCGTGAGCGCCGCAGCCTTATCGTTCGCATCGACGAAGTTGAATTCGTACTTCATCGTGAAATAGAAGAATTGCTCCGACCACTTCTCCAAGAGGATCGGCTTGCCCCACCGCTTTGCGTACGCGATCACGAACTCGCGATGGTCCCGCCAGAACGCTTCGGTGACGCGCATGCCGACTTCGAAGTCGTCGGGCATGGAGAAGCCGCAATCCTCGAGGAGCTTCCAGGCGACCTCGAACCGGACCATCAACTGCGCTTTCGCCTGCTCGACGTCCGCGCATAGCGCATGACAGTCGGGCATCGTGAACGCCCGGAGTCGGCGGAGTCCCGCGAGCTCGCCCCGCTGCTCCGCGCGGAACGAGTAGCGCGTGAGCTCGTACAACGACAGCGGGAGTTGCTTGTACGAGATGACCATGTCCTTCATGATCAGGAACTGGCCGAAACATGCGCTGAACCGCAGGAACGTCTTCTTGTTCGGCGTCTGCACGACGTACTGCCGTGCGGGGAAGCGGTTCAGGTACGACTTCAGGGCAGGGTGCTCGAAGTCGTACATGACGGGGCACTCGACCTCCATCGCGCCGTACTCTCGAGTCCGCTGGGTGACGTACTCCTCGATCAGGCCCTTGATCAATCGTCCTTTCGGATAGTACCGCAGGTTCCCCGGATCCGAGCCGGGCTCGTAGTCCACGAGTTCGAGGTCCCGCATCAGGCGTACGTGGGGCGGCTCCTCCTTCACCTCGCGGGACTTCATCATCTCGTAGAGGGCGAAACGGCGCAGGTTGTCGTGGCCCTTGAAATCGAATCCTGCGACGGTCCCGTCCTTGATGGAGAGCGGGTGCGCCTCGCCCTTCGTGTCGAGGACGAGCCAATCCGACCTCAGCTTCGCTTCTGCCTTGATCGCGTCGGAGAGTTCTTCCTTCGCCTCCGCCGCAGCCTCTGCCACGATTTCGCGGGACAATTCGCTCAACGGATGTCCCTTGACGGCGATCCTGAAGGACTTGTAATAGCCGAACGGCGACGCCGTCACGTCGTATCCGCGGGCGCGGAGTTCTTTCTCGAGGGCCGCGAGGAGTTCCTGAGCGCGGTCTGGGGCGGCGAGGGAGGAGCTCAGATGGGAGTATGGATACAGGACGACTCGCCGGGTCCGCACTTGGCTCGCGACATCCTCGATATTCTCGGCGGCGGCCTTCGCGGCGCCAATCGGATTCGCTTCATCCCGTTTCTCCGCGCTGATGAAGCAGACGAGGGCCTCTTCGGCCCGTCCGTGGCGCGCCTCCTTCGGAAGATCCGGGAGGCCCTTGACGGCCTTCTCTTTCACCTCGTACTCGAGGTAGTCGACATGGAGGAACAGGACGCGCATCTCGGCCCGCGTTATCCTTCGAGGGTATAAAGCCCCTGCCCCGCGCATTCTGAAATATCGGGGGCGGGATGGCGTCACGGATGTCCGAGCCGCTCGTGTGGCGTCACCGGACGGGCGAGATCGTCCTCGACCGGACGCGGGTCATGGGCGTCCTGAACGTCACACCTGATTCCTTCTCCGACGGCGGTCGCTTCCTCGATCCGGATGCCGCGGTGCGCCGCGGTCTCGAAATGGTTGAAGAGGGCGCTGACATCCTCGATATCGGTGGGGAGTCCACCCGGCCCGGGTCGGAACCGGTTCCCGCGGACGAAGAATGGAGGCGCGTTTCACCGGTGATCCAAGGGCTCGCGGGCAAGCTTTCCATTCCAATTTCAATTGACACCCGGAAGCCCGACATCGCTCAAAAGGCGATCCGTGCCGGAGCATCGATTGTTAACGATGTGACCGCGTTGCAAGATCCCGGCATGGTTCCCGTTGTCGCCAACTCAGGTGTTGGCGTCATCCTCATGCACCTCCGAGGCGAGCCAAAGACGATGCAGGACCGCCCGACCTACGTTGACGTCGTCGACGAGGTTCGCGATTTCTTGGCGCTTCGTATGCGAAAGGCGGTCACCCAAGGGATCGCGGCCGAGGCGATTGCGCTGGATCCGGGCATCGGATTCGGGAAGGATTTGGACCACAACCTCGCCCTCTTGCGACACCTCGATACGTTGGGCGCCCTGGGACGGCCGGTCGTGGTGGGCGTATCCCGGAAGTCGTTCCTCAAGCGATTGGGTGCCGGCGACGAAGCGAGAGACCGTCTTGCTGGGAGCCTGGCGGCTGCCGCTTTCGCGGTAGCGCATGGTGCCCACGTGATCCGGGCTCACGATGTCCTCGAAACGACACGCGCGTTGCGCGTCATCGACGCGATCTTGGGTCCCAGGTGATTCACAGATTCGCAGGGAGCGGAAATCGCCCTCGGAGGAAGCCTTCGGCGTTCCCCACAAAGCTTCAAGTTGAATTTCGTCCCATGTATTAGCTGGGCTTGCGGCCGATGGGTGTTAGCGTGGACGCTGCGTCTGTGGACGATTCCTGTATTGCCTGCGGCAAGAGACTCCCGGAGCGCGTGCTCATTTGTCCAAGCTGCGGGGCATTGAACACGCGGAGGGCTCATGGCGAGTCGTATACGAAGACGATGCGGCTTCCGATGAGCACGCTAATCGTCCACGGGGACTCCCCGGAAGCGTTTGTCGAAAACGTAGGCCATTACCTGAGGGCCGGCCAGCGGCTGATCTATAGCAGAAACCGTTGGATTGCCGGTGGCGTGATTTCGATCATCGTCCTATCCATCTTTGTTGTCGTGCTCCTCTACGCGTTCTTCGTGACGGCGTCTCCCGGGTTCGCGGTCTGGTCGGTCTTACTCGGCGGGTTCCTCGCGTTCTCCGTCTATGTCTTTTGGTGGTCCCTGACGCCGCCGCGGCCTACGGAAACCCAGGAACGGATTCCGTCTCTCCGTCCGTGAAAACCTTTAATCCCTCGAAACGATTCGTAGCGTAATGGTATCTCGGAAGACCATCGACTCGATCCTCGAAGGGTACGAGGACATCGTCGTCGCGACGGTCTGTTCGCACTCGTCGCTCCAGATTTTCCACGGAGCGCGCCAAGAGGGCTTCCGCACGCTCGGGATTGCCATTGGCAAACGACCTCGCTTCTACGACGCATTCCCCCTCGCGAAGCCGGACGAGTTCCTCATCGTGGATTCCTACGCGGACATCCTCGACCAGGCGGACGACCTCGTCGCGAAGCACGTCGTCACGGTCCCGCACGGTTCCTTCGTGGAATACATGGGCGCCGATGTGTTCGCGAAGCTGCGGATCCCGACGTTCGGGAATCGCGAAGTCCTGAGGTGGGAGTCGGACCGGGACAAGCAGCGAGAATGGCTCGCCTCCGCGGGCGTCCCGATGCCGGAGAAGATCGAACAGCCGAAGGACATCAATCGTCCGGTCTTCGTCAAGTATTACGGAGCGAAAGGCGGCCGCGGATCGTTCATCGCGAAAAACTACGAGGACTTCAAGGAGTCGATCCAACCCGGAATGAAATACACGATCCAGGAGTACGTCGTCGGGACGCGGTACTACATTCACTACTTCTACTCGCCCCTCGCGACGTCAGGGTTCACGCTCTCGAAGGGCGCGCTCGAGATGCTCGGCGTGGACCGCCGGGACGAGGCGAACATCGACGAGATGTACAAGCTCGGGGCGCAGGAAGCGTTGCGCAAGATGGGGCTCCTCCCCACGTTCGTCGTGACGGGCAACATGCCGGTCGTCTTGCGGGAATCCCTCCTGCCGAAGGCGTTCGAGATGGGGGAACATGCCGTCGAACGGTCGATCGCATTATTCGGCGGCATGATCGGTCCGTTCTGCCTCGAGACGATTGTTTCCGACAAGCTTGAATTCAAGGTCTTCGAGATCTCCACCCGAATCGTCGCGGGGACGAACCTCTTCGTCGCCGGGTCTCCGTACTCCGACCTTCAGGAGCCTGGGATGTCGACGGGCCGCCGGATTGCGAAAGAGATCCGACTCGCGCAGAAGCAAGGTCGCCTCGCCGACGTCCTTAGCTGAACTTTCGCCCCCGGGCGGATGAAACGAAATCACCCTGGAAAAAGGCGGGGAAACGCTTTTATGGCCTCCCTCGGCATGGGCCGCCGGCCATGGCGGACGACGTCACGGTCGCGGTCATCCTCGTGTTGGTCGCGATCGGTGCCGCAACCTTTCTCGAGACTCGGTTCCTTCGACGGAAAATGAAGAACCGGCGGGTTCGGACGGCGAAGCGCGATGAGGAGGTTCAGGACGAATCCCACAACGCCATCGTGACGACGAAAGCCATCTTGACGAGCCTCGAACGGCAAGGGATTCGGAGCGAGGAAGCGACGGGTTGGCTCCGCGAGGCCGAGATGGCGAAGGGGCGACGCAACTACCGCGTTGCCATCGAGCTGACGGGGAAGGCCAAGGCGCGTCTCCTCTCGCTGAAGTCCGCGCAAGCGGCGAAAGGAGACCTCGCGAAGCTCGATTCGATGTCCTCAACGGGGTCGACGACGGAGATGACGACGAAGGAGGTGCTGACGAAGGACGTCCCGCCAAATCTCCTGCAGTCGAAGTTCTCGATCGGCGTCGCCGAGACGGCTCTGGAACAGGGTCGTGTCGCCGGCCGGGATACGACGCAAGCGACGCAGCTCTTGGAGGCCGCAAAGGCGCGGTTCGATGCGAAAGACTACGCCGGGGCGCTCTCGATTGCCCGCCTCTCGAAACGGGCCTCAAACGGCGAGGTCGTCGATGCATCCATCCCGCCACCGGTTGCCGCGCCTCCGCCCACAACGAGTGTCGGCCCGACGTGTTCATCGTGCGGTGCCGCCCTTGAACCCGATGACGTGTTCTGTCGCAAGTGCGGCACGCGCGTCGTGTCAACTGCGTGCGTGTCATGCGGGGCAAGCCTCCGGGCCGACGACGCGTTCTGCCGGAAATGCGGCACGCCGGTCTCCGGATGATTCCCATCGGATAAACCTTAATTACAGGGCGCCGCCATCCCTCGCGCCATGGCCATCGGAAGCGACATGGAACAGGCCCTCACCGCCCTGTACGGCGAGGACCAGGTCGCGGCCGTCATCACGCTCAAAGTGGACACGAAGGAGGCGGACCGAATCGCCACGGAGATTTCCAAGTTTGATGTGATCAAGGATGTCTTCCTCGTCACCGGGGACACGGACATCATCGCGAAGGCGAGGTTCCGGAACTACAAAGGGCTGAAGGACTTCGTCATCACGAGCCTGGGCCCGATTCCGGGGATCAAGGACACGAAAACCTTGATGGTGGTTACCACCTACAAGGAAGGCGGACAGCCGAGGGCGCAAAGTTGAGGGCGAAGGGCAACCCTGGGAGCTGGTCAGATGGACACCGAAGCGAAGCTGAAGCAAATCATGGACGTCCTCGACCAGATCGCAGAGGACACCTCGGTCCCTAGGAACATCCGTCGCGGCGCATCGGAAGCGAAAGCTCGCCTTGCGAAGAAGAGCGAGGCGCTTGACCTGCGCGTGACGAGCGCGATCATGATCATGGACGACCTCGCGAACGATCCGAACATCCCTCTCCATGGGCGCACGCTGATCTGGAACGTGATTTCGCAGCTGGAAACGGTCAAGTGAAGTCGTTGCGGACACGCGCATGGTCTCGTTGCTGATTTCGGCTCTGCTTCTGTTCGTCCCAGCGGGCGCATGGGCGCTCGCATCGACGGCCGTCCTTACCGAATACGCGGAACGGCGGGCACGGATCGATGTGCGGGCGATGCGGCCAACGAGGGGAAGAGTCGCGCCATACTTCGCGGTGACACTCACACCGATCGCGTTCGGTGTGTTACTCTGGTATCTCCTGGTCGGCATCGAGAACGATTTCGGACCGCTCTCCGGCGTGGCCGAGCGGCTCGTGAGTTCGCTCGCCATCGGCTTCGCGGTGACCGCGTGCATCACGCTTGCCGCCCAGGCTTCGATTGCGCGGGCCCGTCTCGGAGAGATGGTGGGGCCCGCATTCCCTCGGGTCCTGCCTTTGATTGTCGTGCCTACGACAGGTCCGGTCTTCGCCCTCGTGCTCGCGTTCCTGCTGGTCGGGAACATCACGCCAATCGTCAACGGATCTCTCTCGTCACGACCCGAGGTTGTTGACGCTGTCGCCGTCGCGTTCCTGATTTTCGGGGCATCGAACCTTGGATACTTGGGCGGTGCGCTCGCTTCGAATCGAGTCTCGAACCTGCTCAGCCCCCGAGGTTTCGGCCAAGCGCTGATCCGTCTGGTGGTCGGAGAGGTCGCGGTTGTGGTCGGACTCCTCTACGCCTTCCTCCAAATTTCCGCGATGTCGGGTTGAAGGCGAATCGAGAAATACGCCGGATTCGCTGCCGGCCGCGCGCGGGGCTAGTCTAGTGGTAGGACAGAAGCTTCCCATGGCCGCTGCCTACATCGGCCGGAACGAGCTTCTAACGCGGGTTCGATTCCCGCGCCCCGCAGTCGTGGCGCCCTAGTCCGCCAGTGCCGACGGGACGGGCGCTGTGCTCGAGGCACCAGCCTGCGGTTACTTCGGATGGATGTCGAGACCGATGACCCAGGCGGTCCGGCAACCGGGGCAGTTAACCTCCCGTTTCATCGCGTCGCCCTCGTCGGCCAACTTGAACGTGAAGAACAGCGGATTGTTGCATCGTGGACAGCTGAAATTCAGGCCGCCGACCGTCATCCAGATGTCTCGATACCTCGAGCGGTCTTAAGGTTGCGCTCGTGTCCCGGCAAGTTTATGAAAGTCTCTCGCTTGCCCGCTCATTCATGCTCGTCGAGAAGGTCGTCTCGCCCCCGCTCGACAACAACGCGTACCTCCTCGTCGATGAGACGAGCAAGCAAGCTGCGGTTGTAGATCCCGCGCTCGCGGGGACGGAGCTCCGGGCGCGAGCGGAGAAGCTCGGCGCGAAGATTGTTTACGTCCTCAACACCCACGGCCACCCGGATTCGACCGTCGACGATGGGTCCCTGCGGTCCGCGGTGGGCGCCAAGGTCGCAATCTTCGAGGTCGATGCGCCTCGGTTGGAGCGAAACGCCCGCGAGTCCCGATGGTTCCTCGCAGCCCCTCCCGCTCCCGTGAAAGCGGACATCCTGTTGAAGGAAGGTTCCGACGTCAAGATTGGGGACACCGTGGCGCGGACGCTTCACACGCCCGGCCATACGGAGGGCAGCGCTTGCTTCTACGTCGAGGCCGCCGGCATCCTGTTCACGGGCGACACGCTCTACGCCGGATCGTGCGGCCGCACCGACGTCTTCGGCGGCAGCCCCGCGAAGATGATGTTCTCGCTCCGGCGGCTGAAGGAACTACCCGCGGACACGCATGTCTATCCGGGTCATGGGCCTGAGACGACAATCGGCGACGAGACCTGGATCAGCGACCTCACATACCCGGTCGTCTGATCATCGGCGGATTCCGCTCGCGGCCCGCCAACTTCGGGCGGCCGGCATGCGCCGGACGAGGCGGATCTTGGCCGTCCGCTGCGTCAGGCCCAAGCCCAACCGTCGATAGACGATCTTCATGCTGAAGACGACCACGAGGAAGTATCCGTAGAGGATCACGAGCGTCGAGGGCCAGTAGTACTGCCACAGGATTGCAACGAGGCCCACGACCGCGAGCGCGCCCACGACGATTCGGAGGACGAACGTCTCGATCGCGGATCGGCTGAAGGGGCCGCGGTCCACTCCATAGTTCGTGTGGCGGACCGGTTCCCGGAAGGCGTGCCGAGTCGATGCCCAAACCCCGAACACGAGGATCGGGGTGAGGAGGGACATCACGAGATGGGCCAGTCCGGTCGTGACGGTCAGGTCGATGATCCATGCGGCGTAGAAGATGATGGAGGCCTGGAAGAGGCGCTTGCGCCGATAGATGGGCAGGAAGTTCGGCATGATCACGGTCTTCAACGTCCGTTTCACGAGCTCCGCGCCGAAGGTGATGGACTTCGGCAACCGGCTCGCGAAGAATTCGGCGATGCGGTTTGACCGCGTCATCAGGATCGGTGCGAGCGAACTCATCACGATGCAGAGGATTCCGGCGAACGGCGTGAGGTACGTCCCGGCGTAGTCGCCTGACAGTTGCGGGTTCGCTCGGATCGCGCGCGCACCGACGGTCGCGTACAGGATGGCCTCCTCGTTGCGGGCCACCATGCTCGTGCCGATGGCCGTGGCCGCCCGCGGCGAGAAGCCGATGAAATAGGCGAGCGTCGCCGTCAGGAACAGATCATTCAGGAGGATGAGCGGTACCGCAATGATGAGGATCGGGAGGACGGACCCCAGCGCGGCCGGGTCGATGAGCATCCCGAAGGTAAGGAAGAAGATGGCCACGAAGGCGTCGCGAAGGGACTCCATCTTGACCTTCAGCCGGGTCGCGATGCGGGTGTCCGCGAAGACCATCCCCATGAAGAACGCACCGACGATTGCGGGGATGCGCAGGGCCTCCGCGAGTGCGGCGGCAAGAAAAACCATTCCGAGGGCGAAGAGGACGAACATCTCCTCGCTCTTGATCCGTTCGAAAAGGGCGGCGGTGTGGGGGACCACCACTGCCGCGAGGACGGCGAAGAAGCCGATGAAGAGGCCGACCCCACCGAACAGGACCCCGACATCCACGGGCGCTTGGGCGGGGATGATCATGCCATTCACGAGGGTCAGGAGGAACATGGCGAGGAACGATTCGAGGATCACCATCCCCAGGAGGAATTCGGTCTCCGCGTTCCCGAGCCGCTTCAGGTCGATGAGGGACTTCGCGGCAATCGCGGAACTCGACATGCTGATGACGCCCGCCAAGAAGATCGTGTCGATGAGGGGCCACCCGAGCCATGCCCCGATCACGAATCCCGCGAACATGCCGACCGCAAGGTTTGTCACCGCGAGGATCGCGGCGGCTTCCTTCGTCTTCATCAATTTCGTGATGCTGAACTCGAGCCCGACAAAAAACAGGAGGAGGACGAGCCCGAGCTGCGAGATGCTCTGCAGGAACACGCTGTCCCCGAGGACGCCATCGTACGACCATCCGAGGATTCGCGCGTGGATGTTCGGGCCAATCAGCATGCCCGCGACGATGTAGCCGATGATGATCGGCACCCGGACCCGGGAGGCGACGGCGGCCCCCAGGAAGCCGACCGTCGCAATGACGCCCACGTCGAACATGATCGGCGTCGTGTCAACCACGGGGATCCACATCCCGGACGTGACGCACTTCGAGTGCGGGCGCTGACGCTCTCCACGAGAGAACCAAGGGTCCCATCCCACGCGTGCATCGCGGGTCGTGCTACAAATAAATCTTGTCAACGCGGAACGGGTCGCGGGTCCAGTTCCAACGGATGTCCGTGATGAGCTTTATTACGAGTCCGATTGTTCGGCGCTCGATGGCGGACGACTGGCACGCGCTCCGGCCAGAAGCCGTCCTCCAGAGGTTGGAGAGTTCGCCGATCGGCCTCACGACCCGTGAGTCGGCCGCGCGGCTCGCCCGGGTCGGCCCAAACGAGCTCGTTCAGACGACGCGGATCAGCCCGCTCCGAATCCTCCTGAGTCAGTTCACCGACGTTCTCGTGATCGTCCTCATTATCGCGGCGATCATCTCCGCCGCCCTAGGACTCGCACAGAACGAGACCTCGGACCTCTACGATGCGATCCTCATCATCGCGATCGTGATTATGAATGCCGTCCTCGGATTCTTGCAGGAGTACCGGGCCGAACGCTCCTTGGAAGCGCTGAAGACCCTCGCGGCGCCGAGGGCTCACGTCGTCCGGGAAGGAGCCGTCGTGGCCATCCCCTCGCGGGAGCTCGTGCCCGGAGAGGTGATCGTCCTTGCGGCGGGCGACCGCGTTCCGGCGGATGCGCGCCTCCTGGAGGCCGCGAGCCTCCGGGTGAACGAGGCCTCCCTTACCGGCGAGTCGCTCCCCGTGAGCAAGGCGACCGAGGCATTGCCCCGCGAGACGTTCCTGGGGGATCGAAAGAACCTCGTGTTCATGGGGACCACGGTCGACGGAGGACGCGGAAAGGCCGTCGTCGTCGAGACCGCCATGGCGACGGAACTCGGGAAGATCGCGGGTCTCGTCCAACAGGAGACGAAAGAGGAGACGCCGCTCCAGAAACAGTTGGACCGCCTCGGGAGGCAGATCGGGATCGCGGTCCTCCTCGCCGCGGGCCTGATCTTCGTTATCGGAGTCCTGCGGGAGCTCCCCGGCTTAGACGCGAGCCACGTCGAGCTCCTCTTCCTGACGGCCGTCGGCCTCTCGGTCGCGGCGATCCCGGAAGGCCTCCCCGCAATTGTGACGATCAGCCTCGCCCTCGGGCTCCAGCGCATGATTCGCCGGCACGCCCTGATCCGGAAGCTGCCCGCGGTGGAGGCGCTCGGAGCCGCGTCGGTCATCTGCTCTGACAAGACCGGCACCCTGACGAAAGGAGAGATGAACGTCCGCGCCATCGTGGCCAGCGACCGCGAGTATGAGGTGCGAGGGGAGGGCTTCGATCCCACGGGAGATGTGCGGATCGGGGGGCAGAAGGCGGATCTCGCGGCCCACCCTGACCTCCGTCAGTTGCTGGAGTGCGCGGTCCTGTGTAACGATGCTGCCCTCAAGAACGAAAGCGGTCGATGGGTCGTCGAGGGGGACCCGACCGAGGGGGCGCTTTTGGTGGCCGCGATCCGGGCGGGCCTCGATCCGGATTCGATCCGGGCCGACATGCCTCGCGTCGCGGAGGTCGCCTTCACCTCGGAGCGGAAGAAGATGTCGACCCTGCACGCGGAATTGTCGGAACCGGATCTGCGAGCGATCCTCTCCGTCCCCGAAGGAGAGCGGCACACCCGCCTCGAGGGCGCGGGCGCCTACTTGTTTGTGAAGGGGGCCCCTGAACGGGTTCTCGCTACATGCGCCTATCACGTTGTCGAAGGCGTGAGAAAGCCGCTGACCGAGTACGACCGCAAACAGTACCTGTTCCGGAATCAGGAGATGGCGACGCGGGCCTTGCGCGTCCTCGGCTTCGCGGTCCGGGAGTTCCCTCGCGAGGTCCCGCCGCTTCGGGAAGACGCGCTCGAGACGGACCTCACGTTCCTCGGCCTGGCGGGGATGATGGATGCCCCGCGGGCGGACGCAATTGCGGCGATTGAACGGTGCAAGAGAGCCGGCATTCACGTCGTCATGATCACGGGGGACCACAAGCTCACTGCCATGGCCGTGGCGCGGGAGATGGGGATCCTCGGCGAAGGCGAGCGGGCCCTGACCGGCGAGGAACTGGGGCGGATGTCGGACGACGAGCTCGTCCGGGAGGTCGACCGCATCCGGGTGTACGCCCGGGTCGCCCCGGAGCACAAGATGCGCATCGTGGACGCCTGGAAGAAGGCGGGCCACATCGTCGCGATGACCGGGGACGGCGTGAACGACGCCCCCGCCCTCAAACGGTCCAATCTCGGCGTCGCGATGGGGATCACCGGGACCGACGTCGCGAAGGAGAGCGCGGACATGGTCCTGACGGACGACAACTTCGCCTCGATCGTGTCCGCGATCGAGGAAGGCCGCGGCATCTACGAAAACATTCGGAAGTTCGTCGCGTTCCTCCTGTCCGCGAACGCCGGCGAAGTCCTGGTCATGTTCATCGCGACGCTCGCCCTGGCGGATCCGCAGTTCCTGCCGTTCTTCTCCCCAGTTCAACTCCTCTGGATCAACCTCGTGACGGATGGCCTCCCGGCGCTCGCGCTCGGGGTCGACCCGTACCCGACCGACCTGATGGCCCGATCGCCGCGCAATCCGAAAGAAGGGGTGCTGTCCCGGGACATCCTGTTCCTCATCGTCGTCGTCGCGGTGATTCTGACCGTGGGCACATTGGGGATCTTCTTCTGGGAACTCGCGGGCCAGGCCGACGTCATCCGTGCTCGGACCGTCGCCTTCACGACACTTGTGTTCTTCGAGCTCTTCCTCGTCTTCGCGATCCGGTCCCCGCGGCAGACGCTGTGGTCCGTCGGGCCATTGTCGAACCCGAAGCTCATCGTGGCCGTCCTCGCCTCGATGGCGCTCCAACTCCTAGTGGTCTACACGCCGTTCCTGCAGGGTCCGTTCCAGACCGAGCCTCTCACGGTCGTCGACTGGGTCCGGACGCTCCTCATCTCCTTCAGCGCGTTTGCCTTCGTCGAAGCCCTGAAGGTCGGTCGGCGCGCCTGGGCAGGTCGTCCCCGCGATGATCGAAATTGATGGAGCCCATGGGGAGGGCGGCGGCCAGCTGGTCCGGATGGCCGTTGCCTTGTCGGCCCTGACCGCAACCCCGGTCCGCGTCGTCCGGATCCGCGCGGGTCGTCCGGTCCCGGGGCTCGCGTCCCAACACGTCACGGCCTTGCAAGCCGTGGCGGAACTCTGCAGCGGCGAATTGAAAGGCGTCGACGTCGGCTCATCGACGATCGAGTTCCGGCCGGGCACGATCGGAGCGGGCCGCTACGCTTTCGATGTCGGTACGGCGGGGAGCGTCACGCTGGTGCTCCAAGCCGTCCTCCCCGTGGCCTGTTCCGCCTCAGACGCGGTCCGGCTCCATCTCGTCGGCGGAACGGACGTGCGTTGGTCCCCGCCGATCGATTACTTTGCCCGCGTCTTCCTCCCACTGTTGCGCCGACTGGGAGGTCACATCGACATCGAGGTACAACGCCGCGGCTACTACCCTCGCGGGGGAGGCATCGCCGAGGCCGTCGTGCAGCCGACACGGGCCTGGTCACCGATCGAACCGTCTGAGCCAGGACCGGTCCGGCGCGTGCGGGGCATTGCGCACGTTTCGAATCTCCCGGACGACATCCCGAAGCGGATGGCGCACGCGGCCGTACGACGCCTCCACGGCTTCCGAGACGTCAAGTTCGAGCAGCGCATGTATCGGGGAGACGAAGCGATCGGCCAAGGTGGAGCGCTCGTCGCGTGGGCCGAGACCGAATCCGCGCTGCTCGGTGCGGACTCCCTGGCGGAACGAGGAAAGCCTTCCGACCGGATCGGCGAGCAGGTCGCTGCGGCTCTCCGAGCCGATCTCGATTCCGGAGCGTTCCTCGATGTGCACGCCGCGGATCAACTCCTCATCTACCTGGCCCGTGCGACCGGGCCGTCCCAGTTCCGCGTCCGGGAAATCTCGGGACACATGGAGACGATGATGTGGCTCCTACCGCAGTTCCTGTCCAGCCGGTTCGGCGTCGCACGCGATGGCGCGGGATGGCGGCTGACCGTCGAGCCGAAGGCCTAGCCGTACATGTTCGGCCGCGGCGGCTCGGATGGTTTCTTCGCGACCTCGGTCTGGTGATGGATCGACTTGAGCTGCATTTCGATCCGCTCGGCCTCTTCATACAGGGGTCGCGCGTCGAGCTCCGTGTGAAGGAGGAGCTTGTCGATGACCTCGATGGCCCGGGCCGCCGCGCGCGCGTCCGGGTAGTCGGGGTGGGCCTCGCTGAGAAGGGTGATGACGTCGAAATCCCGTTTCCGTCCTTCGTTCAGGAGGACGCCGGCGACGCCTGTGATGACTCCCTCCTCGAAGACCGTGATTGCGTTCTTGCGGATCATCTCCATCGCCTTGTCCGTCGAGCCGATTCCGTAGACCTCGACCTGCCGGTCACCGTCGTCTTCTTTCGCGTCGACGATTAGGCCTTCGGGGCACACGAGGAGGTTGCACCGAGCGTCTTGCGCCCAGTCGAGGACCGTCGCCGCGATCGCCTTGATCAGATTCGGCGGCGGCTGGAATTCCGAGATGAACACGACGATTTGGTCTCGATCATCGATCTTCGGGCCCGCGTAGATCCGGACGGGGTTCATCGGCTGCCCGTCCCGCACGAGCGCGACGGTCGGAAAATAGATGGAGTCCATGATTCCGATCTGCGTGAGGTTCAGGGCGTTGATCAGATAGTTTGCGACGATCGAGCTCACGAGTCCCACGCTGGGGAAGCCATCGATGACCGTCGCCCCGCGGAGGTCCATCCGCTTGAGCTCGTAAATTTGGATGCCTTCCATGGGTGGCGCGGTCCATCTCGGGGAGGTTACTTAAAGATGCGCGGCACGAGTCCGGGCGCTGAGAACATGTTACTCCATTGGGAGGATTTCGTGCGTGTTGACAAACTCGACGCCGGCGCGTCGGAGCATGATTCCCACAGAACAATACTTCTCGGACGATAGGTCGATTGCCCGTTTGACCGCGGATTCCTTGACGTTGGTCCCGCGGACGCGGTAGTGCAGACGGATCTTCGTAAAGACCCTCGGGTCTTCTTTCGCCCTCTCCGCGTCCGCTTCGATTTCGAGCGCGGTGAAGGGGACCCGTTCCTTCCGCAGAATCAAGACGACATCGGACGCCGTGCACGCCATCGTCGCCAACAGCGTCGCTTGCATGGGGCTCGGCCCGCGGCGGGACGCCGGCTCACCGGCATCGAACAAGATTTCCGGAGTGCCATTCGCCTGGGCGCGGAAGCGCATCTCCTCGTCATGGACTAGATGGGCTCTCATGGAAGTCCCGTGTCTCGCACGCCTCCTCCCTAGATGAAACTTGCAGGTTGCCCGCAAAGTTGTTATTCGCTCCGACCTTTGGCAGCGGTGTGAGACCGCGTGTGATCGTCAACGCCGCGATGAGCGTGGACGGGAAGATCGCGCTTCCGGGCGGTCGTGCGGTTCGTCTGAGCAACGAGGAAGATAGCCGCCGCGTGCATCGACTCCGGGCCAAAGCGGATGCGATCCTCGTCGGAATCGGGACCGTCTTGGCCGACGATCCAAAGCTCACGGTCAAACCGGAATACGCGCGGGGTCGGAACCCCCTCCGGGTCGTCCTCGATTCCGATGGGAAGACCCCGGCGGAGGCCCACGTCCTCGATGGCACGGTGCCCACGCTGGTCGTGACCTCCGTTGCATGCGAGCGAGTGTTCCCTCATGCTGAGGTCCTGAGACTCGGCGACGACAAGGTGGACCTCGGTCGCCTCCTCGATCACTTGGCGAAACGCGGGGTTCGCACCGTCCTTGTTGAGGGCGGGAGCACCGTGATCTGGTCGTTTCTCCGGCAAGGCCTCGCGGACGAACTGAAGGTCTTCGTGAGCAGCCAGATCCTCGGAGGACGGTCCGCGCCTACGCTCGCGGGAGGGGAAGGGGTTACGTCGGTGGCGGACTCGACTCGGTTGCGACTCGATCGGACAAGGCGCCTCGGGGATGGGGTCCTGTTGGAGTACTCGGTGATGCGGTGAAGCTCCTGTGCGACCACATGCTCGGCAGCCTTGCGCGGTGGCTCCGCTTCATGGGGTACGACACGGCATATCCCCCACCCGGGCCTGACCGCGAGCTCGTCGACTGCGCGCGCCGGGAAGGTCGGATCCTGCTCACGCGCGACAAGGAGCTCGCTGCGCGGGTGTCCGGCTCGGTCCAAGTCCGCAGTGACGACCTTGAGGAGCAAATTCGGGAGGTGGCCGCCGTCCTCCGGTTACGCCTCGTGGACCCGCTCTCCCGCTGCTCCCTCTGCAATGAAATCCTCAGCCCCGTCCCGGCCGACGACGTGAAAAGCTTCGTCCCAGAGGGGGTCCGGTCTCGCCACCACGAGTTCTGGCGCTGTCCCTCTTGCAGGCGCGTCTATTGGCAAGGGAGTCACTGGGACAAAATGGTGGAGCGGTTGAACCACCTGGATCTCCCGCGCACTCACTAGCGGTCGGCGTAATCGTTCTCCGTTCGAGAGAAACGCTCATATGGCGAATCGAAAATGGGGTGGGGGTCTAGCGGATGAGTGGCTCCCTCGTCCTCGAGGACGGAACGGCCGTCCGGGGGGCGTTTTTTGGGGCGCGGAGGAAGGTCTTCGGCGAGCTCGTCTTCAACACGAACATGACGGGCTACACGGAAGCGCTCACGGATCCGTCGTACCGGGGCCAGATTCTCATGATGACGTATCCGTTGATCGGGAACTATGGCGTCGATCCGGCGACGATGGAGTCCGGGACCATCCAGCCGACCGGGTTCGTTGTGAAAGAGGCATGTACGATGCCGAGCCATCCGAAGAGTTCGTTCGGACTCTCGGAATTTCTGGGGCAACACAAGACTCCGGCGATCGAGGGGGTCGATACACGGGCGCTTACGATCAAGATTCGTTCAACGGGCACGATGAAGGCGGCCCTAGTTCCCGCAAGTGCCGACACCGACGCGGTGGCGAAGGAGGTACGAAAACGGCCGCATCCGGAGACACGGAACCTGGTCGCCGAAGTGAGCTGCCGCGAGGTCGAACGTTATCCCGGTGCGGGGAAGCGGACGATCGTCATCGTGGATTGCGGGGTGAAGCGCAACATCATCCGGGAGGCGCAACGTTACGCGGACGTGGCCCGGGTCCCATACGATACAACGGCCGATGAGATCCTCGCCCTCAAACCGGACGGCGTGATCCTGTCCAACGGCCCGGGAGATCCCGCCCATCCGGACCTCCTCGGCACTTCCGTGAAGACCGCCCGCGAGCTGGTCGGGCGCGTGCCCATCCTGGGAATTTGCTTGGGCCATCAGCTCTTGGCCCTCGCGTTCGGCGGGAAGACGTTCAAGCTGAAGTTCGGGCACCGCGGTGGGAACCAGCCCGTCAAGGATCTCCGCACCGGGCGCGTCCATATCACGTCGCAGAACCACGGCTTCGCGGTCGATGCGGACTCTCTGCCCGCGTCGGAATTCGAGGTGACCCATGTGAACCTCAACGACGGGACCGTAGAGGGGATGGCCCACCGTCGGCTGCCGGTGTTCGCGGTCCAATACCACCCGGAGGCCCACCCCGGGCCTTGGGACAACGAGTACATCTTCCGAGACTTCGTCGCGGAGATGAAGGGGGCGTAGGGATGGGCGCGGGGGGTGCGGGCGATACCCCGGCGCGGGGACGTTAAGACCGCGATGGTGATCGGCTCAGGCCCGATCGTGATCGGACAGGCCGCGGAGTTCGACTACTCGGGCACCCAGGCGTGCCGATCCCTTCGGGAGGAGGGCGTGCGGGTCGTCCTCGTGAACAGCAACCCGGCGACGATCCAGACGGACCCGGATACGGCGGACGCCGTGTACGTGGAGCCGCTCACGGTTGAGTTCCTCGAGAAGGTGATTGCCAAGGAGAGGCCGCAAGGGATTCTGAGCGGGATGGGCGGGCAGACCGCCCTCAACTTGTGCAGCGAGCTCGCGGACGCCGGGATCCTGCAGCGCCACGGCGTCGAGTTGCTCGGCACGAAACTCGAGGCGATTGCCGCGGGCGAGAACCGAGAGCGTTTCGCGTCCCTGATGCGCTCGATCGGCGAACCGATTCCGCGGAGCCGCGCGGTCTCGGATTCCGAGGCGGCCCGCGCGTTCGTCGAGGAGATGGGCTACCCCGTGATCGTCCGCGCCGCGTACACGTTGGGCGGCAGCGGGAGCGGGGTCGCGCATTCCCCCGACGAGCTGGACCGGATTGTCGCGCTCGGCCTTGCCTATTCACGGATCAAGCAAGTCCTGGTTGAGGAGTCCGTCCTCGGCTGGAAGGAATTCGAGTACGAGGTCATGCGGGACGCTGCGGACAACTGCATCACCATCTGCAGTATGGAAAACCTCGATCCGATGGGGGTCCACACGGGCGAATCGATCGTCGTCGCGCCGGCCCAGACGCTCAGCGACTCCGACCACCAGACGTTGCGATCCGCCGCGCTCCGGATCATCCGGGCCCTCGGCGTGGAAGGGGGCTGCAACATCCAGTTCGCGGTCCACCCGAAGACCGGCGAGTATCGGGTCATCGAGGTCAACCCTCGGGTTTCTCGGTCGTCCGCTCTTGCGTCGAAGGCGACCGGTTATCCGATCGCCCGGATCGCCGCGAAGATTGCGGTCGGTTTGCGGCTCGACGAGATTCCCAATCCCGTGACCGGCAAGACGCTGGCCTCGTTCGAGCCGACCCTGGACTACGTCGTCACGAAGATCCCTCGGTGGCCGTTCGACAAGTTCCCGACCGTAGACCGCCGGATTGGGACCTCGATGAAAAGCACGGGAGAGGTCATGGCCATCGGGCGCACGTTCGAGGAATCCCTCCTGAAGGCGGTCCGGTCGCTCGAAATCGATCGAGTCGGCTTGGAGGCGGGCCCATGGTCGGACGACGAGATTGTTCGCGAACTCCAGGAGCCGACGGACCAACGGTTGTTCGCGATCGCCGAGGCCCTCCGGCGGGGCTTTGCGCCCGAGAAAATCGCGGTGTTGACGGCTTGGGATCCCTTTTTTATCGAGAAGATTCGGCATCTCGTTGACTTGGAGTCGCGCCTCCGCGGTTCGCGACGGGGTCGCGGCCTCCTCGCGGAAGCGAAGCGCCTGGGCCTCTCGGACGAGTCCATCGCGAGTCTGACGGGGGTGGCCGAAGAGACGATTCGTCGGACGCGACCGCGCGTCGCCTACAAGATGGTCGACACATGTGGAGGGGAATTCGAGGCGCGGACTCCGTACTTCTACTCGACCTATGAGACGAGCGACGAGGCCCCGCGGTTGAAGGGGCGGAAGGTCCTCATCGTGGGCAGCGGACCGATTCGAATCGGCCAGGGGGTCGAGTTCGACTATTGCTGCGTCCAGGGAATCTTGGCCCTGCGAGAAGCCGGCGTGGCCGCGATCATCGCGAACAACAACCCGGAGACGGTCTCGACCGACTTCGACATCTCGACGCGCCTCTATTTCGAGCCCCTCCTGCTCGAAGACGTGCTCAATATCATCGAGGAAGAGAGACCGGACGGGGTCATCCTTCAGTTCGGCGGGCAGACCTCGATTAACCTCGCGATCCCACTCGCACGGGCCCTATCGCGTCGGCGATCCCGGACTCGGATCCTCGGCACCCCGCCCGCATCGATCGACCTCGCGGAGGACCGTCGGAAGTTCTCGGCGATGATCGGCCGCCTGGGGATTCGGCAGCCCGAGGCCGCCTCCGGATACAGCTTCGACGACGTCCGGGATGTCGCCGCTCGCATTGGATATCCGGTCCTCGTCCGCCCATCGTATGTCCTCGGCGGTCGAGGGATGGAGATTGTGCACAGCGAGGAGGAGCTCGCTCGCTTCATGGAGACGGCGGTCCGCGTCTCGAAGGACCATCCAGTCCTCGTGGACCGGTACCTCGCGCACGCGACGGAAATCGACGTGGATGTCGTGGCGGATGGCCGAGACGCTTACATTGGCGGGATCCAGGAGCACATCGAGGAGGCTGGGATTCACTCCGGAGACGCGGCGTGCGTCCTGCCGGCCCAGACCCTGCCCGAATCCATTCTAGAGGAGATTCGTGCGCTCACGCGAAAACTTTGTCAGGCTCTCAAGATCGTTGGCCTGATGAACCTCCAGCTCGCAGTCCAGGGCGACGTCGTCTACGTCCTCGAAGCGAATCCCCGCGCGAGCCGCACCGTCCCGTACGTGTCGAAAGCGATCGGCGTCTCCCTCGCGAAAGTCGCGACGAAGGTGATGCTCGGGCAATCGCTTCGCAGCATGGGGCTCGTCGGCGAGGCAAAGCTCGACCACGTCGCCGTGAAGGCGCCTGTGTTCCCGTTCCAACGACTCCCGGGCGTCGACGCGATCCTCGGACCGGAGATGAAGAGCACCGGCGAGGTCATGGGGATCGACCGGTCCCTCGGGCGAGCGTACTACAAGGCGATGGTCGCCGCCGGGAACTCGCTGCCCCGCGCCGGCGCGGTGTACCTGACGGTCCGGGATGAGGACAAACCAGCCATCTTGCCCGTTGCGGAGAGACTCGCGCGGATCGGCCTTCGGATCTTTGCGACTCGAGGAACCGCCCAGTTCCTGCGGGAGCACGGCGTCGACGCGACGACCGTATATCGGATCAGCGAGAATCAGTCGCCGGACGCGCTCGGGTTGATGCGGCACGGGGAAATTCGTTTGGTCATCAACACGCCAACGAACTCGAGCGGGGCCCGTCGGGACGGCTACATGATGCGCCGACTCGCCGTGGACCTCAACATCCCGTTCATCGCGACGGTCCAGGCGGCCGAAGCCGCGGTCCAGGCGATCGAAGAGTCGACCGCCGGGGATCTGGATGTCGCGCCGCTGCAGGCGTACGGCCAAGCCGCGCGCAAGAAGGCAGGAAAGCTTTAGCGACGCCGGGAGATTGTTCGGCCGATGCGGCCGATTCAGTGGCTGGGCCCCGCCGCCCTGGGGACCGGCGTGGTCGTCCTCGCACTCGCGGTCGCGCGAGGCGAAGCGAGCGTGTACCTCGTCGTGATCGTGCCCGTCGTCGCCGGAACGGGGCCGCTCGCGTTCCTGGGCATCCTCTTGGTTTTCGTCGGATTCTTCCTGACCTTCCTCCTCTGGCCAACGCGGACCGAGGCCGGTTCCACGGAGCAGGTCGACGCGGGACGGGCCGAAGGCCTTGCGCCCACCCGCCGATGGGGTGGGGTTGCGTTCCTTGGCCCGATCCCGCTCGTGTTCGGATCGGATTCGCGGATGACGCGCACAATGCTCTGGGTTGGAGTCGCTCTGTTCCTGGCGCTCCTGGCCCTCACCATCCTAGCGCTCCTGGCCTGACGGGTTTTTATCCGAACGCGTTCATCCCTCGGCGCCAATGAAAATCTTGATCACGGACGGCCTCGAACCGGAGGCGGTCGTCACGCTCCGAAAAGCTCACGAGGTCTCCGTGCAAGAACTCGACTCGAAGGCGCTGCTCGGTGCGATTCCCTCCTACCATGCCCTCATCGTGCGGAGCCGGACGAAAGTTACGAAAGACGTTCTGGACCGCGGCGCGAGCCTCAAAGTCGTCGGCCGGGCCGGCGTCGGCGTGGACAACATCGACGTGACGGCGGCGACCGCCCGGCGGATCGTCGTCGTGAACGCGCCCACGGCGAGCACCGTGAGCGTCGCGGAGCTTGCGGTCGGACACATGCTTTCCTTGCTCCGGCACCTCCCGGAAGCCGATCGGTCGGTGAAGGAGGGGAAGTGGGAGAAGCCCAGGCTTGAGGGACGGGAGCTGTTTGGGAAGACCCTCGGCCTTCTCGGCTCAGGCCGAATCGGTGCGGAAGTCGCGAAGCGCGCCCAAGCGTTCGGAATGCGGGTGATCGCATACGACCCGTACATTTCGCGGCCCGCTGCCGAGTCCCTCGGAATCCGGCTCGTCGAGAAGGACGTCATGTTCCGAGAGGCCGATGTCCTCAGCATCCATGCCGCGTTGACCTCCGAGACGAAGGGTATGGTCGGCGCCGCAGAGCTGGCCCTGATGAAACGCGAAGCGGTTCTCGTGAACTGCGCCCGCGGGGAAGTCGTGCAAGAGGCCGCCCTCGCTGATGCGCTCAGAGCAAAGACGATCGCGGGTGCGGCGATCGACGTGTTCGAGAGAGAGCCGCCCGTCGGCAGCCCGCTCCTTGCTGCGCCGAACGTCGTCTTCACACCGCATCTCGGTGCGTCGACGACGGAGGCCCAGGCACGGGCGGGCACCCTCATCGCCGAGCAAGTGATGAAGGCCCTCGGCGGCGAGCGGCCGGAATTCGTCGTGAATCCAACCGTTTACGGCTGATCCGCGAGGGCTCTCGCCGCGCCGCGTAGGTCTAGCTTGTGCGTTCGGCCGTACTCCCGCACCTGTGCGACGATCGCGAGGTATTCTGCATAGTCGCCACCCAGCTCGCGAACCGCACGGCCCAGCGACCGCTCGAACGGTTCGCGGTGTCGTGACCGGAGCGCTTCCTTCAGGATAGAGGAGCGGGGACTCTGGCTCGGCAACGAAGGGCACCCGGGAACCGAGAATAAGAACTGCACGGCCTCGTTTTCACTTCGGATTCTCGCACAGCTTCAGGAAGTTCCGGAAGATGTCTGCCCCGAACTGCGTGTCCTCGACTTCGGGATGGAACTGGAGGCCGAACAGGGGTCGGTCGCGATGACGCATCGCTTGGACGTCGCAGTTCTGGGAACTCGCGAGGGCCACGAAATCCCGCGGCAGAATCGTGACTTCGTCGTTGTGAGACTCCCACACCTCGAACCGATTTGGGAGACCTTGGAAGAGGACGTCGGGCTGATGGATTTCGACGACTGATTTTCCAAACTCAGGGACCTTGGCCGGTGCCGCGTCCCCTCCGAGGTGCTTCGCCATGAACTGGTGGCCCGCGCAAATTCCAAGAATCGGCGCGTCGAACGCGTCGAGGTACTCCCCATTCCGCCCCATCTTCTCCGGATCGATTCCGACCCGTGGCGCCCCGCCCGAAAGGACGAGTCCATCCAATCCATTCAGCTGAGAGACCGGCGTGTCGTTCGGCACAATCTTCGTCTCGGCGCCGAGGTACTTCAGGACTCGCCACTCGCGGTGGGTCCATTGCCCTCCGTTGTCGATTACGAAGACTCGCATATCATACCCAAATGGCGGCGGTGGAAAAAGATTTCCCCGGTCGTCCGGACGCCGCGTCCGGCCGCTCTCTGCTATTCCCACTCGATTGTCGCCGGCGGTTTGTTTGAAAGGTCGTACACGACGCGGTTGACGCCCTTCACCTCATTCGTGATCCGCACCGAGATCCGGTCGAGCACGTCGTGTGGGATTTTCGAGTACGTGGCGCTCATGCCGTCGACCGAATGGACGGCCCGCACAGCAACCGTGTGCCCGTACACCCGGAGGTCACCGTGGACCCCGACGGTCTGGACGGGCAGGAAGACCGCGAAGTATTGCCAGGGCAGCGCCATGGCGCCGCTTGCCGCCGCGGCCTGAATCTCTTCCTCCACGATTGCGGAGGCCTGTCTAACAATGGCCACCCGCTCCGGGGTCACCTCGCCAATGATGCGGACCGCGAGCGCGGGGCCTGGGAAGGGCTGCCGCTCCGCCACGCGGATTCCGAGGGCACGCGCGGTCGCGCGGACTTCGTCTTTGTACAGGTCCCGCAGCGGCTCGAAGAGCCGGAGTTTCATGCGTTCCGGAAGGCCCGCGACGTTGTGGTGTGTCTTGATTCGATCCCGTAACTGGCCCCCGCTCTCGATCCAGTCGGGGGCGATTGTGCCTTGGACGAGATACTCTGCCCCGAAGGTGCTCGCCTCCCGCTCGAACAGCTCGATGAACTTGTTCCCGATGATGATCCTCTTTCGCTCGGGATCCGTGACCCCGCGCAGCGCGTCGAAGAATTCGTCCGCGGCCATGAGAATCCGATGTTGGACCGCGAGTTCCTTCAAGGTCTTCGAGACGTCCGCCGTTTCATCCTTTCGCATCAATCCGGTGTCGACATAGACCGCGAGGAGTCGATCTCCAAGCGCGCGACTCGCGAGGACCGCCGCCGTCGTGCTGTCGACACCGCCCGAACAGGCGATGATCGCCTTGCCCGGTACCGCCTTCCGGATCGTCTCGGCCTGTTCAGCAATGAAGGCCTTCGCATCGAACATCATTCGCCCAGCGTCCGGGAATCTTCGAGGACCCACTTCTTCAACGCCTCCCGGTGATCTTTGAGCTTGTCCGCGAGGCGTTCGTTCGCGAGGGCCAGAATCTCCGCGGCCAATATTCCCGCGTTCTCCCCACGGTCGAGGCCGACCGCCGCCACGGGCACACCCGGAGGCATCTGGGACACGCTCAGCACCGCGTCCAAGTTCAGCTTGCCGCTCACCGGCACACCGATGACAGGCTTCGTCGTGTGGGCGGCAATCGTGCCGGGCAATGCCGCGGAGAGCCCGGCGATTGCAATGAACACTCTCGCGGTCGTATTCCGAATCAGGTCGCGGAGGAGGTCTGGCGTGCGATGTGCGGACGCGACGACCATCTCGTATCCGATCCCGAACTCGTCCAAGACGGAGGCTGCCTTTTTCCCCACGTCGGAGTCGCTCTTGGAACCCAGGACGATGAGGACATCAACGGGCATTGCGTAGGACAAGGAGCCTTCCTGAAATAAAGGCTTTCCAGTTCCGGTGACCGAATTCGGCGCGGCGGTCCTAGCTCTTCATGATTGCGAGGAGGAACAACCCGATCGCAATGGCGGCGCCGACGACGGCAGCAACGATCACACCGACCGACTGGACGACAACCCCGACCAAGTCCACGCTCGGGGACGGCCCCGGACCCGTGTACCATCCCCAAAGGACCCCAACGACGAGGCCCCCCACGAGCAGTCCGACCCCGATCTTCCGGCTCTTCCCGCTTCCGAAATAGGCGGTGAAGGCGCCCGTGATGACGAGGAACAGGCTGAACGTCAGTAGCAAGATCGTCACGAAGTTCATAATCGGATTCCAGACATCGAAACCAGCCATCGAATCTCCCCTCAGAATTTGATTCCCGTCAGGGTCTTCGTGTCGATGACCCCCGGGATCGATCGGATCTTATCGACGACGACTTGGCCGAGGACGTTGAAGTCCTCCGCCTCGATCTTTGCGATCAGGTCGTACTCCCCGAACAAGGGGTGGAGCTCCACGATTTCTTTGACCTTCAGGAGCTCGTTGTACACCTCGTGCTCCTTAGCAGGAGCGGTGCTAATGAGCACGAACCCGATAGCCATCCCTAGGTCACCGCGCCGAGAACTTAGTGTCTCAATATAACCCTTTCGTACTCTGTTGTGCACTGATGTCGGTCTTGTGTGACTTCATCACAGCGATGCATGTTGACGAGCGCGACGGAGCACTTGGGGCCATGTCGGAAGATTCGACTGCGTCCCTTTTTTCTCAACGACGAAACTCGCGACCGCGGACCCGAGAATGCCACACCGGCGCATGTCGAAGCCGCGAGCGAGGCCCGCGTAGAACCCGGCTCGGTATGCGTCCCCGGCACCCGTCACGTCGACGACCCGGCGCGGCGGGATCCGCGGGATCCGAATTCGGCCTTCGCGGGTGTAGACCGCGCTCCCCCGCGATCCCAACGTCGCCACCACGACCGCCGTGGTTCGAAGCAGTCCCTCCGTTGATGTTACGCGGGCGAGCCGCTTCGCGCGGACGATCTCCGCCTCATTCCCGAAGAGATACTTCGATCGGCTCAGGAGCGCGCGGAAGAGGCGAGGCGTGTAGACATAGTGAATTTCCTGCGACGGATCAAACGCGATGGTCCGCCCCAGGGACTCGGCCAGCTCGGCCACGCGAACGTAGTACTCGGGCCTCCCGGTCGCCAGGTGGACGAGTTCCACGTCGCGCACACTGTGCCGTAGGACCGGGAAGCGCGCGGCTTCCTTCATGGGACCTTGGTCGATGACGGCCATCTGATTCCCTCGGGGATCCGAGAAGACCCAGGCAGTCGGGGTGTTTGCACCGCGGACCGCTCGGAGGTCGGCCGTGTCGACGCCGTCTTCGCGCAGAGCGGTCCGGTAATCGGCCGGGAAGTCGCCCCCGACGAACGACGCGAGCGAGGCTTTCACGCCCAGCCGAGCCGCCGCACGGGCGAGGTTGCCGCCCGTCCCACCGAAGTACCGCTGCCGATCCAGGATCTCGATCGAGGTGTTCGGCTTCGGCAACCGACGCAGCGTTACGATGTAATCCATCACGACATGGCCGAAGACCCCGACAAAATTCTTCACGCCGATGCCCCTAAACGCCGTTGCACGTCGGCGAATCGTTCGAATGGGATGAAATCGATTTCCTCGATCCGACACAGTTCCGCGAGTTCGTCCTTCGCGAAGACAAGGTCGGCTTCGACCGCGGGACAGAGATCCGAGTGTCCATTTCCCACGTACGCGGTTCGATATCCAAGCGCGCGCAGCTGAAACAGCCGCAACAGCTTGCACGTCCCACACAGCCGGCACGTGGCATCCTCCCACGGATATTCGATTCGGACGTGGCCCTCCTGGAAAATCGCGCGGTTCGTGCGGACCGGAACGTCGATGTCCCATTTCCGCAGGAGGTATCGGACGTAGAAATCGAGCCCTTCGCTCACGATCTCGAGGATGATGTCCCGCGACCTGCAAAAGGTGACGAAGTCGCGAAACGTTTCGTCGACGACCGCCGTGCGATCAACGAATCGGAGGAGGTCCTCCTCGCGGGCGTGTACCAGGGCGAATTGACGGACCATCGAGTCCCGGGTCCCGATCTTGCGCCCGCGGTAGAGGTCTTCGATTTCCCGCCAGGTGGCAGGGGCAAACTCATCGAGGATTGCCTCCGCCACGTCCGTCCGTGTGATCGTCCCATCGAAATCGCTGAGGACCGCGCGCTTCGTGGGCACGTGCTCATCGTCCTGGTCCGATGCGCGGATTCACGTCCCTTCTCGCCAAGATTCGAGGTACGCACGCTGCGCCGCGGTCAATCGATCGATGCGAAGTCCCATGCTCTGGAGCTTGAGCCGTGCGACCTTGAGGTCGAGAGCGGCGGGGACCGGATACACGCGGGGCCCGAGCGTGGTGGCGTGGTCCGCGAGATAGCCAGCCGAGACCGCCTGGATCGCGAAGCTCATGTCCATGATTTCGACGGGGTGGCCTTGGCCGGCGGCGATGTTCACCAGGCGCCCCTCGGCAACGAGGTACACCCGCTTGCCTCCGGGGAGCGCGTACTCGTCGACGAATTCGCGAACCCGGCGTTTGCTCTTCGCAGCCTTCTCCAAATCGGGTTTCGATATTTCGTTGTCGAAGTGACCGGCGTTCGCGAGCACGACGCCATCTTTCATCACCGGGAAGTGTGCGGCGGTGACGATGTCTTTGCAGCCCGTTGCGGACACGATGAAGTCTGCCTCCCGAACCGCCTTTCGCATCGGGAGTACCTCAAATCCGTCCATCGACGCCTCAATCGCCTTCACGGGGTCGACCTCCGTCACGACGACGCGAGCCCCCATCCCGCGGGCTCGTAGCGCGATCCCTCGTCCCGTCCATCCGTAGCCCGCGACGACGAACGTCTTACCCGCGATGAGGAGGTTCGTTGCGTTCATCAGGCCGTCGAACGTGCTTTGCCCGGTCCCGTACCGGTTGTCGAACAAATGCTTCATCTGCGCGTCGTTCACGTCGATGACGGGGAAGCGGAGCGCTCCGTCCCGTTCCATCGCGCGCAGGCGAATGATGCCCGTTGTGGTCTCCTCGTTTCCCCCTCGGACGCCATCCAGCAGCTCCTTTCGCTTCGTGTGAAGGAGCGAGATGAGGTCCGCACCGTCGTCGATGACGAGGTCGGGCCGGAGGTCGAGGACCCGGTCCAGGTTCTCGTAGTATTCCTGATCCGTCTGCCACTTCTTCGCATAGACTTCGAGGCCGTGGGTCTCTACCAGAGCCGCCGCCACGCTGTCGTCGGTGGAGAGGGGGTTGCACGAGGCCAAGCGCACCTTCGCCCCGGCTTCCCGCAGGGTCAAGGCGAGCACCCCCGTCTTCGCCTCGACGTGGAGCGCCATTCCGATCCGGAGGCCTCGTAAGTTCTGCTTGCGTTTCAGCTCTTCACGGATTGCAGCGAGGACGGGCATGTGGTCGCGTGCCCACTCGATGCGGCGTGCCCCTGCATCCGCCAAGTCCGACATCAGGCGCCGATGCTCACGAGTTGACTTCAGGCTTCCGGTGCCGTCAGGACTTCCGGAACGCCGCGACGGCAAGGACCACCACCCCAGTCCCCATGACGCCATAGAAGAGCGCATCGACCGGCCAAGATGGGTGGATATTTCCTGGCGTCGCGACCTCCCAATAGTAGAACGAACCGACGACTTGCAATACGGCAGTCGCGAAGATCACGTCGCCCTCGGAGACCACGCTTCGGGCATCTCCTTTGACGAGAATTGCCGTCACAACATTCGGATCCCCATCATCGAGTTCCAACGTGGTGTATGGATTCCCGAAAAAATTCGAGAACGAAACGCTAATCACCCTCTCGTGGACCGTGACTTGAGCCCCTTGGGCGTACCCGGGGTACTGATTCCCATTCCTCGCCGCGAGCAGCTTCGCGCCGCTCAGGGAGGTCAGAGGCCAGAAGCCAACGACAAGCAGCAGACCGGCCACGGTCAATCCGAGGCCGACGATCGCGAGTCGTCTAATCTTCATGAGTCCTCCAGGGGAAGGCTGATTCGCAGGAGAACGGATCGGACCAACCCGACTCGGATGGTTCGCGTGATGCACGAGTGCGAGTAATCAACATTGCGGGCTACCTCGCGCTCTCGTCTCGTGAAATCACGCTTGGAGTCTGGACTCCTCTCGATGCGCTAGGACTCGGGACCGTCGGCATCACGTCCTCGAGCGTGAACCGCCGCATCAATCGTTTCAGAATTGGCGGAGTGCAAAGAGTCGTAGTGAGGGTCATGATTACGAGGGCAGAATAGAAGTCCGCGTCGATGATGCCGGCTGCGAGGCCCACCTGGGCGAGCACGAGCTCCATCATCCCCCGTGCGTTCAAGCCCACCCCCAGGGCTAGGAGCGGCGCGCCTCGAAATCCCGCGACGGTCCCGCCCAAGATGCCCCCCAGGAGCTTCCCGATGAAAGCGACCGCCGTGATTGCAACGATCAGCGGCCACGCCGTGAGCGTAATCGACAGCTTCACGCCCACGAAGGCGAAGAAGATGGGAGCGAAGAGCCCGAACGTTACGGAGGATACCGCACTCCGGATCCGGTCGAACTGGACTTGGCCGAGCAGTCGAGGCGTCATGAGGATTCCGCCGTAGAACGCTCCGACCGCGAAATGGATTCCTAGCAGTTCGGCTGCGGCACCGAGCCCAAGGGCGGTCGCGATGCACAAGGCGAAAGACGCTTCTTGGCCGCGGAGCTTAGCGACAAAGGTCTGCATGTACGACTCAGAATTGCGGCCTAACCGAGTCGTGAGCTTCAGGATCGTGGCGACGCAGAACACGAGTCCGACGAATAGGACGTTATTGAGGACGACGAGCCCGATGGTGACGCTTTCGGGTGCCGACGCGCCCAGATTTGTGAATTGGACGACGAGGCCCAACATCGCAAACGCAACGAGGTCGTTCACGAGCGCCACGGAAACGATTGCCCGTCCGAGCCGCGAGTTCAGCAGGTTCAAATCCATGAGGATTCGGACGCTGACTGGGAGGGCCGTCACGGCGAGGGCAGTGCCCACGAAAAGCGATTGGACGAGCGTCATCCCAAGTGCAGAGGCGAGACTGTAACCGAGAGAGAAGGGGAGAAAGAACTCGACGAAGGCCACGATCATGCTCCGTTCCTGTAAGGCCTTTCGCAGGCCTTCGCGCCCGAGTTCGATTCCGGCTAGCAGGACCAGGACGAAGACCCCAAGGTTGGCGACGACGTTCAACGAGCTCCCGAACGAGGTCGCCGGATTCGGATTGATGAGGCCGAGGACCATTGGTCCCACGAGAATCCCCGCCAGGACCTCGCCAATCATCGGTGATTGACGGAGCTTCTCCATCACTTCCCCGCCTGCACGTGCGGAGACGAAGATGATCAACAGGCCGATAATCAGGTCCACACGGTCAACTGCCTGGAAACGCGGCCAGCCGGCCAGGCGCTATTTATTCATTCTTGAGCCGTTATCCGTAGTGCGAGCTTTGGCATGGCGCTAAAGGACAAGCTGCGGGTGGGCTGCAGCGGCTGGGGATACGACGACTGGCTCGGCGGATTCTATCCGCCGGACACGCCGAAGTCCGACTACCTCAGGCTTTACTCGAGCGTCTTCGACTGTGTCGAGGTCGACTCGTCCTTCTACCGGAATCCCGGGCCCGCGATGACGAAAGGCTGGTACAAGTCCGCGCCGCCGGGATTCCTTTTCGCGATGAAGATGCCCAAGCGAATCACGCATGAGAAGAAGCTCAAGGAGGTCGTCGAGAACCTCGGCTGGTTCTACGCGTCGGCGAAGGAGCTGCGGGAGAAGTGCGGTCCCTTGGTCGCGCAGCTGCCGCCCTCGATCAAGTTCGATTCCCACTGGGCCCTGATGCAGGATTTCATTCGAAACCTCGAGGTCACGAAGTACCCGCACGCAATCGAGTTCCGGCACAAATCGTGGTTCCAAGAGGATGTGTACAAGCTCCTGCGCGACCGGAATGTCTCGATGGTCTGGTCCGAGAATCAGTATCTGCGGACACCGAGCGAGGTGACGTCGGACCAGGTGTACCTTCGGATGGTTGGGGATCGCGAGATTACGGAATTCAAGGAGGTCCAAAAGGACAAGTCTGCCGAGATGCGCTCGTGGTACAAGGAGCTCGAGGAGTCGGAGGGCTCCGTGAAAGGTGCCCTCGTCTTCTTCAACAACCATTACGCGGGCTTCGGGCCGGGTAGCGTCAACGAATTCCGTCGTCTCGCAGGACTCATGGAATATGAGTTCCCAAATGCGGCCGGGGCTCCCGCCGGGCAGAAGAGCCTGGGGGACTTTGGCTAAACGCCGCAACCTACAAGGGCTTTGACGCTCTCGTCATCGGGACGGGGAGGTCGTCTATGGGAACATCCATTCAAGTCGTCTTCGACTGCGCAGACCCGGCTCGGCTCGCGAAGTTCTGGGCAGCGGCTCTTCACTACAAGGAACAGGACCCGCCAGCGGGCTTCACAACCTGGCACGAGTTCCTCAAGGCGAGGGGAGTGCCGGAAGCAGAGTGGAACAGTGCCGGTGCAATCGTTGATCCGGAGAAGGTCGGCCCGCGGATCTACTTCCAGCAGATGGACACGCCGAAGCCGAAGAAGAACCGCCTGCATCTCGATATCAACATTTCCGGTGGAGGAAAGGTTCCTCCGAAGGAACGGGTGAAACGCGTCGACGCCGAGGTCGAACGGATTCTCGGACTTGGGGCGACGAAGCAGCGCGTCTGGGACGATCCCGAGGAGTATTGCATCGTCATGCAGGATCCGGAAGGCAACGAGTTCTGTGTGCAGTGAACCGCGTCGGTTCGCTAGGTCTTTAGCCCGACGGGCAGATGGGGCCGCGTGCCTCGTGTGATTTTCCACGTGGACATGGACGCATTCTATGTCAGCGTCGAGCGGCGTGAGAATCCGGACCTCGCGAACAAGCCCGTTATTGTAGGCGCGGACCCGAAAGGAGGCAAGGGACGGGGCGTCGTGATGGCGTCGAGCTACGAGGCCCGACAAATCGGAATCCGAAGTGGAATGCCAATTGGCATGGCCTGGCGGAAGGCTCCGACGGCGACGTATCTCCGACCGAACTACGAACTCTACGGGGCGGTCTCGGAGAGCGTGATGAACGTCTTGCGGTCGTACGCCGATATCCTCGAACATGTGAGCATCGACGAGGCGTTCCTCGATGTCACCTCCAAGGTGCGGGACTTCGACGGCGCCGCCGAGTACGCCGCCCGCGTGAAGGCCGCCGTGCGCGAGCGGGAGGGTTTGGCATGCACGATTGGTGCCGGGCCTAACAAATCCATCGCCAAGATTGCATCCGATCTGGCGAAGCCGGACGGCTTGAAGGTCGTTCGTCCCGAGGAGGTGACCCGATTCCTGGACCCGCTCCCGGTCACGAAGATTAGCGGGGTCGGGGTGAAAACCGCGCAGCTCCTCGAGCGTTCGGGCGTCCGGACGATCGGGGAACTCGCGCGCTTTCCTGGCGCCAATCTGAAGAAAATGCTCGGCAAGAACTCGATCTGGCTCTGGGCCATCGCGCGCGGGTTGGAGGAGCTCCCCGTGGAGGAGCGTCCCGATCCGAAATCGATCAGCGTCGAACGAACCTTTGATCGCGACGTGTCCGAGTGGAGCGTCGTCGAGAAGACGTTCCGAGACGTCGCCCACAACGTCTTCTTGCGGGCCCGCGGCCAGGGCGCGACGTTCCAGACCATCGGGATCAAGATTCGTTTCGAAGGATTTCAGACGCACCTTCGAGAGAGGACGCTCCCGTCGCATGTCTTCAGCGAGGAGGTTCTCGCCCAAGTCGCTCACGATCTCGCGGCCGAGTTTGCCGACGAGGGACACCGAGTTCGTCTCGTGGGCGTCCGCGTCACCCACCTGCAGCGGCCGAAGACGAAACAGCCGCAGCTCAGTTCGTTCGAGTGATCTCGGGAGGGCCTCTATCGCTTGCGTCCAGCAGCGCGTCGACGTTTCGGGGGCGGCCGCACGCCGACGTTCCGGGCGAGCCGCCGAACGTCCTTGTCGTTCATCCACTCGACCTTCAAGTAGTCGAACAGCTCGCGGTCCGTCATCCCCAGCCGGCGGCCCTCGGCGATGCACGTCCGGTAGGCCTCGATCTCCGTCGGCAAATCGGGGTACTCGAAGCCGTCGGCGAACAGCTCCTTGCCTTCGCGGAACTGGCGCACGTGGACGAGCTCGTGGACGACGTCGAGGTAGATATCCCGACGATTCCCGGTCCGGAGGTAGTGGGTCGAGACGAGCAAGTGACCGTCCTCATCGCTGACCCCCATGAACCCCCACCGGGACGAGAAGAACTCGACTTTGAGCTTCCGAAGGACTTCGTTCGTCTTGGGTCCGAAGATGGCCCGGACGGCCTCCACTTTCTCGAACCCCTTGAAGTGGTCGACGAACGGGTGATACCGGAGCCGGATGATCCGGGGGATCCGGACGGAAGGAAGTTGCACCTTGTTGGCCGTCATGTCTTTCCCCCTGCTCCGGCAAGGATTCGCAAGGCTTCTCGGCTGTGGGACTTCGGGTCGAGGGTCCGGTATGCCGCCGCGATTTTCCCGTCCGGCCCGATGATGTAGGTGACCCGTTTCGCCAATCCGAGCGGACCCAGCGCGTTGTAGGCCCGGGTAATCCGCTTGTCCGGATCGGCGACGAGGTCGAATGGCAGGTGATATTTGTCCCGGAATGCGCGATGGGATGACTCACCTTGGACGCTGATGCCCAAGACGACAGCTCCCTTCTCCCGGAAGGCATCGCTGTCGTCTCGGAATGCGCACGATTCTCGGGTGCAGCCCAGCGTGTCATCCTCCGGGTAGAAGTACAGGACAACCGCCTTGCCTCGAAAGTCCCCTAACCGAATGGGAAGGCCGTCTTGGTTCGTCCCCCCAAAATCCGGGGCTTGTGTGCCGGGCTCGAGCAGGTCGCTCATGGCGGATGGTCGAAACGCTCGTTGGATTCAAAGATTGTGCCGGCCGAGCGAAGGCGTCCATTCCTTGGGGGTCACCGCCCACGTCGAGGCCAATCTTTCAGGATTTCCCGTGCGGCGTTCAGGCCCGGAGCTCCGGTGATCCCGCCGCCGGGATGGGCGCCGGAGCCGCAGAGGTACAAGCCATCAATCGGGGTCCGGTACCGAGACCACCCCGGGACGGGCCGAAGGAAGAGGGACTGGTCTAACGTCATCTCCCCGTGATAGATGTGGCCCTCCGTGAGCCCGAACCGGGCCTCGAGGTCGAGGGGCGTGAGGATCTGACGATCCAGCACCAATCGCTCGAACCCGGGGATGAGGTCCGCGAGGATCGTGACGACCCGGTCGGCGAGCTTCTCCCTCTCCGTATCCCACCCGCCGCGACGCAGTGCGTACGGCGCGTACTGCACTTGGGTCGACATCACATGCATTCCCGGTGGCGCGAGGTCCGGGTCCACGACCGTTGGGACGAACACGTCGAGGACGGGCTTCCCCGACGCCTGCCCGTACTTCGCGTCGTCGTACGCTCGCTCGATGTATTCGAGGGAGGGACAGACTCGGAAATGGGGAGGCACGCCATCGCCCGCCGCGGGCAGGTTCGGCGGCCCAGCTAACGCGAAGTTCACCTTCGCAACGACCCCGTTCATCTCGAAATTCCGGATGTGCAGGAGGAATTCCGGGCTCAGTTCCTCCGGGTCCACGAGGTGAAGGAACGTCCGCTTCGGATCCGCGTTCGACGCAACGGCCCGTGCACCGATCGTCTCACCGCCCGCGAGTTCGACCCCGGTGACGCGCCCGTCGGCGCTCTTGATGTGCACGACCTCCGCGTCGGTTCGAATCGTCGCGCCGGCGTCCCGGGCGGCGTGGGCCAAGGCGTTCGAAAGGCTCCCCAGCCCTCCGCGGACAAAGGCGGAACGGGCGCCGTGTCCGTCGGGCAGGAACTGGGGAACGAGCCCGAATGCGGTTCCGGGGGACCACGGTCCCTCAAACGTTCCCGTCAATGCATCGACCGCGTAGCTCGCTTTGAGCAACTCGGTCTCGAACCACTCGTTCAGAAAGTCTCGGATTGCCATCGGAGGCAGGCGGAGCATCTGTTGCATCGCGTGTTTGCCAAGTCGCCGGAAGCGGAGCGCGCGGCCGAGGAGACCCGTCAGCTCGCCGAGGCTCGGCGATGCGAGGTCGGGCGGCGGCATCGCGAGGATCGGATCGAGCGCTGCTGCGAATCGGCTCAGGAATTCGACGAACCGCGGGTATGTGTCCGCGTCTTTTTGTGAGAACCTCGCGAGTTCCGCCTGGGTCTTCGGGACGTTCCGGAAAATCCGTAGCACCTGACTGTCGCCCACCGCGACGACCTCCGGCTCCGCCGGGATGAACTGCACGCCGCGCTTCGCGAGATCCAAGTCCTCTAGGAGTTCAGGCCGGAGCCGACCACACACGGATGCACCGGTTGGTCCGCGGAACCCCGGGACGAACTCCTCCGTCGTCACCGGGCCACCGACGGTCGACCGCTTCTCCAGGACGAGGACGCGCCGGCCACCGCGCGCGAGGTACGTCGCGGCGACGAGGCCGTTGTGTCCCCCGCCGACGATGACGATGTCGAACGACTCGGCCACGGATCACACCCGGAGGAGGGCCCAGTCTCGCAAGATTTCGCGCGCGGCGTTGAGGCCGGGTGCTCCCATTACGCCACCTCCCGGATGGGCCCCCGAGCCGCACAGGTAGAGCCCTTTGAGGGGCATGCGGTACTGCGCCCATCCCGGGGTCGGTCGAAGGAAGAGGAGCTGGTCCGGCGTGAGTTCCCCGTGGAAGATGTTGCCGCCCGTGAGCCCAATCATTTGCTCGAGGTCCCACGGGCTGAGGAACTGGCGGTGGAGGATGATGTTCCGGATGCTCGGGATGTACTCCTCGATCGTGTCGAGGACCGTCTCGCCGAATTCTTCGCGGCGCTCCTCCCACGTTCCCTTTCGGAGGCTGTATGGCGCATACTGGATGAAACAAGACATGATGTGTTTTCCCGGCGGGGCGAGGGTCGGGTCGAGCGTCGAGGGGACGCACATGTCGACGTACGGCCGGTGCGAGTAGTCTCCGTACTTCGCGTCGTCGTACGCTTTCTCGATGTAGTCCACACTGGGTCCGAGTGAGATTGCGCCCCGGAGGTGGACCCCGTTGCCGGGGAGGCACGAGAAGCTCGGCGCCTCCTTCAGCGCGAGGTTCACTTTGCCGGACGATCCTTCGATCTTGAAGTTTTCAATCCCTCGTACGAAATCCGCGGGAAGTTCTGACTTCTCGATGAGCTTCAGGAAAGTCCGTTTCGGGTCGGCGCCGGAGGCGATCACTTTCGCGTAGAGCTTCTCCCCCGACGCGAGTTCTACCCCGATCGCGCGTCCGTTTCGAACGAGGATTCGTCGCACCTCGGCATTCACGCGAGTCTCCGCGCCAAACTGCCGAGCCGCACGTGCGATCGCCTCGCTGACCATCCCCATCCCACCGCGGACGTAGCCCCAGGAGCGATACGCGCCGTCGATTTCCCCCATGTAATGGTGCATGAGGACGTACGCGGTGCCGGGGGACCGGGGCCCGAGCAGCGTGCCGATGATCCCGCTCGAACAAAGGCTCGCCTTCACGACGTCCGTCTCGAACCATTCGTCGAGGTAGTCCGCGGCGCTCATCGTCATGAGCCGCGCGAACGTGTACAGTTCGTCCTCCGTCAGCGTCTTGACCTGTTTGTTCAACGCGAGGAGCTTGCGCAGCTCGGACGGATTCAGGGAACCGACATCCGGCGGCGTCATGGTGAGGGTGGGCGCGATGAACTTCGCCATGCGGGCCATGAGGCGACCGAACCTCGGCATCGCCTCCGCGTCGCGCCGCGAGAATTTCGCAACGGCTTGGAAGGTATCCTCCTCGGACCCGTGATAGAACAGGTAGCGCCCATCGGGGAGCGGCGTGAAACTCGATTCTTGCGGGATCACTTCGAAGCCGTGGGATGGCAGATCGAGATCCCGGATGATCTGCGGGCGGAGGAGGCTGCACACGTACGAGCAGACGGTGAATTTGAATCCCGGATAGAGCTCCTCCGTGACCGCCGCTCCTCCGAGGACATGACGTCGCTCGAGGACGACGACTTTCTTTCCCGCGCGGGCGAGATACGCCGCGGTGACGAGGCCGTTGTGTCCCCCGCCGATTACGATGGCGTCGTACCGCTGCGCCATAAAGCCCGACCTCGTCCGCGGCACGTCGCGTCTGTAAGTTCAAACCGGGCGCGGCGGGCCGCGCGGAGTAACGGGAGAGGGGTTATATCGTTTATCCGCGGTCCGCGTCCGCCCGGAGGGGGATCGTGCGACGAGGATCGCCATTTCATTCGCGGACGTCGGCGGCATGCGACAGTTGGGAGTGGCGCGGGTGGGCCGGATACCTCGCGGCGTCGTCGTATTCCCTCGTCCCGGAGATGGAGTACTATGCGATCCGCCATTCCGCGGGCGTGCTCGACGTCTCGCCGCTCTACAAATATCTCATCGAGGGGAAGGATGCCGCACATCTGGTGAACCACGTCGTGACGCGGGACGTATCGAAGCTCGCGAAAGGGCAGATCTACTACACCCCTTGGTGCGACGAGCGCGGGAAGACAGTGGACGATGGCACGCTTTGGAATTTCGGTGACGGATCGTTCCGGATGACGTCCGCGGAGCCGAACCTGAAGTGGTTGCAAGACGCGGGAATGGGACTCGATGTGACCGTCACGGACGTGTCCGAGGATATTGGGGCGCTGGCCTTGCAGGGTCCGTCGTCCCGAGCGATCTTGCTCGACGGGGCGGACGGGGCGATCCAGAAGATGAAGTACTTTCGATTCGTGAAGACGAAGTTCGACGGCATCCCGGTCCACATCTCTCGGACCGGGTACACGGGCGATCTGGGATACGAGATCTGGGTCGAGCGTGAACGCGCAGAGGCACTGTGGGACGCGCTCATGACGAAAGGGGCGGGACACGACATCACGCCCGCGGGCATGCTCGCCCTGGACGTGGCGCGGATCGAAGCGGGGCTCATCCTCGCGGAAGTCGAGTACATGCCTGCGCGGAAGGCGGCGATCGACGCGCAACGGTACTCGCCGTTCGAGCTCAGTCTCGACTGGACCGTGGCACTCGGCAAAGGCCCTTTCATCGGGAGGAAAGCGCTCATCGAGGAGAAGCGCCGCGGCCCGGCCCGGCGGACGGTCGGCCTGGTGATTGACTGGCGGACGATCGAACGGTTTTACTGGGACATGGGATTGCCGCCGCAGCCGCCCGCGGAGCCTTGGCGGGAGAAGGTTCCGATTTTCTCCGGGTACCGACAGGTTGGATGGGCGACGAGCGGCTGCTGGTCTCCCCTCCTGAAAAAATACCTCGCGATCGCGACCGTCGCCGCACCGTACGCCCAGATCGGGACCCGCGTGGAGATCGAGGTCGCGGTCGAGTGGCAGCGCCACCGCACTCCGGCGACGGTGGTCGAGCGGCCGTTCTTCGAACCGGAGCGAAAAAAGGCCTGAGCCGCGAGGCAATTTCCTTATCGAGGCCGCGGTTACCCATCCGCCTCATGGCCAAGATGGACGCGATCATCGTCGGCGGGGGTCACAACGGGCTCGTGGCCGCCGCGTATCTCGCGAAGGCCGGCCTGAAGGTCATGGTCCTCGAACGCCGTCCGATCGTCGGAGGCGCCTGTGTCACCGAGGAAATTCATCCGGGTTTCCGAGCCTCGACCCTTGCCTACACCTGCGGCCTCTTTCGGCCGGAAATCAAGGCCGACCTCGATCTCGCTTCGTTCGGCCTGGAAGAACATCCGTACGACCCATCCCAATTTCTCCCGTTTCCCGATCGGCGGTTCCTGCTCTTCCGAAACGACCTCGCGTGGAACGAGAAGCAGATTGCGCGATTCTCGACGAAAGACGCGAACGCTTGGGCCAAGTACGTGCGGTTCTGGGACGAATTCGGGGAGCTCGTGGAACCGACCTTGCTCGCGCCTCCGGTGTCTCTTGCGGACCTCGCCTCCCTCGTGCGCACTCCGCAAGCGGAAGACTTCCTGCGACGGATCATGCTCATGTCAATTTCGGACCTGCTCGACGATTTCTTCGAGTCGGAGGAAGTCAAAGCGTCGTTGGCTACGAGCGCGGTCGCGGGGACGATGGCCGGACCTCGAACCCCGGGAACCGCGTTTGTCCTTGGGCACCACACACTCACCGAAGTCGGAGGTTTGAAGGGGGCGTGGGGCTGGATGCGCGGAGGGATGGGGGCGATCTCCGATGCGATTGCCCGCGCGGCTCGGGCTTTCGGGGCGGACATCCGGACGAGTTCGACCGTTCGCCGGATTCTCGTGCGGAAGGGGCGCGCGGTCGGGGTGGAACTCGCCGATGGCACCATCGTCGAGGGAACGGCCGTCCTCAGCAACGCGGATCCAAAGCGGACGCTCCTGGGCCTCGTTGGCGAGGAGAACCTCCCGCCGGAATTCGCGCGGGCGGTCGCGCGAATTCGGTTCGAGTCTTCGTCCTTCAAACTCAACCTCGCCCTCCGCGAACTGCCCGATTTCCATGCGATCCCGGGGACCACCGCCCAGCCCCACCACAAGACGATCATCGACGTCGCGCCCTCGATGGACTACCTGGAGCGAGCCTACGACGACGCGAAGCGTGGCCGTCCGTCGCGCGAGCCGTTCCTCGAGTTCGCGATTGAGTCCGCGAACGACCCGACCGCGGCGCCGCCCGGGATGCACACGCTCACGATATCCGCGAAGTTCGCGCCGTTCGACCTCGCGGCGGGTACCTGGGACACGGAGGCCGACAAGTTCGCAGAGCGGATCCTCGACGTCCTTGAATTGTACGCGCCGAACATACGTCGAGCGACGATTGCGATGGGTTCGCGATCCCCGCTCGACATGGAGCGGGAATACGGTCTCACCCGCGGCGATGTCTTTCACGGAGCAATTCTTCCGTACCAGATGTTCTCCTTCCGACCGGTCCCGGGATGGTCATCGTATCGGATGCCGGTCAAAGGCCTGTATCTGTGTGGCGCAGGGGCCCATCCGGGCGGCGGCGTGATTGGGGCGGCCGGCCACAACGCGGCCCAAGCGGTCCTCGAAGACTGGCAGCAACTCAAGACGGCATAGTCGTCAAGACGTTCGAATCTGGTCCGCGTGGGCGTTCAGGAATCCCGAGGTACCGCTCTCAACGAAGTTCTTGAGGCAGACGAGGAGGTCGGACCATCGCCCTCGCTGATGGACGATTTCGGATTCCCGGTTTCCGGCGAACCCGGTCATGGAGAAGTAGATCGCCGTGCCGCTCGCCTTTTCCTCGAAGTCGAAACCCAAAGCGAGCTGCCCCGATTCGCGCGGCCACCGCAAGACGATTCGCTGCCCGGGTCTCCACTCGAGGATGCCGTTCGGCCCTCCGGACCATCCGAACGAGAAGGGGCCGCCAGGGCGGGGGTCGACCCGAGCGATTCCGCTCGGTACGCCTCCCGTGGACCAGTGGTCGAGCTGCGCCGATTCCGCGAACGCGTCGAATACTCTCTCAGGCTTTGCCTCGATGAGCACCGTGAGTTGCAGGTTCGCACCGGTCACGGGGGAGTGATCAGGCCGGACGCTGTCGGTGCGACCTTCCGCGACGGACTTCAGGTTCCCTAGGCACATCCGCCAAGCGTCCTGCACGGTCCCGCATGTCGTGTCCGAGAGCGGGACATTGCGATGGTCAACCTGCAGGACCGCCCTATCTCCCGGCGAGTCCTCGAGTTCGTAGGAGACGCGGGTTTTCGCGGACTGAATCGGCCACGTGAATGCGAACCGTCGCAAGACGTCGCCTTCCTCGATCGTGGTCTCCCAGGCACGCCCCTCCGGCGGAATGATGCAGGTCTCCCCGCCGAACTTGAACGTCCCTCCGACCTTCGGTTCGATCCGACACCATCCGCAAAACCAACGGGAGAGGTGCTCAATCCTGAGGAGCCGCTCGAACACCACGGCTCGCGGAGCCGCGAGTTGCATCTTGAAGTGGTAATCGAAGGACATCGAGCCGTCCTAGTGCGTTCTGTGATTCGCTGAATCGCGCGGTGCAGATAAAGACGCGGACTACCGGGATATCCTTCCTTCGCGGCGGCGCTACCGGCTTCCTCGGCGTGCGGTGCGCGGCCGAGAGAGGCCCCGGCGGCGAGGTGAACGCGGCTTGGTGTCAAGGGGCTCCCGCATCCGAGCCGCGATGTACTTTTCGAAATCGTGGACCTGGGACTCTTGGCCGCTGAACCGGCCGCCCCGCCACGCTCGCGACTGCGTCCCGAGCTGGGTCCGCTGGCACACGGACCAATCCTGGCGGTTGATGAGGTCCCATAGGTCGACGGCGTCACTCGGGTCGAATCCTTCGGTCTCCATGACCCCTGCGTCGAAGTACCAGTCGCATTCGATTGTCGTGTGACGAGGACTGCGCGGCCACAGCCGATGCACCATCAGGTAGTCGGGGTGGAGGCTGAAGAACAGGTGCGGGAAGACGAAGTAGTAGTCGACGCGGCGACGATCCTCTTTGGTCATCCCTTTCAGCGGTGGGCGTTTCGTGTATCCGGACCAAACCATCGAGGTGTAGTCCTTCGAGAACTCCATGAAGCCGCCGTTGAAGTTGGGAGCTCTCGGTTCACGCATGAAGTACGCGGTGTAGGCCCCCGACGTATAGTGGGTGATTCGGTTCAGCTCGGGATGGATCGGGGCGCAGTGGTAACATTCGGAGTAGTTCTCTCCGAGGATTTTCCAATTCGCTTCGACCTCGTAGGTCCGCCGGGCTCCCAGGCCCAAGCCTTCGAAGTCAAACCTCGGGAACCGCGCGAAGAATTCGCCCATCTCCTCGCCGAGGGTGGGACCGGCGTCGTCGAGGCTCGCCCAAACGAAGCCGCCCCATGTGTCCACGCGGACCGCGCGGAGACCGTACTCTTCCTTCGAAAAATCCACGAGTCGCTCCGTGTGGGGAGCGCCCACGAGCCTTCCCTCCGTCGAATACGTCCACGCATGGTATGGGCAAACCAAGGATCCGAGCTTGGTCCCCTCCGTCTCGCCGACGATTCGGGTCCCTCGGTGGCGGCAGACGTTGTAGAATCCCCGCACCTCGTGGTCCTTGCCTCGGATGAAGAGGAGGGACTCGTTGCCGACCTCTCGAACGAAGAAGTCCCCGGGATCCGGGATTTGGTCCGCGCGACCGACATTCAGCCAGCTCCGGAAGAAGAAACGCTCGAGCTCCTCGAGGAAAATCGCGTCGTCCCAGAACGAAGCCCCGGTCAGCAGGGTGCCGGCGGAGAGGTGCTCCCCGACCCCGCCGCGCGCGGGAGCCTTCGGGATTCCAACTTTCTCCATGTTTTCCGCACCCGTACTCCCACGATTCATTTGGAACTTTCGGTCACGCAAGAATCTCGCAACCGATTCCAAGTGGTGTCCCATGGCAGAGTCTCTTCAACCGGATCGGTCCTTGCGGCGCGCGGAGCGGCGACCTTTCCGTCCGCCGTGGCGGAACCGTTTCTCTTTGGGCCGCGAATCTTTCGGCCGCCGTTCCTTTCGTTTCACGCTCTTGCATGAGGGTCTGCACAGAAGAGGTTTACTGGAGAAAGGACGAGCCGGTTCCCTTATCAATTAAGACGGGTTACCCGCCGCGTTGCAGGAGAAGAACGTCTCGACGAACGCGAACGACGTTGCCCTCTCTGCCGCGGCGACCCCGACTACGCGCCTCGACCGCTCGGCCTGGTTGTCGCTGAGGATTCGCTTCGGGCGAGGTCTCTGGAGACGGCTCCACCGAATGGCCGATGGGTGGCCCTGTAGCCGGTGCCAGCCCCGAATGACCGTTTGGATGCAAGGACTCCACGACACGGTCAACGCTCGCCTCGGTCGACCCGTCTTCCTTCCCGACTCCTTTGCGAGGTACTCCTCCGGATCCCTGGAAGGACGATACCATCTGGGATGCGTGGGATGCCGGATGGCCCGGGCAATTTCGCGTTTCCTCGCTCGCGCCTCCAGGCCCGGACGTCTGCAAACCTAGCCCGATCAATTCAGGCCGGTCGCGACATCGTGTCGAACCCGAAGCCTTCATTTTCCTCCGCCTCTTCGCCTGGTCAATGGCCCGCTTCCCCGAGGCCGAGCGTCGCCGGTTGCACAAGATGATCTGCATGAGTATTCTCCCTCGCTCCCCGACCTTGGGTCTTAAGGACCAGCATCTCCTCGCATTCGGCCGCGGTTGACGATTGGTCAACCGGTTGTCCCAGCCGTGCAGTTTCACGGGAGTCTTTCTATCCTTTGCAGCTCATGTCGCTGGCGAGGCGTCGGATGGGCACCGAGGAGAACAAGGCATTGATACGACGGTTGTTTCAAGCGATTGATGAGGCCTGCAAGGAGGGCAACGCCGACATTCTCGATGAGTTTCTTGCACCCGACTTCGTGGAACACAACCCGTTCCCAGGCATCCCACCGACGCGGGAGGGATGGAAACAGGCGTTCAAAATGTTCGTCGACGGTGCCCCTGGGTATCACGTGGTCGAAGACCTCGTTGCGGAGGGGGACAAGGTTTCGGGACGGATTACCGCGTACGGGACGCACGAAGGAGACCTCTTCGGCATTCCGCGAACGGGCAAACAGATCCGGGTGGCCGGGATGGCGATTTGGCGGATCAAACGCGGGCGAATCGTAGAGCACTGGCACGAGACCGACCAGTTGGGGCTGATGCAGCAACTCGGCAGGATTCCGCGACCGGAAGATCGTGCGTAGCGCCATTGCTAACGAGATGGGGAGAACAGGAAACCTCGACATTGAGAGCGACAAGATTTCCAAACACGACTCCCTGGGTGTGCGATCCCGGCTCGCCGAACAGCCCAACCAATGATCATGAGCTCGCCCTTCAATTCAAGCGCGAATTGTCGGATGACGCTCGGTGAAGCAGGTTTCCCCATCTTGACGCGTGCAGGGAACGGCCGCCGCGCCAGCCGCAACCCTCGCCATTTGCGCACAGGTGGACGCTAGGCATGCCGCCTGTCTCACAAGTGGACCGGCAGTCGGAGCGATACGGGGTTATTGCCACTTCCGGAAAAGGCCTCAGATACGAAGCCTTCTTAAACCACCCGGGCCTCGCCCTCCATATGGCCCGCTTCCCGGAGGCCGAGCGCCGCCGGCTGCACAAGATGATCTGCATGCAGTGCTACGCCAGAAACGCGATGCGGGCGACCCGCTGCCGCAAGTGCGGCAGCCGAGAGCTCCGGCCGAAGGCGAAAGAGGCCCGGAAGGAATAACGGGGACGCACGGTCGTTATCAGGGAAGCGAACGTCGGCCGGACATACTTTCGCTCATCCCGGGGCCCCATCTCTTAATACTCCACTAGCCATCCTACATCCCCTCTCGGGAAAGGGGACGGACCGTATGGCGCAGAAACCGAACAGCGTTGTGCACGTGGAAATTCATTCGAACGCACCGGAGAAAACGAAGGCGTTTCTGAAGGACGTCTTCGACTGGAAGTTCCAGGACGTGCCGGAGATGAACTACTCGATGTTTGAGCCCCCGAGCGCCCCGGGCGGGGGCCTGCAGAAGGCCGAGAATTTGCCGGCGGGCGTGCTGGATTACATCCTCTCAAAGGACATCGACGGCACGGTCAAGAAGATCCAGTCGTCGGGGGGCTCGATCGTGACGCCAAAAATGGAGATTCCCGGGATGGGATTCTTCGCGGTCTTCCAAGACCCGACGGGGATCACCTTGGCCCTTTACGAACCGCAGGCCGCGCCGCGGCAGGCGCCGGCCTCTCGCAGAAAGACCACGAAGCGCGCGGCCCGTGGTGGGCGGAAGGCATCCCGTCGTCGTTCTCGCTGAAGCGGCCCCCGTCAATCGTCCGGAGCGCCGTGGACGGGGATGACGGCCCCCGTCACGTTGCGGGCTTGATCCGAGCATAGGAAGGAAGCCACTTCCGCAACGTCTTGCGGCGTCCCGTGTGTTCGGCCGCCCCAGGGCCCCCCATGGCGAACCGCTTCAACGGCTTGCCGGAACGTGAAGGCCGGGATGTATCCCGGGGCGATCGCGTTGATCGTGATCCCGCGTCCGATCTCGCCTTCCGAGAGGATCCGTGTGAGGCCGTGCCGCGCGATCTTCCCGACCGTGTAGTCGTACGGCGGCTCGGTGAACTCCTCCGAACGCTCCATCCCAATGTTCACGATCCGTCCCCAACGTTTCCGGCGCATGTCCGGCAGCGCCGTCCGGATCGTGTGGAACATGCCGTCGATTTCCGCCCGCAGCACGCCTTGCCAGTATGCATCTGTGACCTTCGCCAGGTCTTCCCGTGGGTTCCACATCCCGCCGGCGTTGTTCACGAGGATGTCGACGGAGCCGAGCTCCGCTTTGGCCCGCGCGAACATGCGTCGCACTTCCGGCGCTTTCGTGGTGTTGGCGCGAACGACGATCGAGCGAGCGCCGAAGTCCCGGATCACGTCTGCGAGTCGACGGTTGTTCGTGGCGCCGGTCGTCCGGTTCGTTCCGTGGTTCAGGACCACGGCGGCACCTTCTCGGGCCAACGTGAGCGCCGTGCTTCGCCCCATTCCCTCGCCCGTACTCCCGGTCACCACCGCGACGTGGCCTTCCAAGGACCGTGGCATGCGGCCGGGAACGGCGTCCGCTCGATAACGCTGTCGGGGAACGTCGTCACAAAGGCAACGCGCGCGATGTCGGGAAGCGCATCGGCGGACCGGTCTCCCTCTCGAATGGATCTTCCGGCTCGGAGCGTCGGGCTAGCAGGGCGCGCGGATTTTGGAGGATGAGGACGACCCGAATGGCTTTGTCCCGCGGTGAGACCATGAGGGAAGCGCCTTCCTCATGAACCGCGAGGAATCTGAGTTCCATGGACAGGAACGCGTATGGGCGGGCAGACAAAGCACCCTTGCATCAGCGTCGACATCCGTTTGCGTCAATGTGAACCGGCCTGTGCGGGTCGTAATGCAGGCCGCCCCCGTTTCCTTGCACGGGTGATTTTCGCCCCGCAACGCTTATCGCGGGGCGGTGGAACCACCATCCCGTGATGGCCTGGATCACGCGACGGATTGCGGGCTCGATTACCTTCGTGATCGTCAGCGCCATCCTGGGTGCCTGGGCCGTTGCCAGCGGCCACCTCACCGGCGAGCCCACCCTGAGCACCGCCTGGGGTGCCGGCATCCTGGCCTTTGCCTTCCTCGTCTCCCTCGCGGTCACGCATCGCATGAAGGTCAGGGAGCGGACGCGGAAGGCCTGGGAGGCGTGGGAGGCGAACGCCCGCGCCTGGCAGGAGTACTGGGCCCGAGCGTACGCCATGCAGAGCCGCCGGCGTTGACGGAAGGCTCATGCGCCCCTGGCGCGTCTCCGTCCGATGTGTTCCTTGAGCAACGCCTGATCGGTGCGATGGCGAACTTCGGGTACGTGATCGGGGATCCCGCGACGAAGTCGGCGGGCGTGATCGACCCGAGCTTCGACGCCCGGGCGTTGCAAAAGGCAGCCCAGGAGAACGGGTATTCAATCGAGCTGATCCTGAATACGCACCATCATCCCGACCATGTCTTCGACAACGAACGCCTCGCGGACGAGACGGGGGCCAAGATTGCGGCGCATCGCCTCAGCGCCGTGCGAAAGGATCTGGTGCTCGAAGATGGGCAGATCGTCAAGGTCGGGGAGCTCAAGGTGAAAGTCGTCCACACGCCCGGGCACTCGCCGGACTCGTGCTGCTTCATCGTCGCTGGGCGCGTGTTCACCGGCGACTGCCTCTTCGTCGGTGACTGTGGCCGCGTGGACCTCCCGGGCTCCAGCGTCCAGGACATGTACGACTCCCTGTTCCAGAAGGTCCTGAAAATGGAGGACGACCTGGTCGTCTGCCCCGGTCACCATTACGGAAAGACGCCGCTGTCGACGATCGGGGAGGAGAAGCGGACGAACTACACGCTTCGGCCGAGAAGCCTCGAAGAGTTCAAGCGGTTCATGGCCTCGCCCTAGCCCGTCGGGACGTCCGCAACGACGGGGACCGGCTTTGCCTTGCGGGGGCGCGCCGCCTTCTTAGCCCCACCCTTCCCGTTCGTCTTCCGGCGTTTCCCGTCCTTCGCGGGACATTTCATGTTCAAGCAGAGGACCCATGGTCGCCGCTCCCGCATGATCACGCGGATCACGGGATGGCCACAGGCGTTGCATCGCTGGTCCGTCGGGACGATGAGGCCGCGTTGCGGCAACGGGTACGAGTTGTCGCACTTCGGATAGCTCGAACACCCAACGAAGCGTTTCCCGTACGTGCCATGGCGGATTGTCAACTCGCCGTCCCCGCACTTCTCGCATCGCCCGATGAAGTTCTTCTCTCGGACCGTAGGGCAATCGGACGCGACGCAATAGGTGGTCGTGCGACCGCGGTCCGTGTGAGCGATCATCGGAGCGCCGCACTCGGGGCAGTTCTCTGCCGCGCTCTGGATGATCCCCATCTGCGGAAGGGGATGGGTGTTCCGGCATGCGGGATACCGGTCGCAGCCGAGGAAACGGTTCCCCCGCCGGGAGCGGATGACCGTGAGGTTCCCTTCCTTGCACACGTTGCACTTGCCGATGTAGTTCTGTTCCCGTAGGGCGGCCTCGACCTCTTGCCCGATCGCCTCCCGGTTTGCCTCGAGCGTCTCGAGGACCTCGCTCAACATCTGCTGGGACTCCCGGACGACGTCTTCGCGAGCGCGGACGCCGGTCGCAATCCCTTCCATGTCGGCTTCGAGATGGGCGGTCATCTCGGGCTGCGTGATCCGCTGCGCGTGGTCCTCCAAGGCCTCGATGACGGCGCGGCCGCTCGTCGTGGGCCGCGGGTACTTGCCTTCGATGAACTTGCGATCGTAGAGCTTCTTGATGATCTCGTGGCGGGTCGACTTGGTCCCGAGGCCGAGCCGCTCCATTTCCTGAATCAATGACCCCTCGCTGTGTCTCGGCGGGGGCTGCGTCCGGTCTTCCCGGAGCGAGACGGGCCCGGCGCGGTCGAGCGACTCATCGACGGCCAGCGGCGGCAGGATCGCTTCCCGCGCGGTCCAGTACGGGTAGTAGGTCCGCCATCCCGGCTCCTTGAGGTGGTATCCTTCCGCGAGGAACACTTGCCCGCTCAGGTCGATTTTCGCCTCCGCGACCTCCGCGACGGCGTTCGGCGCGACGGTCGCGAAGAACCGCCGCACGACGAGCTCGTAGATCCGCCAGTGGTCCTGCCGTTTGACCTTGTCTCGTCCAACCCCTTGGACGGGATAGATGGGCGGATGGTCCGTGGCCTGCGTCCGGCCGCGACTCGGGACAATCCGCTCCTGGCCGAGGAGCCGCTGTGCTTCTTCCGCGAACGGCGAGTCCCGCAGCTTCTCGAGGACGGACCGGAGGTTGATCGTCGAAGGGTACACCGTGTTGTCCGTCCTCGGATATGAAATGAAGCCGGATTGGTAGAGATCCTCCGCGAGCTTCATCGCCTGCGCCGCGCCGAATCCAATCCGGTTCGCCTCCGCGACGAACATTGTCGTGTTGAAGGGCGGCGGGGGCCGTTCTTCCCGCTCGTTCTGGATGTACTCCTTGACGAGTCCTCGCGAAGTACGCTCCGCCTCGGCCATCGCGCCTTCCGCCTCTCGCCTCGCCCAGAACGGGCCGTGCTCGTGGTGCGTCTCGAACTCGATCGGTTTGCCTTCGACTTCCTTCTGGAATCGCGCGGAGAGGGTCCAGTAGTCCTGGGGGACGAAATTTTCGATCTCCCGTTCGCGGTCGACGACGAGGGCCAAGGTCGGGCTTTGCACCCGGCCGACGGAGAGGTAGTCTCGTCCCAGCTGGTTCGAAGCAATCGAGAGGAAACGGGTCAGGACCGCGCCCCACGCCAAGTCGACGGACTGGCGGGACTCGGCGGACCACGCCAGGGGGTAGTCAACCTCCACGAGGTTCGCGAACGCCGCCTCGATGTCCCACTTCGTCAGCGCCGAGAATCGGGCCCGCCGCACGCGGATTTCCGGCCGGGCCTCGCGGATTAGTTCCAGGGCTTCGACGCCGATGAGCTCGCCTTCTCGGTCGAAGTCCGTTGCGATGATGACCTCGTCCGCTTCGCTTGCGAGCTGCTTGAGCGCTGCCCCGATCTTCCCCGCGGTCACCACTTTCTGGGGCTCGGCCCATACGAGCTCCTTCAAGTCGACACGAGACCAGTCGTTCAAGGACTCCGGATAATCCAGGTTGATGATGTGGCCGCGAAGGCCGACAACTTGGACGCGATCCGCGTTCTGGGGGAACTCGAAGACCGTCGTCCCTTCGACGGACGTCCGCTTCGACTTCCCGTCGCTCAGGATCGTCGCGATTCGAATAGCGGCGTTGAACTTCTCCGTCACGATGAGTCGTCGCACGGAGGGGTTCGCACACAGGGGGCGCTATTTAATCGTTTGGCGCTGGATGTTTCCGTGCGACGGATCTTTCGCGCGCGCGTTTTCCTCGCGTGCGCGCGGGTCGCGTCTCAGGACCCCCGACCCTCGGCGAAGGCGCGGCGAATCGCCTCGGCGGCCCGTCTGGGATCCGGGGCGTCCATGATTGCAGAGACGACGGCGACGCCGGCGACACGGTGGCGGGCGAGAACGCCCGCGTTTTCCGGCGTGACCCCTCCGATCGCGAAAACCGGGAGGCGCGAACGATGGACGACGGCGTCGAGGACGTGCATTGGGAGCACAGGTTCGTCCGGTTTTGTCGGGCTCGGGAAGAACGGACCCACGGCCAGATAGTCGGCCCCTGCGGAGGAGGCTGCGTGCTCCTCACTCGGCTTGCCGTACACCGTTGCACCGATGATCGCCTGCGGTCCGAGGACCGCCCGCGCGACCCGTGGTGAGGGATCGTCCCGGCCCACATGGACGCCGTCGGCGGCCACTCGGCGGGCAAACTGCGGGTCGTCGTTCACGAGGAAAGGGACATCGTAGCGGCGACAAAGTTCCCGAAGTCCGCCTCCCGCTTCGGTCCGTTCTTCCGCCGAGTAGGATCCTTTGTCTCGAAGTTGCACGAACGAAACTCCGCCTTCGAGCGCAGCCGCGACGGTCGCGACCATGCGAGACACGGGGCGTTGCGGCGACGTGACGAGGTACACCCCGTCAAACCGCCTCGCTTGTCGGTTCGTAGGGCTCAGGCGATCTCCCCGGCAAGCGCTCGGCTGAAGGCGATCCAGAACGGATCGCGGTCTGCGGGCCGGAACGGGTGGCCGCGATCCAGGCAAGGTTGCCCCCTCTTTGAGAATGCGCCGATGTTGGTCGCTCGGATGCCCTTTCGCTTCAGCCTCGCGACGACGTCCGTCGCGGCATTCTCGTCGACCGCAATCAGGAGGGTCCCTTCGCTAATCGCATCGAGCGGGTCCATTCCGAACACCTTCGAGACCTCAGCGACGGCGGGGTCCACGTGCACCTTTGCAAGGTCCACGTCGACGCCGAGGCCCGAGGCCTGCGCCATTTCCCAGACGGCGTTCCGGACGCCGCCTTCCGTCGCGTCGTGCATCGCCCATACGCCGCCATCCCGGAGACCCACGGATGCGGCTGCCAGCGCATCATCTACAGTGCTCATTGATTCGAAGAGGGCGCGGGCGCGCTTCGTCACCTCTGCGCCGACGTTTCGTTCCGCGATTTCCGGGAACGTGTTCGAGAGGATCGCGGTCGCTTCCAGCGCCGCCGTCTTGGTCACAAGGAGCCGGTTCCCGGGTTTCGCCAGGTTCGCGGTCACCCAGCCAGCCTTTGGTGCAATCGCGAGGAACGTCGCTCCACCGACCATCGGGTAGGAGCAGCCTTCGTAACGGCCCGTGTGGCCTGTGACGATTGCAGCACCATACTTGTTGCACTCCCGATCGATGACCCGTAACATCGTCTCGATCTGGTCATCCTCAATGTCCATGGGCAGGTTCCAGTCCATCGTGATATATTGGGGGGCGACGCCCGAGGTGGTCAGATCCGACGCGAGGATGTGGAACGAGAACCACGCGGCTCTCTCCCATCCGTATTGAGGCACGATATAGATCGGATCGGTCGTCGAGATCATCGCCCGACCGTCCGGGAGGCGGACGACGCCAACGTCCACGCCGTTCGCGGGCCCGACGGCGATGTCCCTTCGAGCCACGCCCAAGTGGCGAGCGATCACGTTCTCGAAGAACGAGCGGCTCACTTTTCCCATCGGGTATTTCGGATGCGGTCGGTCCGTCACGTCCGGAGGACTCCTCAGGATCCCCGGGCTGAAAACATCCTCGTGTTCCCTACGCCGGTATGACCCGGATCAGGTTCCAAGGGTCTCTCCCTCACGCGGGAGACTCTCAGCCCTTCTGGGCTCCCCGGAGGGGCTCATTCGAGGCGCCTAAATGAACGTTTGCCCTCGCATCACGTTGCCGCAAGAAGCGAGGCGACCTCGACCGGATACTGCGCCACGCGAACGCCTGCGTCGTTGAAGGCCGTCACCTTCGACTCGGCCGTACCTTTGCCTCCCTGGATGATGGCCCCTGCGTGGCCCATGCGTTTACCCGGCGGAGCGGTGCGGCCCGCCACGTACGCGACAACCGGTTTCGTCACGTTCTTCGCGATGAACGCGGCCGCATCTTCCTCCCCAGTCCCGCCAATTTCCCCCACGACTACAATTTTCCTCGTGGACCGGTCTTTCTGGAACAGCGCGAGTGCCTCGACCATGTTCGTCCCGATGATCGGGTCACCGCCAATCCCGATGCAGGTCGATTGCCCGAATCCCGCTTCCGAGATCGCGTTCACGATCTCGTAGGTCAGCGTGCCGCTGCGCGAGATGACTCCGACGTCTCCCGGCTTGAAGATCTGATTCGGCATGATTCCCATCTTGGCCTGTCCCGGACTGGCAAGCCCGGGGCAGTTCGGTCCAATTACGGTGACGTCCTTGGTACGCGCGTACGGCTGGAACTCCAGCGCGTCGTGGAACGGGATGCGTTCCGTGATGACGGCGATGAGTCTGATTCCGGCTTCGACCGCCTCGATGACCGCATCCTTCGCGAACGCGGCGGGGACGAACACGATGGACGCGTTCGCCCTCTTGCGGCGGACCGCTTCGTCGACGGCGTCGAAGACGGGCACCCCTTCGACTTTCTGGCCCCCCTTGCCCGGGGTGACGCCCGCCACGACCTTCGTGCCGAAGTCGAGCATCGCCCGCGTGTGGAACTGACCTTGGTGGCCCGTGATCCCTTGCACGATGACGCGGCTCTTCCGCGTCAGGAGGACGGCCACTTCACCGCGCCCCGTGACTGACCTTCACCGCGAGTTCCGCCGCTTGCTCGATCGTCTCCGCGGGATACATGCCGATGTCGCGCAGGATCTGTTTCGCCTTGTCCTCGTTCACGCCTTTGATTCGCGCGACGACGGGCACGCTCGCGTGCATGACCTCGAGGGCCTGCTTGACGCCGACGGCGACCGTGTCGGCTTTCGTGATGCCGCCAAAGATGTTGAGCAGGATCGCCGCAGGCTTGGCTTTCAGGAGGAGCTCGAATGCCTCCGCGACCTTCCCAGGATCGTCCGTGCCGCCGAGGTCTAGAAAAGTGCCCCCTCTGCCTCCCTTCAGATTCAATACATCGAGTGTGGCCATCGTCAGGCCCGCGCCGTTTGCGATGACCCCGATGTCCCCATCCAGCTGGACGAACGCGATGCCCTTCTCGTGGGCCTCCTCCTCGAGCGGCGTTCGGTCTTGGTCCATGCCCGCGTATTCGGGATGGCGGTACTCCGCGTTGTCGTCGATGACGAGCTTCGCGTCTCCCGCGATCACGCGACCGTCTTTCGTGAGGACGAGGGGATTGATCTCGACGAGCTCCGCGTCCTCCTTACGGAACAGGTCGTACGCCTTGCGCGCGATGTCGACGGCCTGGTCGGCGACGTCCTTGGGCAAGCCCAGGCTTGCACGGAACGCCCGCCACACGTAGGGCTGCGGCCCGACGAGCACAGGGACATGCTCCATGAAAATGCGGTCGCGAGGGAGGGATTCGACCTCCATGCCCCCCATCGCGCTCGCCATGAGGAGGGACTCGCGGGCCGACCGGTCAATCGCAAAGGATAGGTAGAGTTCTTTCTCGATGTCGAGACGCTCCTCGAGATACACCTGCTTGACCGTGTATCCGCCGATTGCCATTCCCAGAATCTGTCGAGCGACGCCGCGGGCCTCATCCAAGCCATTCGCGGGCCGAATCCCTCCCGCCCTGCCGCGACCCCCGACTAGGACCTGGGCCTTAACCATGCACGGGAGCGGCGGATTCGTGATGTCCTCCGGAGTCGAGGCAACGATGCCGCGCGGAACCGGGATCCCGTAGCGGGAGAAGATTTCCTTCGCTTTGTACTCCAGGAATTTCATGGCGGCAGGAGGGCCATGACGGCAGCCTCCTTTAGCTTTCACGTCCCCGCAAAAAGCCTCGCAGAGCTCTTCAGATCCATACGAGGAATCGGTCGCGCAATGATCGAGAGATTGGCGAAGCCCTAGATTGGGGTGCCCGTACTCATCACGAGGTCCCGGAACGCCTTCATAATCTTCTTCGTGGTCTGCCCGGGCTTGCCGTCTCCAATTGTCCGGCCGTCGACCTCAACGACGGGCGCGATTTCCGCCGCGGAGCCGGTGATGAATGCCTCGTCCGCGGCCCAGACATCATACAGGGTGAAGAACTGCTCTTGCGCCGTCAAGTTGAGGCCGGGAGCGAGTTCGAGGACCGTCTCACGCGTCACTCCGGGGAGGTTCGTTGATGTGAACGGCGTCACGATCGTGTGGTTGCGGACGATGAAGACGTTTTCCGCGCTCGCCTCCGAAACGTAGCCATGGATGTCGAGCATCAGCGCTTCGTCCGCTCCGTACTGGTTTGCTTCGACCTTGGCCATGATGTTGTTGAGGTAGTTCAGGGACTTGATTGACGGGCTCAGACTCTGGGGCGGCACGCGCCGATACGACGACGTGACGACCTTGAGACCGCGTTCGTACACCTTGCCAAGGAGGTTGATGCTCGGCTGGGCGATCACGATGATACTTGGCCCGGACTTGCATTTCCTCGGGTCGAGCCCAAGATCCCCCGGTCCGCGGGTGATGATGGGTCGGATGTACCCTTCCTTGATCTCGTTGCGTCGACACGTCTCGAGGCAGATCCTCCCGATCTCATCCTTTGTATGAGGAATCTTCAGGTCGATCGCTTTCGCGCTCTGGAACAGACGGTCCATGTGCCGCTCGAGCTTGAAGACCCGGCCGTTGTACGCGCGGATCCCTTCGAAGACCCCATCCCCGTACAGGAGGCCATGGTCGAAGACACTGACCTTTGCCTCCGATTGTGGAACGAACTTGCCGTTAACGTAGACCGTCAAATCCATCGTGGAGGCCCCCGACCGCGTGTGTATCATCCCTTTTCTCTAAAAGACTTTGGTGCGAGGTTCGCGCCGTTGCAATTCAGCGGAACTTTTCCCCCGTGAGGCGCTCGAACAAGGCGACGTAGAGGTCGCTTACCTCTTTCGTGACCTCCTCGGGCAGCGGGGGGATATCCGGTTCCGGCCCTCCCGCCTCCCGCGCCTCCATGAGCGCCTGGTGGTATCCGATCTTGCGGTAGTATTGCCGGACGAATTCTTTGCTGAGCTCAATCTGCTCCCCTTTTTGATAGGCCTCGAGATCCCAGAAACGGTCTTCGTCCGCGGTGCCAAACGTGTCGACGAGCATGAGGCGCCGTTCCTGGTCCATCGCGAACTCCTTCTTGCCATCCACGTGAATAAGTCCTCGCTTCCTCACTTCCGTATTCAGACGATCGTCGATCTTCAGGACGGCTTTGACGAGGTCGTCGTACTCTCCCGGGCTGAGCTTCGAGATCGCGAGCGCCTCCGTCGTCGTGAGCTCACGATCCACTTTCTCGAGCTTCGTCGTCACCTCGACGAACGGCTTCGGGAGCGGTTCGCCGTACCGCGGAGCATGGCCTGTGGGGAACCCCGCGTCCGCAGGTCGAATCTTGCCCGCCTTGATTCGGTCATGAAGCGATCCGGCGACGTAATATCGCGCGATGACCTCGAGAGGGATTAGGAAGTTCTTCGTCTTCGAGGTGATCGTGTCGTAGTCCGGAATGACCTGGACCCGTCGCACCCGCATGCGGTTCCCGTCGAGGACGCGCAAGAAGTGGGTGCGGACTCCGAGGCCTTCAACGAGCT
>Ga0209802_1000118_pt1 | contig 57619 bp, 60 predicted proteins | sample GraSoiAngelo_129_FD_185886 | JGI IMG/M metagenome (GOLD analysis project Ga0209802, IMG submission 185886) | Grasslands soil microbial communities from the Angelo Coastal Reserve, California, USA - 14_0927_12_40cm (SPAdes) (version 2) | ecosystem: Environmental > Terrestrial > Soil > Grasslands ...
CGCTCCCCGATGGCGAACGATTCCAGCCGGGACTGCTCTTTGCGAGGCATCCGCGCTTCCGCCTTACCCACATCAAAAATCACATCCGGCCCTTCGATGCGTTTGACGGTGGCGTTGACAATTTCATTCACCCGGCCGATGTACTCGTTGTATACAGTGTCGCGCTCCGCTTCCCGAACCTTCTGAAAGATTACCTGCTTCGCCAATTGCGCTGCGATGCGTCCCAGAATTCCTTCAGTGACTTTCGGGATCTGCAGTTCCCCGCCCGGCTCCACCGTGGGATCGAGCTTGCGCGCGTCTTCCAGGGTCACTTGCAGATTCGAATCTTCCACCTGCTCCGGATTTTCTACCACTGTCTTCACCGCGAAGGCACGGATCTTGCCCGTTTCCTTATCCAGTTCGGCGCGAAGATTTTCCTGGCTCTTGTAATACTTGCGGGTCGCGACCACAATGGCGTCTTCCACTGCGCTGACGACGATGCGCGGATCAATCCCTTTTTCTCTGCTCAGCGCATCGATAGTGTTGTAAAGCTCGCTCGCCATATGTATTCCGTTAGAAACCTGTATAAGTTAGTCTTTCAGTGCTCTCGGGCCGCTGAAGCGCCAGCCCTAGATTTCCGGCACCAGGTTCGCCTTCTCGATATTTCCCAGTTCTATTTCCAATTTCTGGGCCGCACCCTCCACCGGGCGCATTTTCTTTTTGCGCGCGGCGCTCAGGTCTAGAGTCAGGCGCCCATCGCGAAAACTTTCCAGCCGCCCCTCGAAGTGGCGGTTCCCATTGACCGGTTGATACGTCGTGAGCTTCACTCGGCTTCCAGTGAAGCGCTCGTAATCGACAGGGCGAACCAGCTTCCGATCCAGGCCGGGCGAGGAGACTTCCAGCAGATACGATCCTCCCGGCACCGCATCCTCGACGTCGAGGATCGTTCCTACCTCCCGGCTCATGTTGGCGCAATCTTCGTGGGTCACGCCAACTTGCCCTGGGGTACCGGGCTTATCGATCACTATCCGGAGCATGCGGCTTTTACCACCGCCGCGAAACTCCACTTCGACCACCTCCAGCCCGCTGGAGGCCGCAACCCGCTCCGCAACTTCACGCACCCGATCGGCGTCAAATGCCATTAATCCAATAACTTATTAGCTAGCCACCAGTCACATTCAAGCGCAAACTAAAAAGTGGGCTTGCGCCCACTGGTGTGCTTCGCCAAATGCTGGTACTACACAACAGTTTCCAAACACAAATATACGCCGCTCAATCGGAAAAGACAAACCCGCGACAATGACACGTTATAATCTCAGCCCTACGTGAGAGGACCAAGATGTTGCGCAAGCAGCTAATGATTTTGATGCTCGTGGCCGGGGTCTGGTCGCTAAGCGCTTCGGCGCAAAGACCTGGCGGGGGCGGGAGCGGAGGCGGCAAACCTGGTGGAGGTCAACCCGGTCCGACGCCTCGGTCAACGCCTTCCACTGCCCCGAGGCCGAATCGCACTCCCTCCGCGATGGGTTCTCCCAGCAGCGCCGACCTTCCAAGCGCGCCGATAACTCAGCACGCCGACCAGGAGTCCAAGGTCGAGTTTCGAACCGAGACTGTGCTGGTTCAAGTGCCGGTGGTCGTTACGGACAAATCCGGCAACCACATTCACAATCTCGCTAAAGACAACTTCAGGGTATTTGAAAACGGTAAGGAACAGAAAGTCGCTGCCTTCGAGGAAATAGTCGCCAACACCTCCCGCGTTCTTTCCAACCCTCCGCAACCCGGAGAATTCAGTAACATTTCGCTCGCTTCGCGGCAGCCTCGTAGCGTCACCGTGGTTGCCCTCGACACTGTCAATACTCCATTTCTCGACCAAGCCTACGCTCGCAAAGAACTCGTAAAGTATTTGGCTAATAATGTGGACTCTTCGCAGACACTTGGGTTGGTAATCATCAGCAGTAAGGGATTGAGGGTGGTGCAAGGACTTACTTCAGATCCAACCGCGCTGTTGCAAATTCTGAAAAAACTCAGCGGCGATCTTCCTGAAATGCACAACCTTGACACGGATGTAGAAGCTGCCGCAGCAGCCGGCGACGGCAGCGGACTTCTAATGGCTTCCAATCCCATCACTACTCAAAGTACGCTGAGTGATTTCATTTCCCAGGGAGACGTCCTGTATGCGCAGTTCAAGCAGGAGAACGCCATTGAAACCACCATGCGCGCATTCCTTGGCATTGCTTGGTCGTTATCCGGCATCCCTGGCCGAAAATCGCTGATCTGGGCTACTGGCGCATTTCCCTTCTACCTGGATTCTCCATCGACGGTGCCCGGTGGCCGCCTCTCTGTCTTGTATGAGCGAGCAATGCAAGTGCTGAATGACGCTGAGATCTCCGTCTACCCGGTTGACGTACGAGGTTTGGTGAACTACTCCCCCGCGGCGGACGTCACCGCAAGACGCGCCGCTAGTGGACCGGCGGCCATGCAGCAGCTGATGTCGCGGAGCTGGTTGCAAAACGCCAAAATTGATACTCTTCGGGACTTCGCCGAAATGACCGGCGGTCGCGCCTTCTACAATACCAACGATCTGGCGGGCAGTTTCAAGCGCGCTGCCGATGACTCTTCGTCTTACTACATGCTCGGCTACTATTTGGATACAAAGAACGACATGCCGGGATGGCGCCAGCTCAAGGTCAAAGTTGACCAGAAAAATACCGAGGCGCGGGCGCGCAATGGTTTCCTGGTTACCAATACCACTATGAATCCCGAACTCACCCGTATCGCTGATATAGGTTTCGCCCTTACTTCCCCATTCGGCGCCACTGGTATCCCGGTCGTGATGCGCTGGCAAGAGGCGAAACCGGAAGAAATGAAGAAATTGGATGCCAAGAATGGTGAGAAGAAAGATCCCAATAAAAAGGCAGTGGGATTTGCTTTGCATATGCCGGGCGAAGCACTCACCGTTGAGGGAACAAGAAATCAGCTGGATGTCGACTTCGTGGCACTAGCTACTGCCGCGGCCGCCAAAGATGGAACAGCGGCGGACGAGATCAAACAGACATTGAAAGGAAGTTTATCTGCTGAAAATGTCGCGAAGTTACGAGGCCACGGCATGTCTTACAGCAACGTATTCGAACTCGCCCCGGGCAAATACCAGGTTCGCTTCGTAGTCCGCGACAATCTTAATGGAAGAATCGGAAGTTTATCCGCGCCGCTGACGGTCAATTGACGCCCAGGGCACAGTCGAGGGTGCGCGCTAGACTTTATTTCACCTGTCCGTAGCACCGTGACTGAGTCGTGCGGTGGCACATGCTCGGTCCCCGCCGCGAAGAAGTCAGCCATTAATGGGCGGGTACAGGGGCGTTGATCGTTCCTACATACCCAGTGCGGTCATCTCGCACTGCCAGACGAAGGTCCTTAGCCTCGGCCAGCTGATCAAGATCCATGTGCACCATCATGCCGTGCTGTAATATCTGTTTGTAATCCTCAGCTTTCACCGATGGATTTGCACGAATGCTCTCGTTCTTCAGCATTTTGCCGGTAGCAGAATAGAGTGCGGCAAAGAAACTGACGCTGAATTTTTTGCCTCCATTGGAACTATCCTCAGTCGATAGCGTGTCTGCATCCACCAGAAAATCGACACCCAGCTTGCCATTGGCGGACGGCTTGGCCTGCGCGCGGAATGTCACCAGGGTCGCAGGAGCAACGTCTACCAGTGCCGATGCCAATTCCTGACTGGGGTTATAGTCCTTCATCTGAGTGGGGTCAATTGCGAAATAGCCGCGGCGGCTTTGAACATCCACTCCATCTCGTTTTACCTTAACTTTGAGCTGCCGATATTTGCCGTCATACTTCTTATTTTCGGGATAGTAGCCAAGCGTATAAGTTGCAGATTGATCTTCAAAAGCCCGCTCTACACCCATCCTGACTTCATTCTGGTTAACATAGGCGCGGCCGCCGGTCTCGCGCGCCATTTCTCGCATTGTTTCCTGCGAGTCGATCGCGGTTGAGATCGACAGTCCACGCGCGTCAATCGGATAGATGGCGACCTCTCCGCTCGCCAGTCGAGCCGCGGTTTCGCGGATTTCGCCAGCATGGGATTGCCGGAACATGGCTGCTTGGTTTCCCGCTGCATGCTGCTCGACGCTATGCACCTGCAAGCTAGGCAGGCTCTCTGTCAACTCCGCATCAGTCATATTACGATTCTCTGGAATCAGCGAGAAAGGCAGATTCCCCGTTACCCAGATGAGATTCTTGCGCCCCGGCAGCCCACCGAGAATTCGTGCCAGGCTATTCAGCGCATTTAGGGTCAATATCGCTCTCTGGTCTTCGGCATAAGCCGCCTGTGCTCCTTCGAAGCTTTGAAGCGCCTGTTGCACACTGTCCACCAGCTGGGCCATTCCCGGCCCCAGTGTAGAGCTACCGCCACTGGCGGGAGCGGTGGCGGGATCCACGGCAGTCACCGTTGAGGGGGCGGTTGGATTGCCCCCGGCAATGCTTGTCGTGGGCTGGCCGGCAATGGCAAATTCCTGCGGGCGAGGTATGTAACGTTGCAAAGCCGTATGCAAGATCTGAGGATCAGTGGTGAAATCCTGCAGCTCATTCAACGGACCGGTGAGAGTAAACACCGCCATCCGCTGGCCCGGCTTGTACTGTTCCTGAATAAAGCGCAGCATCTGACGGCGTGCGTAGGACTGGTCCTTGAAAGGAGTGTTGATTGCATCCAGCAGCATCACGGTAGCCGGACCAGGAGATCGGTATTGCGGCCGATTGGAGTAGATGCCCGGTGGCAGCGGCGGTGCACTTGTCGGTGCATTTTCCCCCGCGGGAACGAACGTCGCGATTTTTTGGACCTTGCCATTTTCCTCGATCACAAAATCTTCGGGATGAAGTCCGGTGGCCGGCTTGCCCTGCTTGTCGGTCACAACTACGTCGACTAACACCATGTGAGTTGTCACCCGAATGGTAGGAGCGGGAACCTGAGCGCTGGACTGCTGAGCGCGGACGCGGTACACCGCCACTGTAAAAGCAAGCACAATTAGACACACAGAGAACCAACGTGCGCGAGCGCTGACCGCCTTCATGACTTCCTCCAACTGGGATGCGACATCGTTACGTGGGGTCGGTACGATGCGCTTTAATATCGCGGACTGTAAATCTTTTTGTGAATACTTTCAACGCATTTCGCGAGAGTCGCACACCCTCATTTGCCTCCATCGCCAACCCTCTCTAGAATAGAGTCTTACCTTTTCTTCACCCGAGACAAGCTATGATTCACTTCCCGGTCCCTGAGGCCCTTACCTTCGACGACGTTTTACTGCTGCCCGCTCGTTCCGACGTTGTCCCGGCGCTGGCCAACACTCAGACCCAGCTAACTCGCAACATTCGGCTGAACATTCCTATCATCAGCGCCGCCATGGACACCGTGACTGAATCACACATGGCCATTGCGCTGGCACAGCAGGGTGGACTAGGCGTTATTCATCGCAATCTGGATGTCGAACAACAAGCCAATGAAGTGGATAAGGTGAAGCGTTCCGAAAGCGGCATGATCGTAGATCCAGTCACTATGGCGCCCGATGACAAGGTTTCAGATGCCCTGGAGGTCATGCGCAAATACAAGATTTCCGGAGTGCCAGTAACCAAGAATGGCAAGCTGGTTGGAATCCTGACTAATCGCGATCTGCGCTTCGAGACCCGCTTCGACATCCCCATCAGCAAGGTTATGACCAAGGACAACCTCATCACGGTGGCGGTGGGGACGACGCTCGAAGAAGCCGAAAAAATTCTTCACGAGCATCGAGTGGAAAAGCTGTTGGTGGTGGATGACAAGTATTACCTCAAAGGTTTGATCACCGTTAAAGACATTCAGAAAAAATTGAAATACCCGAACGCCGCCAAGGATTCGCATGGTCGCCTTCGGGTAGGCGCAGCTATTGGTGCCACCGGTGATTTTCTCGAGCGGGCGCAAGAACTGGCAAAAGCGAAGGTGGACCTGCTCGCCATCGATAGTGCCCATGGTCACTCTTCGCGCGTGCTGGAAGCCATCAAGACAGTAAAGTCAAAGTTGCCCGAGGTTGATCTCATCGCCGGCAACGTCGCCACTTTCGACGGTGCCTGCGAGCTGGCGCGGGCCGGCGCTGACGCCATCAAGGTGGGAATCGGTCCGGGTTCAATCTGCACCACCCGCGTGGTGACCGGCGCCGGCGTGCCGCAGATCACTGCGATTGCCGAAGCTTTTCGTGCCACTCGCGATGCCAGCATCCCTGTCATCGCCGATGGTGGCATCAAATATTCAGGAGATATTACCAAGGCACTCGCCGCCGGCGCAGGTGTGGTCATGATCGGTTCGATGTTTGCCGGAACGGACGAGAGTCCCGGCGATCTGATCCTTTACCAGGGCCGCACCTTCAAGTCTTACCGCGGCATGGGATCCCTGGGCGCCATGGCCGCCGGGTCCAGCGAACGCTACTTCCAGAACATGGATGGAGATTCATCGACGGCCATGCCAGTGTTTGGTGAAGGCGAATCCAACCGTATGTCCAAGCTCGTACCTGAAGGTATTGAAGGACGGGTGCCGTATCGCGGATCGGTCGCTATGATCGTGCACCAGATGGTCGGCGGGCTGAAGTCTGGCATGGGATACTGCGGCTGCTCTAACATTCCAGAACTGCAACAGAAGAGTCGCTTCGTGCGCATCAGCGTGGCTGGACTTCGCGAAAGCCACGTACACGATGTCATGATTACCCGAGAGGCTCCCAATTATGCAATGGAGTAGGACACCGGTTAGTTTGCTGCCGGCGGTTGGGAACTCGCCCGCTTGAGCCTCGCCCGCAACCAAGCATTCACGGCATGGATCGCGGCCGCGCTGTGGCTCGGCCTGATTGCCGTCGAATCCACCAGCCTGTTGTCTACCGCCAACACCGGCCGCATTTTGTATCCGCTGCTCACTTTTTTCTTCGGACCTCTTGATCCCGTCAAATTTGCCTATTGGCACCATCTCCTTCGTAAGGCCGGACACGTGATCGGTTACGGCATGTTGAGCTTTCTGCTCTTCCGCGCCTGGCGCACAACTCTTCCTGTAGCGAATGCTGCGCGCTGGTCATGGAAGTGGTGCCGTACCGCGTTAGTGATGACTGCTTTGGTCGCCGCCCTGGATGAGTGGCATCAGAGTTTTCTTCCGTCCCGCACCGGCAAATTTGGCGACGTGGTGCTTGATACCGTAGCGGCCCTCACGGTTCAATTGTTAATCTTTTGGTTACTAAAAGGGTGGCGTTCGGAGGACTTGCGCAGCCCGACATATCCGACGCCATTTCAGTAGGTTAAAAAGGGCCTAACCATCTAAACGAAGTATGCAGGTTAGCGATTCTCAATTTCTAACTGCCATAGACCGTTTTGAAGGTTAGCAACGAACACTTGCGACCAGCTCTAACGCGCATTTCGGACTGTCCAGCCTTTCCGGAGGCGCTTGCAACTTTAACAAAACATTAGGTTATGAGCAGTTCCTGCTTGCTTCCCTCTCGAAGTAAGTAGAAGCAAGGCTGATATTATGGCGAGAGCGGAGGAGAAATAAAAAGGCAGGGGGGCGCCGTAGTGCTTCCACAGTTCACCGGTAATGATGCTCGCGAGCAAGGTGGCAACGCTGGTCACAAAAAAGTAGACGCCCAGTGCGCTCCCGCGCACAGACCAAGCTACCGTGTCCACGACCAGGGCCTTCAACACCGGAGCACTGAGCGCGTAGAACAATCCGTAGGATGCCATGCTCAGCCAAATGGCGAGCGGCGAGGGAGCGAGCGCAAAAATAAAATAGACTGCTGCGAACACCACATAACCAGCGGCGGCAATCGAACGACGGGAGAAGCGATCGCTGTAACGTCCTGCCGGCCAAGAGAAAAGCGTATAGGTGATGTTGAAGACGAGTCCAAGCAAGGGCGCGTGGGTCGCAGTAATGCCGATGCTCTGTGCACGCATTACGAGAAACATGTCGCTCGAGTTTCCCAGAGAGAACAGGGTCACGGCGAAGAGCACGTAGTAGAAGCTTCCAGGCAGTCGGGCGAATGCGGACATCACATTGGTCTTCCCGGAACTTTCTAATGATGAGGAATCACGGGCATTGATGTTTGCTGATGAATCCTGTGGCTGGCTTGAGACGGATTTCCTAGGCGGCTCTCGAATGTAAACCGCCGCAATCACGATGCACAAGAATCCGGGGACTGCCGCCGCCCAGAAGATTCCGCGCAGGCCGAAGTGTGGCAGCAGCAAGAGTGCAGCCAGCGGTCCGGCAATCGCGCCGGCGGAATCCATCGCCTGAATGAGACCGTAGGCCGAACCTATCTGCGACTTATCCACGGATTCGGCGACCATGACATCGCGCGGCGCGCCACGCACGCCTTTTGCGAAACGGTCGGCGAAGCGGATGAAGAGTACCTGCCACCAGGAAGTCGCGATCGCGAGCAGCGGCTTGACTGCATTGGCAACTACGTATCCGGCTACAACAATGGGCTTGCGGTGTGCGACGCGGTCGGCGAAATATCCGGAAAAGAGTTTGGCGAATGAAGCTACGCTTTCGGCAATGCCTTCGATGATGCCGAGTTGCGCTGGCCCGGCGCCGAGCGAGGCCAGGAATGCCGGGAGCACCCAGTAGGCCATTTCACTCGCGGTGTCGTTGAGGAATGAAGTCGCACCGAACGCGAATACATTGCGGGGAGTTTCTTGCGATGTGCCAGAGGGAGGTTCGGGCATATCAAAAGTTGTATCACGAGGAAAGAGCTGGACTTTTAACGGAGTGAATTTCTTTCAGGACGGAGAGCAGAACTGGCAAAGCCGACGCAATTTTGTACTCGAAGTTATGAGCAAAATTTCTAGCGGGATGACCTGGATGCCAGAGCGTTTTTCAGATCAATACATCGAGTCATACTTCGTCACCAGCCATTCGCCGCCTTTATTTTCAAGCGTAACTGAAAACAGTTCTTTGTAAGTACCCGTCTGACCGTTCACGTTACGCCGCTTACCCCGATAATGGAGGATCCGCAGTGGCGAGGCATCTTCCCAGTCGACCAGTTGCCAGGAAAGGAGCGGGTGCTGGGCTTCCGACTCGCAAATGAAAGCGGCATACTTTCTGCGATAGTCCTTTTCCCACTGGGCAAGCTCTTGTTGACATTGTCCGTCACGCATAGCCCGAATAAATTGAGCGGCGGCGCGCTCCGATTCGCGTTCACGTAAGGGATTTAGAGAGATGGAATTCGGAGTACCAGAAAGAGGATCTCTCTCCTCCGAGCGCGACAGCACCGGACCCTGGTTATTAAGCCAGATGAGCCCGCCGAAGAAAATCAGCACGACTAACGCGCCCGCACCGAGCGCAATGCCGATTTGATTACGGGAAAACTCCATACGTGCCTCAGTTTACCTTGGAGTGAGATGGGTACTGCAAGATTACGGCGGATAGACTCTGGAGGACATGTACGTTGGGAGTTGGGGTGGTCAGGAAGGCACAGCCGAGCGCGTGCTCGGCTGCCCTGATCGGAAGTCAGATTGAATCGTCCTATTGTTTCGATTCTTTGGCCTATTCTTTGGCGTCGCCGCTTTCGGTGGTCACGCCACCTTCGGCATTGGCTTGGGCTTCGGCCTCTTCCATGGCCTTCTTGGTTTCTTCGGCGCGCTTGGCGCGTACCTCAGCCCGCTTTTGACGTTTTTCTTCCTGCACTTTCTCGCTGCCAAGCAGTTCGATAAACGCCTTTTCGGCGCCGTCGCCCTTCTGCCAGCCGCTACGAACGATGCGCAAATATCCACCTTCGCGGTCACCGAAGCGGGGGCTGATGGTGTCAAAAAGTTTATCGACGGCAGCGCTGGTCATAAGATAGGCAGCCGCTCGACGACGGGCCGCCAGATCGCCCCGCTTGCCGAGGGTGATCATCTTCTCCACCTGGGGGCGCATTGCCTTGGCTTTAGGCACCGTGGTTTCGATGCGCTCTTCCAGGATCAGCGATGTGACCAGATTGCGCAGCAAAGAACGCCGATGGCTGGTGTTGCGACCTAATTTCCATCCTGCAACTTTATGACGCATGGGAAGACCTCAGTTCAGTTTCTCGGTTTCAAGTTCTCCAGAATTCAGTGGCGGAGACGGGCGACGCTCGTCCCCGCCACTTACTCTTACAGCTCGTGATCGTCACCGTAGGCTGACGCGGGGAGAACCTGGTTCGAGGTTGGGCCAGGCACGGCATTCCCGTGCTCGTCAATCTTCATACCCAGGCTCAGGCCCATAGAGGCCAGTATTTCCTTGATCTCGTTCAGCGACTTGCGACCGAAGTTCTTGGTCTTCAGCATTTCCGCTTCGGTTTTCTGGACGAGTTCTCCGATGCTCTGGATATTCGCATTCTTCAAGCAGTTGTAACTGCGCACGGAAAGTTCAAGTTCCTCAACCGAGCGGTTCAGATTCTCATTACGAATCTCTGGCTTGCGCTCTTCGCTGGAACCGGAAGTCTCGATTTCCTCTTCGAAGTTGATAAAGATGTTCATGTGATCTTTGATCAGCTTGGCCGCAAGGCCGATGGAGTCGGCGGGAGTGATAGAGCCGTTGGTCCATACTTCGAGAGTAAGTTTGTCGTAATCGGTGATCTGCCCGAGACGGGCTGCTTCGACTGTGTAATTGCATTTGCGAACTGGGGAGTGCACGGAATCGATGGGAATGAACCCGAGGCCGAGATCCTCGTCGAAGTTTTTGTCGGCAGAAACATAGCCGCGGCCACGCTTGAGACGCATTTCCATGTCGAGCTTGCCGCCTTCGCTGACGGTGGCGATGTAAACGTCCTTGTCGAGAACTTCGACATCGGCGTCAGCCTCAATCATGCCCGAGGTAACGACGCCGGGTTGATCGGAGCGCAGATAGATGGCCTTTGGAGCATCACCCGCCAACTTAAAGGGGATTTGTTTCAGGTTGAGGATAATGTCGGTGGCATCCTCGACCACGCCGGGGATCGACTGAAATTCGTGCAGCACTCCTTCGATCTTTACCGCCGTGATGGCTGCGCCCTCGATGGAACTGAGGAGCACGCGGCGAAGCGCGTTGCCGATAGTGGTACCGAAACCACGCTCAAAGGGTTGTGCCCAGAACATGCCGTGCTTATCGGTCAAGTTCTCGGTGTCAACAGCGAGACGTTTCGGTTTCTGAAAGCCTTTCCAAAGCATTGTGTTCTCCTTCGGCCATGTGGCTCAGTCACAGCTTCCCAAAAAGGCCCCGATCTGGGTCAAGCGCTGTAAAAGGCGGATCTGGCACGAAAAAACGGGCCAAAATCAATCAAGCTATTCGCAAGAAACCGCGGGCGAGACGCCCGCGACCACATCGCGAGGCTTATTTGCTATAAAGTTCAACGATCAACTGCTCATTGACTGGCAACTGAATGTCTTCCCGTTTGGGCAGGGCGACGATACGTCCCTTGTAATTATCACGATCGATGTCAAGCCAGTTGGGCGCGTTCTGGTGGCTGGCAAAATCCTTGGCTAGCTCCAGGATCGGCAGCTTGCGGCTGCTTTCGCGAATCGTGATCTCCTCGCCCACAGTTATCTGGTAAGAAGGAATGTTGACCTTGCGACCGTCAACATGAACATGGCCATGGCGCACTAGTTGCCGCGCCTGCCGTCGAGAAGAGGCGAAGCCCAGGCGATAGACAATGTTATCCAAGCGTCGCTCCAGTTGCTGCAGGAGCAATTCGCCGGTCACGCCCTTGGTGCGGGCCGCCTTCTCGAAGTAATTACGGAACTGGCCTTCCTGGGTAAAGTAGATGCGCTTGGCTTTCTGCTTCTCGCGCAACTGAAGACCGTAACCGACGATTTTCGGCTTGCGATCCTTACCGTGTTGCCCTGGGGGGAAGTTACGCTTCTCGACCGGACATTTATCGCTGAAACATTTAGTGCCCTTGAGGAACAGCTTCATGCCCTCACGGCGACAGAGACGGCAAACTGCATCTTTATAACGTGCCAAGTTGTGTTCTCCTTTAGATGACCGGTTTACGGGTTTGGCTTCACCCTTCTTCGCGGACGAAAATCGGTTATTTCTTTAGACCCTTCTCCGCTTGGGCGGACGGCAACCGTTGTGCGGGATGGGCGTGGCATCGCGAATCGTGCGCACATCGATACCGGCGGCCGAGAGGGCACGGATCGCGGACTCGCGTCCGGAACCGGGTCCGCTGACACGCACTTCCACGCTGCGCACGCCATGATCGCGAGCGAGGTTGGCGGCGTTCATGGCTGCCTGCTGGGCGGCGAAAGGCGTTCCTTTACGTGAGCCGCGGAACCCCAGCGAACCAGAACTCTTCCAGGAGAGGACGTTCCCTGCCGGGTCGGAAATAGTCACGATGGTGTTGTTGAAGGAAGCCTGAATATGCACCACCCCGTGTGGGACGTGCTTGCGCTCCTTCTTTTTGAAGGTTTTCTTCTTGCCTTTTTTTTCGGGTGCCGCGGCACCCGGTGCTGCTGCTACTGGTTTTGCCATATTTTAGTGTCCAGTGGTCAGACATCAGTGGCCGGTACCAATGCCAGGGTTAGCTGACCAACTAACCACTGGACTAACACCACCTGATTGCTTACGTCTTGGTCGCCGTCTTCTTCTTTTGAGCCACTGTTCCTTTGCGCGGACCCTTGCGAGTGCGAGCGTTGGTATGGGTGCGCTGACCGCGAACCGGCAGGTTGCGACGATGGCGGAATCCCCGATAAGAACCGATCTCGATGAGGCGCTTGATGTTCATCGAAACATCCTTACGCAAATCGCCTTCAACGCCGCCTTCAGCTTCGATCACCTGGCGGATGCGATTTACTTCATCTTCGCCGAGATCCTGCACCTTTTTCATGGGGTCCACTTTCGCCGCATCCAGAATGCGCGCAGCGCGCGCGTGGCCGATTCCATAGATGTACGTGAGCGCGATATTGGCGCGCTTGTTGCGCGGAAGGTCGATGCCTGCAATACGTGCCATGTAGCTCCTCTATCCCTTATCCTTGACGTTGCTTATGTTTTGAGTTTACGCAGATCACGCGCACCACACCGTTGCGGTGAATGATCTTGCACTTGTCACAAATTTTCTTTACCGAAGCTCGTACTTTCATACAGTTCTCAGTTCTCGGTTTCCAGATCGCGGCGCTAACGCCACTCAGATCATTTGTATCTATAAACGATGCGCCCACGGTTCAGGTCGTAGGGCGAAAGCTCTACTGCTACTTTGTCGCCGGGAAGAATGCGGATGAAGTTCTTACGCATCTTACCGGAAACATGGGCCAGCACCTGGTGCTTGTTTTCCAGTTCAACCTTGAACATGGCATTGGGCAGCGGTTCGAGGACCACGGCCATTACCTCAATCGCGTCTTCTTTACTCATGCACTCCTTACGTTTAGAAACCCGCACGGGCGAGACGCCCGCGCCTACATCGTTCTATTACGGCCGGGCCCTCGTCACTGCGTCAATATCATCGGGCCATCTCTGCTCACCGCGACGCAATGCTCGAAATGCGCGCTGTAGCTGCCATCGACGGTCACGGCGGTCCATTTGTCGCTTAGCACGCGAGCTTCCGGCTTGCCTGAATTCACCATGGGCTCAATGGCGATTACCATGCCCTCCAACAAGCGAGCACCCTGCCCTGGCGTACCAAAGTTCGGGACCTGCGGCTCCTCATGAAGGTGCGTGCCAATGCCGTGTCCTACAAACTCGCGAACCACACTAAAGCCATGGGATTCGACGTATTCCTGCACGGCAGCGCTGACGTCACCAATGGCGTTGCCCAGGCGCGCCTGATCGATGCCGCGATAAAGCGATGCTTCTGTCACAGAGAGCAGTTCTTGCAACTCCGGCGTGACTTCTTCCCCCACGGGAACAGTGATGGCGGCATCGCCGTAATAACCGTCGAGCACCACTCCACAATCCACTGAGACAATATCTCCGGTCTGGAGCAGCCGCTTTTCCGAAGGGATGCCGTGCACAATCTCTTCGTTTACCGAGGTGCAGAGCACGCAGGGATAATCGTAGTACCCCTTGAATGCGGGCTTGGCGCCCAGATCTCTCATCTTCTGCTCGGCGGCGCGCTCCAAATCCATCGTGCTTGCGCCGGGGACGATCAGATCGCGAACATGATCGAGAACCTGGCGAACGATATGACCACTGCGGCGCATCTTCTCAATTTCCGCCATCGACTTACAGACGATTGCCATGCTCCTATGCGCCGGAAGACGGTCTTACCGTCTCCGCGGCATTGCGGTTCTCAATGGCGCGAATAATGCGCGCGCCGACTTCCTCAACCGGCAAATCGGCATTCACCGAAACCAGCCGTCCCTTACGCTTGTAGTAGTCCACCACGGGCCGGGTCTGTTCCTCGTAAGCGGCCAGACGTTCGCCGATCACTTCCTCGCGATCGTCGTTACGAGTGACCAACTTAGACCCGTCAAGATCACACACTTCATCGATGCGGGGGGGTTGGGAGTGGACGTTATAGATCCGTCCACAGGTTGGGCAAGAACGCCGTCCGGTGATCCGGGCCTTAAGAAGATTATAATCCACGTCCATAAGGATCACAATCGGCAGGCACTTGCCGTGCGAGTTGTCAAAGAACTCATGCTCGAAAAAAGCGTCGAGCCAACCAGCCTGGGCCGCAGTGCGCGGAAAGCCATCGAGCACAAAGCCGCGCTCGCAATCAGCCTGCCGCAGCCGGGTAGCGACCATGTCGCAAACCAGGTTGTCAGGCACGAGGTCACCGCGGGCCATGACGGACTTGGCCTGCATACCCAGCTCGGTGCCGCGAGCCACATTGTCACGCAGAATGTCTCCGGTGGAGATCTGCGGTATACCGTAACGCTCGGCAATTCGCTTTGCCTGGGTACCTTTGCCAGAGCCCGGGGGCCCGACCAGGATCAACGGCCCGACATTGCGCGAAGTGTCCTGGGCCATTTACTAGCGCTGCCTCCAGGGGGTCATGCCCCCGCCTCTTCTCTTACTAGTTTGCAGCGCTGGCGCTGCCGGTTCCAAGCACTCACTGATACACGCCGTTTATGACCAGGTGCGGCGCCCTCGGATGCGACCGCTGCGCGGACTGAATCCATCGTAGTGGCGCATGATCAGTTGCGCCTCAATTTGCGTCACCGTATCCATGGCGACCCCAACCACGATCAACAGGGACGTGCCTCCGAAATAGAAATTCACGCCCAAGCCGTTGGTCATCCAGGTAGGCAATCGTTCGAACCATCCGCCGATCGCGCCGGGGAGGTGGTTCAAGTGAATGCCGGCGATCATCCACTCCGGAATGAACGAGATAATGATCAGATACAACGCACCCACCAAAGTGATGCGGGTTAAGACGTCGTTGATGTACTCGGAAGTGCGTTTGCCGGGACGGATACCGGGAATAAACCCGCCATACTTGCGCATGTTGTCGGCAACTTCGTTAGGGTTGAAGATGATGGACACATAAAAGTAAGCGAAGAAGATGATGCCCACCGCGTACAGCAGCGTGTAAAGTGGCTCGCCCCAGCCCAGGGCATGCAACAATCCACCAAAATAGCGGTTGTCGCGCAGCCCATATCCGATGGTTTGCGGCAATGTGAGGAGCGAAGAGGCGAAGATCACTGGCATCACGCCGCCAGCATTCACGCGGAGCGGCAAGTGTGTGGACTGTCCGCCCATAACCTTGCGTCCGACGACGCGTTTAGCATATTGCACCGGAATGCGGCGCTCACTGCGCTCGACATAAACTATGAAAGCCACTACCACAATCATCAGTGCCATCAGCATGAGCACTGCGGGAGCGGTGAAAGCGCCCCAGGCATCGGTCTTGACTTTATCGTAAAGATCAAAGACCGCTCGCGGCAGGCCGACCACGATGCCGGCGAAGATCAGCAGCGACATGCCATTGCCGACGCCACGTTCGGTAATTTGCTCGCCCAGCCACATAATGAAGGCGCTGCCCGTGGTGAGAGTAAGCATGGTCATCAGAATGAAACCGGGGCCGGGATGAATGACGAAGCCGCCACCACTTTTTTCCAGACCAATGGCGATACCAAACGATTGAATCGCGCTCAGCACCACGGTGAGGTAGCGGGTCCACTGTGTGATCTTCTTGCGGCCGAGTTCGCCTTCCTTCTGCAGCTTGGCCAGGGGTTCATAAACCACTGTCAAGAGTTGCAGGATGATCGACGCCGTAATGTACGGCATGATGCCGAGGGCAAAGATGGTCATGCGGCGAAGCTGGCCGCCGGAAAAGAGGTCCACGAAGCCGAACATCGTGCCGCGATTTTGCTCGAAGAACTGTTGCAGCTTATCGGCATTGATGCCGGGAGTCGGGATGTGGCCGCCCAAACGGTACACCGCCAGTAGCGCAAGCGTGAACAAGATGCGCCGGCGCAAGTCTGGAATACGAAAGATGTTGGCAAATTTCTCAAACATTACTGCAAAACCTCATTGTAAAAGCTCGAACTTGCCGCCGGCTTTGGTGATCTTTTCCTGAGCCGACTTGGAAAACTTATGCGCGTGCACGGTAATGGCGACGGTGAGTTCGCCATCACCCAAAATCTTCACGGGATGTTTGGTCTTGATGATTCCCGCTTTCCGCAGCACATCGGGCGTGATAGCGGTCTCGCCGAGCGTAGCCAGCTTCTCCAAGTTCACAATATTGAATTCTTTACGAAAGATATTGGTGAAGCCACGCTTGGGCATGCGGCGGTGCAAGGGCATCTGGCCGCCTTCGAAGCCGCGCATCATGCGCGAACCGCTACGGGAGCGTTGGCCTTTATGGCCGCGAGTGGACGTCTTGCCCATGCCCGACCCCATACCACGGCCTACCCGCTTCTTGTTGGCTGTCGCTTTTTTTGGCGCCCGAATATTAGAAAGATTCATAAGACTTTTTTCCTGAACGCACAAGCCATCTCTTTACTGCTGGACGATTTCGACCAAATGAGGAACTTTAGCCACCATGCCGCGGATGGCGGGATTGTCCGGACGTTCGATCACCTGGTTAAGGCGGGTAAAACCCAGACCTTTTATCACCAGCTTATGTTTTACCGGAGAGCAGATGGCGGAGCGCACCCATTTCAGGTGAAGCTTGCTACCGGTTTTTTGCGATGTCTTTACCATGATTACGCGCCTCGTAGAAGCGTACTTCTAGAATTCTTCAGCCGATTTGCCGCGCAGTGCCGCGACATCAGCCCGGTTTTTTAACTGCTTCAAAGCGTCGAAAGTTGCCTTGATGACGTTGTGCGGATTAGTAGTGCCAATCGACTTGGTGAGGACATTCTGGATTCCAGCTGAGGTCATTACTGCGCGCACCGCGCCGCCAGCAATTACGCCGGTACCCTCTGGGGCGGGCTTGAGCAGTACCATGCCTGAACCGAATCGTCCTAGTACGGTGTGGGGAATCGTTGTCTGCGTCAGGTTGACCTTAAACAGATTCTTCTTAGCCGACTCAATTCCCTTGCGAATGGCTTGCGGAACCTCCTTGGCCTTGCCGGAACCGAAACCGACCACGGCGGCACTGGGGTCGCCGACCACGACCAGCGCGGCAAAGGAGAGGTTCTTGCCACCCTTGACGACTTTTGTGACGCGATTGATGGACACAACCTGGTCCTTGAGTTGGAAATGTCCCGCATCGAGCTTCTTTGTGACTGTTGGCATCCTTTACTCTCGTTTCCTTCGCCTCTGCTCTCGTATCTCGAGGCAGAGAACCACCTACAAATCTCTACAATTCAGCGGGCAAGGATTTGGCGCCATACACGCTGCCTAGAATTGCAAACCGCCTTCACGAGCAGCATCAGCCAAAGCTTTTATCCGTCCGTGATACAGATAACCACCGCGATCGAAAACCACCTTGCTGACTCCTTTGGCCTTGGCCCGGTCTGCGATGGTTTTACCAACGGTCTTGGCAGCCGCGACATTCCCGCCAGTACGACGGTCGCTCTTTTTCCCTTCCGCGGTGCTTGCGGAAGTGATGGTCACGCCCTCCAGATCATTCACCAATTGGGCGTAGATGTGGTTCAACGAACGATAGACGTTCAGGCGCGGTCGCTCGGCAGTGCCCATGACTTTCTTACGAATGCGGTCGTGCACGCGCTGCCGGGTTTTATTCTTTCCGGGTCGAGTTAACATTCTACAAATCCTCAATCGTCGATCATTGGCGGATTCAGCCTGCCACCAGCGATTATTTCGCTCCTGTCTTGCCAACCTTCTTCTTCAGGCGCTCACCGGCGTAGCGGACACCTTTGTTTTTATAGGGGTCTGGCGGACGCAGGGAACGCATTTCGGCAGCAACCTGTCCAACCTTTTGGCGATCGATGCCGCTGACGGTCAGTTTCGTTTGCTTCGGGTCAATCGCGACTTCAATTCCTGAGGGCAGCGGGTACTCGATGGGATGCGAGTATCCCAAGTTGAATACCACTGTGCTCTTGGCCTTCATTTCGGCGCGATAGCCGATGCCGACGATTTCCAGTTCTCTGGTCCAGCCCTTGGTCACCCCTTCTACGGCATTATTCACCAGGGCACGAGCGAGGCCATGCACGGCAGCCTGCGAATCATTCTCGCGGATAGCGACCAGGTGGCCGTCCTGCTGCTCCATGCGGATGCCGCGAGGGAGGGACGTGTCCAGCTTGCCCTTGGGGCCCTGCAGGGCAACGGTATTGCCCTCGATCTTAACCGTGACCCCTTTGGGGAGAGCGATAGGTTTTCTTCCAATTCGTGACATAAGATCAGCTCTTAAATTCTCTTTTCGCTAGCCGCCTGGTCAAAATTTGCACATCACTTACCAAACTTCGCAGAGTAGTTCGCCGCCGACGCCTTCCTTGCGCGCCTGGCGTCCAGTCATCACGCCCCGCGGGGTGGTGAGAATATTGATTCCCATGCCACCCAGCACGCGTGGGATCTCGCTGCGCCGTACGTAGACGCGGTTGCCGGGACTCGATACGCGGGCGACGTTGGAGATCGCCGCCTCATTGTTGTTCCCATACTTCAGATAAATGCGAACTACCTTGTGGCCTTGTTCTTCGGTGGCCTTGTAGTTAGCGATGTAGCCCTCTTCTTTAAGGATGCGGGCAATTTCCAGTTTCAATTTGGAAGCCGGGACATCCACTTTCTGGTGCCGCGAACGAATAGCATTGCGGATTCGCGACAGCATGTCTGCGACCGGATCGGTCAACCTCATGTTTTGCTTCTCCTAGAGCCGCCCGTTTGTTTCGGCCGGTTGCGTTCTTTTGGCCGAAGAACCTGCGACGACTTTGTTTCTGCGCTTGTGTCTCGTTCGACACGCGGGTACTACCAAGATGACTTGGAAACACCCGGAATTTCCCCTCGCAGCGCCAGCCCGCGGAAGCAGAGCCGGCAAAGGCCGAACTTTCGCAGGAAGGCACGCGGACGTCCGCAAATCTGGCAGCGGTTGTGCTTGCGTGAAGAAAACTTGGGTTTTCGTGCGTCCTTTACTCGTTTTGCTGTTGTAGCCATGAACCCTTTCAAGTGCTGTCAGCGATGACTTATGGTTTCGTTTCTTCCCGGCTTCAATGACTCAATCAGTCACAGATCCGGCAATCAATCTCTATGGGCGGAACGGCATGCCCAGGTGGCGCAGCAGAGCGCGTGCCTGCTCGTCACTGCGCGCCGTGGTGACGATAGTGACGTTCATGCCCTTTAACTTGTCCACTTTGGCGTAATCAATTTCCGGAAAAATCAACTGGTCGTGCAAGCCGAGGGTGTAATTGCCGCGGCCGTCGAACGATTTGGTCGAGACCCCGCGGAAATCCCGAACGCGCGGCAGCACCACATTCACCAGACGGTCGAAAAACTCGTACATACGGTCACCTCGCAGCGTGACCATCGCTCCGATGGGCATGCCTTCGCGCACCTTGAAGGCCGCGATAGATTTCTTTGCGCGCGTGACCACGGGCTTCTGACCAGTGATCTGGCCGAGTTCGTGCACCGCCGGGTCGAGTACCTTGGCATTCTGCGTGGCCTCGCCGACTCCCATGTTGACTACAATCTTGTGCAAACGCGGCACGGCCATTGGGTTGTGGGCGTCAAACTCCTTCATCAACGCGGGCGCCACTTCCTTATCGAACTTGGCGCGGAGTCGCGGCGTTTCCTTGGCGCTGTGGCGCGCCTGCTCTGGCGCCTTTGCTTCTACCGGCTTGTCTGACTTTTTGTCCTTTTTTTCTTTTGCCATTGCTTGAATCTTTCCGTCGAATTACTCAATTAGCCGATTACTCAATTGCAATCTATTTATCCAACGTCGTACCGCACTTCCTGCAGACGCGTACCTTGCGCTCGCCGCGGATTTCGTGTCCGATGCGGACGGGGCCGCAGGTGGGACACACCAGTTGCACGTTGGAGAGCGCGATCCGGCTCTCCTGCTCGGCAATGCCACCCTTGACGTTGCGCTGCGGGTTAGGGCGCACATGTTTCTTCACGATCATGACGTGCTCAACAAGGATCTTGCCTTCGTCGGGGAAGACGCGGAGCACGCGGCCTTCCTTGCCCTTGTCGCGACCGGTAATCACCTTCACCGTGTCGTTCCGCCGGATGTCAACCCGCTTGTGTAACGTAGTTGTAGATGTTCCCATAGCAAAAATCCTTTTCAGTGCCAGCTGCCATTCAGGTTTCAAGGCTCGAAAGTTTCAACGTTAAAGAAGCCTTGTCGAAACTTTGAAACCTGAGAACCCTGAAATCTGTCTTAAAGTACTTCCGGCGCCAGCGAAACAATCTTCAAGAACCTTTTTTCGCGCAACTCGCGTGCCACCGGGCCGAAGACGCGTGTGCCGACGGGTTCTCCCACGTCATTGATGAGCACGGCGGCATTCTGGTCGAACCGGATGTAGGTGCCGTCGCGGCGGCGATGCTCTTTACGTGTACGCACGATCACGGCCTTCACGACCTTGCCTTTTTGTACTTGTCCTTCGGGAGCCGCTTCCTTCACGCTGGCGGTCACCACATCGCCCAGGCCAGCACGCAGACCCGTCGAGCCGCCGAGTGGCAGAATCATCTGCAGCTTGCGAGCGCCGGAATTGTCGGCCACCTCAAGCATGCTTCTCATCATTACAGTCATGGCATCCCCCCGACGACAACCAGCTACTGGCCAGGCTCGGTAACCGAAATCTCGGGCACGAGCGCGGTCTTGCGTACGATTTCTTTAAGGCGCCAACGTTTCAGCTTGGAGAGCGGCCGGGTCTCCTCGAGCCGCACCACATCGCCCACATGGGCTTCGTTCTTCTCGTCATGCGCGTAAAACTTCTTGCCCTGCGCTACCACCCGTCCGTAAAGCCGATGTGACTTCTTGCGAATCGTTTCGACGACGATGGTCTTGTGCATGCGGTTGGAGGTGACCTCTCCGACCACGAGCTTGCGGCGGCCTGCCCGCTCGTTCTGGCCCGGTTGTGCGGTTGATTCGGGCATAACTATTTCTTCTCCGTCTTGCGGCTGCCGAGTTCTTGCTGGCGCATGATCGTTTTGACGCGGGCGATATCTTTGCGCAGGCCGCGGATTTTCTTCAGGCTCTCGGTCTGCCCCATATTGAGCTGGAACTTCAGCTTGAAGAGCTGGTCAGCGAGGTCGTGCTCCTGGTGGCGAAGCTCGACGTCAGTCAGGTTGCGAACTTTTTCGGATTTCATAGTCTCTCAGTTCCCGATTGTCATTCGGGTTTCTAGTGAGTTCCTTCGCGCTTTACGAAGCTGGTGCGCAGAGGCAGCTTGTGCGACGCCAGACGCATGGCTTCCGCGGCTTCGGTCGGAGTTACCCCTTCCATCTCGAACAAAATTTTGCCCGGACGAACCACTGCAACCCAATGATCGGGCGCGCCCTTGCCTTTACCCATACGAGTTTCGGCAGGCTTCTTGGTGACCGGCTTGTCAGGAAAAAGACGGATCCAGATTTTGCCGCCGCGCTTGACGAAACGCGTCATGGCGACACGGCTGGCTTCGATCTGCCGGTCGGTGATCCAACCAGGTTCGAGCACCTTCAATCCGTAGTCTCCGAAAGCCAGCTCGGAACCGCGCCAGGCTTTGCCCGTCATGCGTCCGCGCTGCTGCTTGCGGTACTTCACTTTTTTTGGCATCAACATAAATCAGCTCTTTAAGTCCACTAACAACGCAGTGCAATGCGTCCCGAAATTCTTAAAATGCTCCCGTTGCGACCGCTGGCTGCGCATCGCGCTTTTTTTGCGGCAGAATTTCTCCACGATAAATCCAGCACTTGACGCCAATGACGCCATAAGTTGTTTTGGCTTCCGAAAAACCGTATTCAATGTCTGCGCGCAGGGTATGTAGTGGCAAGCGCCCTTGCAAGTACCATTCAGAGCGTGCGATTTCATTGCCATTCAAACGGCCGCTGACACGGACTTTGATTCCCTTGCAGCCGAAGCGCAGCGCGGAGTCTACCGCCTTACGCATGGCGCGGCGGAACCCGACACGCTTTTCCAGCTGCAACGCGATGGACTCGGACACCAGTTGCGCATCGAGCTCGGGCTTGTGCACTTCCTGGATATCGATGTAGACCTCGCGGGAAGTGCGTTTCTGCACATCCTGCTTAAGCTTGTCTATTTCGGCGCCCTTGCGTCCGATGATGATGCCGGGCCGCGCAGTCTTAATGATGACCCGCAGTTTGTTACCCGGGCGCTCGATCTCGATCGAGCTGACGCCGGCTGATTTGAGCTTGTCTTTCAGTTCGTTCTTCAGCTTGACGTCTTCGAGCAGCAGTTTGTCGTAATCACGTTCGACAAACCAACGCGACTTCCAAGGCTTGGTGTAGCCGAGGCGAAACCCGTATGGATGAACTTTCTGTCCCATCGTTGCTCCTATCAATCCCTTCTTCTATCTGGCGCCCGCCGTCTTTTTATGCTGAGTCTTCTTAGTCTTTACTTTTGTCGCCCGTGCCTTAGCCTTCGTTCTCGCCGCAGCCTTGGTGGTTGCTGCTTCTTCACCCACCACCGTGGCCATCGACCGGCCATTCTTGCTACGCTCCGCGAGCACGATCTCGATATGCGCGATACGCCTCACGTAGTGATAGGCGCGGCCCATTGGTGCTGGACGGATGCGCTTCATGCGTGGGCCATCATTCGCGACCGCACTCTTCACGTATAAGTTGTCAATGTCAACGTCGATGCCCTTCTCGCTGCTCAAGTAACTGGCGTTGTCGAGCGCTGACTGCAATAACTTGCCTACGGTTGCGGCAACACGCTTCTTGGTAAAGGCAAGCGTATTGCGAGCTTCTTCCGCCCGGCGACCCTTAATCAGGTCCAAGACCAGACGCGCTTTTTGCGGCGAGACGCGCATGTAACGTGCTTCGGCTCGAAATTCCATCTGCGTCTCCTTATGCCTTCGGCGCCGCCGGTGCTGCCGGAGCCGCTCCTGTCCCAGCACCTGCTGCCGGAACCGGAGCTCCAGGACCTCCGGGTACGCCAGCCGGCCGTGCTGCTACTTCGGTGGCGGCGCGCATGGAGTGTCCCTTGAAGTTGCGGGTGAAACTGAACTCGCCCAGCTTGTGGCCCACCATGTTCTCGGTGATATACACCGGGATAAATTTCCTGCCGTTGTGGACAGCGATGGTGTGACCCACCATCTCCGGGATAATGGTCGAGCGGCGCGACCAGGTCCGCAGCACCTTTTTTTCATTACGCGAGTTCATCCCCTCAACCCTCGTCTGAAGGTAAGTGTCGATGAACGGGCCCTTCTTGGTTGAACGTGCCATATGTCAGTTCTCGGTTCTCAGTTCTGAATTCGTTTGCCGGGTTAAGTCTTCCGGCGTTACTTTCTTTGCAAGAACAAACTTCATTTCTTACGGCGACCGACGATGAATGAATCGGTGCGCTTGTTATTGCGCGTCTTGTAGCCGCGGGTTGGCTGTCCCCAGGGCGTTACCGGATGACGTCCACCGGATGTCTTGCCTTCTCCACCGCCATGCGGGTGATCTACTGGATTCATGGAAACGCCGCGGTTATGCGGACGCCGTCCGAGCCAGCGCATGCGTCCAGCTTTGCCGATGGTGACGTTCTCATGATCGGTGTTTCCCACCTGACCGATGGTGGCCATGCAATCGAGCAAAACCTTGCGGGTCTCCCCCGAAGGCAACTTGACCAGCGCGTAGTCACCCTCCTTCGCTACCAACTGCGCCGCTCCGCCGGCGGAGCGCACCATCTGCGCACCTTTTCCCGGGCGTAGTTCCAAGTTGTGAACCATGGTGCCCGGCGGAATGTTGCGTAACGGCAGCGCATTCCCAACCAGAATATCGGCCTCCGGACCGCTTACAACTTTTTGGCCGATCTTGAGCCCATCCGGTTGAACGATGTAGCGTTTTTCGCCATCGGCGTAGCTCAACAGAGCGATACGAGCGGAGCGGTTGGGATCGTACTCCACCGAAATCACCGTGGCGGGAATGCCAATCTTGTCGCGCTTGAAATCGATCAGGCGTAGCTTGCGCTTATTTCCTCCACCACGGAACCAACTGGTGATGTCGCCTGAATTGCGGCGACCGCCGGTACGCTTCTTGGTCTCGGTCAACGGCTTGAACGGCTTGCTGGCAGTAAGATCGTCATTGACCAGCGTCGTCCGATACCGCAACGTCTGGGTCGTCGGTCTGTAAGTTTTGATTGCCATAAACTCAGCTCTTAGCTTCTAGCTCTCAACTTGAAACTCCGGCAGACATGCTGGTCTGCCTACCAGTATCCTTATAAATTTTGCGCGTATTCCGGCATCTTTTCGCCGGCTCGCAACCGTACATACGCTTTTTTCCAATCCGGACGATAGCCGGCAAACTTTCCCCGCCGACGTTCCTTGCCCGGATAGTTGGCGGTGCGCACTGAGCGAACCTTCACTTTGAAAATGGTTTGCACGGCTTCCTTGATCTCTGTTTTCGTGGCCTTACTGTTCACCTGGAAGACCAGCGTGTTCTGGTTTTCCTTGATGGCCAGGCCTTTCTCAGTGATTACCGGACGGCGAATGATCTGGTATGCAGACTTCATTACGCCACCTCCGCCGCTTTTTCATGCCGGGTGCGGCGACGCGGAGCACGCGATGTTTTCTTTCCACTCTTTTCCCCGTCACCTTCTGCTGCCTTGCGTTGACGTTTCGAAATCGAACCCTTCAATGAAACCTGCAGTTTCTCGATTGCAGGTTGCGAAAAGATTACGCGGTCATAACGCAACAAGTGATACGGATGAACCTCGTTTCCACTCACCAGTTCCAGACCGTCAATATTGCGCGAGCTCAGCTCCAAGTTGCGATTCTCATGCTTGCGCGCCTCCACCAGCAGCACGGTTCCGACGACCTTGAATACATCAAGCGTCTCGCGGAATTGCTTGGTCTTGGGTTCTTTAACATCGAACGCATTGACGACTGTGAGTTTGCCATCCGCCAACTTTGAAGCCAGCGCCGAGCGCAACGCGCCCAGCAGTTTCTTCCGCGGGAACGCATAATCGTGAGAGTGAGGCTGCGGGCCGTGTACGGTTCCGCCATGTCGCCACAGGGGAGAGCGGATCGAACCGACACGCGCGCGACCAGTTCCTTTCTGCTTCCATAACTTCTTTCCGGAACCAGACACCAATTTCTTGTTCTTGGTGGCGTGCGTACCTGCCCGCCGAGAAGCGCGGTAGTGCTTGATCGCTTCCCACAGCAGATCCTCGTTAACGGCACCGAAAACTTCGTCGGCGAGTTCGAGGGTGCCCACTTTGGCTCCACTCAAATCGTGTATGTCGATAGTCGCCATATACTTTCCATGTCCGGCTGGTCACAATTGCAGATTAGTGACCAACGACCGATGACTTGTCTTATCCCTTCTTGGCCGCACGCTTGGCTGCCTTCAATGGGTCAACCGTACCAATGCCGGCGAATCCCCGGCGCTCTCGAGGCGGTTTCTTGGCTTTGCTGATGATCAGGTATCCGCCGTTCGGACCGGGCACGCTGCCTTCAACCACCAACAGGTTCTCTTCTTTGTCCACGCCTAGCACGCGCGAGTTGCGCACCGTGACGCGCGCGTTTCCCATGTGGCCCGACATGCGCATTCCTTTGAACACGCGCGAGGGAAAGGCAGACGAGCCGATCGAGCCCGGAATCTGGAACATGGACCCGTGCGACTTCGGGCCGCCGCCAAAATGATGACGCTTGACCACACCGGTGAAACCACGACCCTTACTTATTCCGACGATATCAACGAACGGCTCACCCTCGAAAATATCAACCAGCACTCGCTCCCCGACTTTCAAAGCACCGTCAGTTTCGGCCTTTTCTTCGACTTCCACGGGGACTTCGCGCAGGAATTTCATAGGCGGCAAATTGTGTTTGCCAAAGTGTCCGCGCATCGGCTTAGTAACGCGCGATTCCTTTACGAATTCAACCAGCCCGATCTGAGCGGAAATGTACCCGTCCTTGGTGGCGGTCTTGTGCTGTGTAACCACGCACGGGCCAGCCTGAAGAACAGTGGCAGGACGTACGTCGCCCTTGTCATCGAAGAGCTGCGTCATGCCGACTTTCTTTCCTAAAATTCCAGCTACTTTTGCCATGTTCGTTCTCCGCGTCGCCCAGCTTGGCATTCGCTATTGGTTGGGCCTCAGACCCGTGTCTGAGCGATGCTTGCATCGCTCCTGACCTACTTGTGTTCCTTACCAAACGCCTTGATCTCGACATCCACGCCGGCCGGGAGATCGAGTTTCATCAGCGCATCCACCGTTTGCTGTGTGGGCTCCAGAATGTCGAGCAGGCGCTTGTGGGTGCGAATTTCGAACTGCTCGCGCGATTTCTTATCCACATGCGGGGAGCGCAGCACACAGTACTTGTTTTTCATTGTGGGCAATGGAATCGGCCCAGCGATTTGTGCGCCAGTGCGCTTCGCCGTCTCGACGATTTCACCCGTCGATTGATCGAGGATGCGATAGTCGTACGCCTTCAGGCGGATGCGGATTCTTTCTTTTCCAATCACGTTTGTCTCTCTCTGACCCCTTCCGTCTGCGGGAAGGAAAGAACTGGCGGCAAGCTACAGGCCGCGAATTATGTTTGTGATTCACCCGCAACGTGGACAAACTGTCCGCGCCACACCCGTTATTGAATAATCTCGCTGATGGTTCCCGCGCCCACCGTGTGCCCGCCTTCGCGGATGGCGAAGCGCAAGCCCTTTTCCATCGCCACCGGCGTGATCAGCTCAATCACCAACTGCACGTTGTCTCCCGGCATCACCATCTCGGTGCCCGCCGGCAGTTCCGCTACTCCGGTTACGTCCGTGGTGCGCAGATAAAACTGCGGCCGGTATCCCTTGAAGAACGGCGTATGCCGCCCGCCTTCTTCCTTCGTCAGGATGTACACCTCGCCCTTGAACTTGGTATGCGGCGTGATCGAGCCGCCTTTGGCCAGCACCATGCCGCGCTCCACTTCTTCTTTGCCAATGCCGCGCAGCAGCAGGCCCGCATTGTCGCCCGCCATACCTTCGTCCAATTGCTTCTTGAACATTTCGACGCCGGTGACCACTGTTTTCCTGGTTTCGCGGAAGCCGACAATTTCTACTTCCTCGCCCACTTTCACTTTGCCGCGCTCGATTCGTCCCGTCACCACCGTGCCGCGTCCCGAAATCGAGAAAATGTCTTCAATCGGCATCAGAAACGGCTTTTCGATTTCCCGCTGCGGCACCGGAATGTACTTGTCCACCGATGCCATCAACTCGTCCACCTGCTTTTCCCACTTGGCTTCGCCGTTCAGCGCGCCCAGCGCCGAGAGCCGGATCACCGGCACATCGTCGCCGGGAAATTGATATCCCTTCAGCAGTTCGCGCACTTCCAGTTCCACCAGGTCGAGCAACTCAGGATCGTCCACCGCATCGCACTTGTTCAGCGCCACCACGATATATGGCACTCCCACCTGCCGCGCCAAAAGCACGTGCTCGCGCGTCTGCGGCATGGGACCATCGGTCGCGGCAACCACTAAGATCGCGCCATCCATCTGCGCCGCCCCGGTGATCATGTTCTTGATGTAGTCGGCGTGCCCCGGGCAATCCACGTGCGCGTAATGGCGCTTGTCAGTCTCGTACTCGACGTGTGCCGTGGCGATGGTGATGCCGCGCGCTTTTTCTTCCGGAGCGTTATCAATCGAATCAAACGACCGGAACTGGTTCTTGGGGTTGTGCTTCTGCAATACCTTGGTGATGGCCGCCGTTAAAGTGGTCTTGCCGTGGTCAATGTGTCCAATCGTCCCCACGTTCACGTGCGGCTTATTGCGCTCAAATTTCTCTTTCGCCATTTCCTCAGTTCTCCGTCCGGCAACGCCGGATGTTGTCTTTGGGGCTAAGCCCCACACCGGCCGGCAGCGCCAGCCTTTATTACGATTACTTGTTTCCCTGCGCCCGGCCGATAATCTCGTCTGCCGTACTCCGAGGCACTTCTTCGTAGCGTGCGAAATGCATCGAGTACTCGGCCCGGCCCTGGGTATTGGAACGCATCTGGGTGGCATAGCCGAACATTTCAGCCAGAGGCACAATCGCCTTGATTACCTGAGAGCCCGCGCGATGTTCCATGCCTTCGATTCGTCCGCGACGCGAACTAAGATCTCCCATGATGACTCCCGCGTAATCTTCCGGCGTAACCACTTCAACGGACATTACGGGCTCCAGCAGCACTGGAGACGCCTTGCGTGCGGCTTCTTTAAATGCCATCGAACCCGCAATTTTGAAGGCCATTTCATTGGAGTCGACATCGTGATAGCTGCCGTCGTAAAGGATGGCTTTTACGTCCACCATCTCGTAGCCCGCCAGAACGCCGCCTTCCATCGCCTCTTTAATTCCCTGGTCAATCGGCTTGATGAATTCCTTGGGCACGGAGCCGCCCACAATTTCGTTGACGAATTCGTAACCTTTGCCCGGCTCTTGCGGCTCAAGGCGAATCTTGGCATGGCCGTACTGACCGCGACCGCCCGTCTGGCGAATGTATTTGCCCTCGGCTTCCGACTTCTTGCGAATGGTTTCTCGGTACGCTACCTGGGGCTTGCCCACGTTGGCTTCGACTTTGTACTCACGCATCATGCGGTCCACGATGATTTCCAGGTGAAGCTCGCCCATGCCGCTAATGATGGTTTGTCCGCTGTCGGGATCAGTGTGAACTTTAAAGGTTGGATCTTCCTGGGCCAGCTTGGAGAGCGCCATGCCCATCTTTTCCTGGTCAGCCTTGGTCTTGGGCTCAACCGCCACCGAGATGACCGGGACTGCAAATTCAATCGATTCCAGCGCGATAGGATGTTTTTCGTCGCAGATCGTATCGCCAGTGCTGACGTTTTTTAGGCCTACGGCGGCGCAGATGTCGCCGGCGAGAATCTCACTGATATCTTCGCGCTTATTGGCATGCATCTTAAGCAGGCGGCCGATGCGTTCGGAACGTCCGCGACCTGCGTTGAGCACCGAGTCGCCGGACTTGAGCTGGCCTGAATACACGCGAATGAAAGTCAGTTGGCCTACGAAGGGGTCGGCCATGATTTTGAAAGCCAGCGCCGAAAACGGCTGACTGTCGGCAGGCTTCCGCGTGATGGTCTCGCCGTTATCAGGATTTATTCCCTTAACCTCGCCCGCATCAATCGGTGAGGGCAGGTAATCCACGACAGCATCTAGCAGCGGCTGCACACCCTTGTTCTTGAAAGCGGTGCCGACGACAACCGGAAATACCTTCAAAGCAATAGTGGACTTGCGCAACGAAGCACGCAGTTCCGCGGGCGAAATCGTCTCGCCTTCCAGGAACTTGTGCAGCATCTCGTCATCATTTTCCGCGACGGCTTCCACCAGTTGGGTGTGGAACGCTTCGGCTTTCTTCTGCAGCTCGGCTGGAATCTCACCAGTGAGGTACTCGGCGCCGATGGTGTCATCCTGCCAGATAATCGACTTCATTTCGATGAGATCGACTACCCCTTTGAATTTGTCTTCCTGGCCGATGGGAATCTGAATGGCGATAGGTTTGGCGTTGAGGCGCTTGCGGATGGTATCAATGGCATGCTCAAAATCGGCGCCCATTTTATCGATCTTGTTGATGAAGCAAATGCGAGGAACGCCATACTTGTCAGCCTGGCGCCAGACTTTTTCCGATTGCGGTTGCACTCCATGGACGGCGTCAAATACCGCGACCGCGCCATCGAGAACACGCAGCGAGCGCTCGACCTCGGCGGTGAAATCGACGTGGCCAGGAGTGTCAATAATATTGATACGGACGTCGCGCCAGGAGCATGTAGTGGCTGCGGACGTGATGGTGATGCCGCGCTCCTGCTCCTGCTCCATCCAATCCATGGTGGCAGTGCCTTCATGGACCTCGCCGATGCGATGCGTTTTCCCGGTGTAGAAAAGAATGCGCTCCGTCGTAGTGGTCTTACCAGCATCGATGTGGGCCATGATGCCGATGTTCCTGCAACGCTCTAATGGGACCTGTCTGGACACACCTTTCTTTCGTTCTTCCTTTCGGGACTCCTGCTCGTTAACGACAGAACCGGTCAAAGCGCTACCCTTCTCAATCTTTTTCAGCGTCTCTGTAGAGATGCGATTGGTATGTTGTTCCCAATATCGCGCTACCAGCGATAGTGCGCAAAGGCTTTGTTGGCCTCCGCCATACGATGGACGTCTTCCTTTTTCTTAATCGCCGCGCCGCGACCATTCGCGGCATCGAGCAATTCATTACTCAGCTTGTCGACCATTCCCTTTTCACCGCGTCCGCGCGCGTAGATGATGATCCAGCGAATCGCGAGCGAGGTGCGGCGATCGGCATTCACTTCCACCGGCACCTGGTAGTTGGCGCCGCCGACGCGGCGGGTCTTGACCTCAAGCAGCGGCTTGACGTTCTCGACGGCTTTCTTGAACAGTTTGAGCGGCTCGTCGCCGCCCTTCTGCTGCAGCTTTGTCAGCGCCTCATAGAAGATGCCTTGGGCGGTGGACTTCTTGCCCTGCCACATCATCGAGTTGACAAACTTAGTCACCAGGTCGGAACCGTAAACCGGATCCGATTCCACTGTCCGCTTAGCGATATGTCCTTTTCTTGGCATTAAGCTTCTAGCTCCCAGCTCTCAGCTTCTAGCTTGAAATCGACCGCTACGCTTTCGGGCGCTTGGCGCCGTATTTCGAGCGCCCCTGCTTGCGGTTGGCAACACCCACCGAGTCCAGCGTGCCGCGGATTACGTGATAGCGCACGCCCGGCAGATCCTTAACGCGACCGCCTCGGATGAGCACGATCGAGTGCTCCTGCAGGTTGTGGCCGACACCAGGAATGTAAGTCGTAACTTCAATCCCGTTCGTGAGCCGGACGCGCGCGACTTTTCGCAGCGCCGAGTTCGGCTTCTTCGGTGTCTGGGTATAGACACGAGTACAGACCCCTCGCTTCTGCGGGCATCCTTGTAACGCGGGACTGGCCGTCTTATAACGAGGTCGAGTACGGCCGCTACGCACCAATTGATTAAAAGTAGGCACTCTTCTCCGCTCCTTCAGCGCTCCATCAAAAAATATAAACGGCGTCCGTGCCGTCTTTCGGCATAGCCATTCGGACGCGCCGAGCGTTCAAGCGCTGTTTCCGCTTTCCCCTTAAGGGGCTGGATGGCATTGTCGCCAGCCATACTTTCTCGCCGCGCATAAACGCCAGAGAGAGATTTTGGATTTCCCGTTTCAGACTAACGCTGACGACGGTGGTATCAAGCCCTTCCAGTTACCGCCGACCTACATCGCCCGACGGAAAACTCAAACAGGAGGTACTCCGTTTCGTCTGCTCTACCTGCATATCCTTTCGCGGGGCGAAAGGTGAGCGCAGGCATGTTTCAGCGAGGGCGTTTCCAAGCCAATTCTTAAGAGCTCAGCCGCAAATGCTTCAGGGTCAGTTCGCACACTCATCACGTAACGGCAAAAACTGACCGCCGCTTACAGGCAAGCCGAACTTAACTCGCGGAACCTTTTAAATATATCAAGTTCCGTCGCACATCGTCAATGACTCCACCCTGCATCTAGAGACTAAAATGGCAGAGCCCCGAAAATGGTCCACTGGAGCGCGATGTTCGGAAGTTTGTGGGTTCAAGGCATCGAGTTGCATGCCAAGGATGCTTCGCTTCCGAACGATTTCGTGGCGCGGACGCTCTGGCTCAAAGATCCTTCGCTTCGCTCAGGATTTCGGCGCGCGGCTCGGACGCCGCGCAAACGCCTCAACTTGCCGAAAAGATTTTCTGCCTCTACACTGGAAATTTTCCAGAACAACACGCGCTCGCTCCAAATAAGGAGCGGGGAGGGTGCATGGGTCGGTGCGGTTCCGTTCTTTGGGTAGTAATTCTTATTTTACTTATCGGCAGTCTGGCTGGTTGCGGCAGCAGCAATAACGCGCCAGCTGCGCCTAATGTGCCGGCGTCAATAACCCTCACGCCGGCTACGGCGTCGGTGGAAGTAGGGGGGACACAGAATTTTACAGTTTCCGCGAAGAACTCCGCTGGAGCGCCGATCTCCGTTGCTGTTACGTTGAGCTCCAGCAATCCTGCCGTGTTGACCATTGCCAACAACGGCGTAGCGTGTGGCGGCACATGGGATTCACTGACGAGTCCCATCGTATGTACCCCTGGTCCTGTCGGCGTAGCCCAAGTGACCGCCTCAGCCGCCGGGGTCAGCAGCGCGCCGGTGACGGTCTTCGTACATCAGCATATCGAGCACATCAGCGTCACCCAAGTCCCATCACCTACCCCGCCTCCTACCTGCACGGTTGAGAGCGCAAGCGGCCCGGTCAATGGCATCTCGCAAAACCAAATTTTCACTTACCAGGCTACTGTTTCCAGTCGCGGAAACGACATCACCGCTACCGTAGGGCCACTTACCTGGACTGCGCTGAGCAGCACCATCGTTAAGGTCAGCAACACGGTAAGCGGAATCGGCGCGAACCAGGCGCAGGCCACCGCTAACGTCCCCGGGATAACGCAAATCTTCGTAAACGCAGCCGGCGTGAATAGTCCAGCCATAAATTTCGCAACCTGCCCAGTGAAGTCGATCACACTCGCGGTGACGAATTCGGCCAGCAACGCGTTCACGCTGGCTACTGGTGGCAGCAAAACGATCACAGCCACGGTCGTGGATACCCTGAATGCGACTTTGACCAATGTGCCGCTAACCTGGAGTACTTCCGAGCCCGCGGTCGCAACCGTGACCGGTACTGGGACAAGCGGAAATGCGACCGGAATCGGCAGTACAGGAACGCTGCGGGCAGTCTCTCCGGGCGGGGCAGCAATCATCGCTTCTTGTACACCGCCTTCTTGCAACGACGGTGTTCAAACCCCGACCGTGGTCGGCGTAACGACCTTACCGATCTATCCGACCGACATTGTGAAAGCCACAGTGACCGGCACGAAAGCGACGACAACCGTGTGGGCAACAAGCACGGGGTGTGGCACAAATTTCAATTGCGGCAGTTCGATTGTGTCTATCAGCACATCAAATAATGCCGTTTCCGGCGCCGCGTCGCTTCCGAACCCTCCCAATTCTCTAGTCTTCAATCCACAGGGGACGAAGGCATTTTTGGGCAGCAGCAAAGGCCTTATGGTCCTCGATCCCGCTGCGAACCCACCTACAGTGAATACATTCAACGCGGTGACCGGCAAAGTGCTGGCCGTTTCTCCCGACGGTAACAAAGCTGTGGTTTCTGATACCAGCATCACGGCTAGTCATCCGCAGCAAGATGTTTCCATTTTCGATCAAACGAATTCGGGAAGCCGCGCGGATCTTCTCATTAGCGGCGTAACCGCAGCGGATTTCTCACCCGACGGCCTCAAGGTGTATATGGTTGGCGCGAATACGAATAATTTGTACGTTTATTCGTCAGTGGATGGCTTGAAAACTATTCCGCTGACGGCACCGGCCAATGATGTTTCATTCTTCTCGAACGGCGCATTCGCCTATCTGGCGGGCGGTGCGGCCTCCGCAGTCACTGTGAGAGCGACGTGCGATAACACCGTAGCGACCAGTACTGCGACTTCGACCGTTCCGCAATTCATCCGGTCGGCTGCGGACGGACTTCACGTGCTGGCTTTGGACTCACCCGTGAGCACCAATCCTCCCACCGCTCAGGGTGTAGACGTAATTACCGCAAGCACGATGATGCTGACGGGATGCCCGCCAACCGTCAGCAACGCGCACACTTTTGTGAATATGGGCCAGGGCACTTTCACTCCGCTGCAATTAATCGTTTCCTCGGATGGCTTGAAAGCCTATGTGCTAGCCAGCAATTTAGGAAGCGCGCTGGTGTTCGACGTGAATGGGCAAACCCCTTCCTCCGCAATTTCGCTCGCTGGCGTAAACCCCAAGCCTCTCAGCGGTAGCCTCACCCCTGATGGCACCCTGCTTTACGTCGCTACCAGCGATGGCACAGTGCACGTCCTCGATACCTTAGCTAGCACGGATCTACAGCAGGTTTCTCTGCCGGTAAACTTCAACTTTTGCTCTAACGTGAGCTTCACCTGTACGCCTGACTTGGTGGCGGTACGGCCCTAGCCGTGCGTGGGCCATTACTTGATGTCGCAGTTACTTGATGTCACAGCTTTGGCAGAGTAGGTTTCGCCGCAGGAGAATGCCGACGGCATATGACTGACGGCTAACGATGATCCTGCGCTTGAGGTTTGGCGTTCTCGAGTTCGCGGCCGATACTGTCAAGCACACCATTGATGAAATTAACCGACTCGGGGCTGGAAAATTTCCTGGCAATCTCCAATGCTTCGTTGATGATCACGGCCCGTGGGGTGTCTGGATACGCCAACAGCTCCGCAACTGACTGGCGAAGAATATTGCGATCGACCGCCGCCATTCGATCCATGCGCCAGTGTTCGGCATGGCGCACGATCAGCGCATCAATTTCCGTCAAGCGGTCAACCGCCACACGAAACAGATCTTCCGCAAAGCTGCGAACGTCGGCAGCCACTGCGTTGCGCTCCGCCCAAAAGGTGCGACGGACCTCGTCGGAACTCTGCCGTCCCATGTCGGATTGGAAGAGCATCTGCAGAGCAAGTTCGCGGGATTTGCGTCGAGTGCCCATGAAGCAGCCAGCTATCAGCCATCAGTCTAACAAGAAGTGGACAGATCAACCCCTGAGGAATGAAGCGCTAGGATTTGCGCGTCTTGGAAGGCGTGCTTCGCTTTCGTGATTTATTTTTGCGGGGAGTTGACAGCGGAAGGCCGATAGCTTTTTTTAAGGACGCCATCTCCACCGCCGCCAGCGCTGCTTCGAAACCTTTATTACCCATTTTCAGGCCGGCGCGATCGATGGCTTGTTCCAAGTTGTCGCAGGTTAGCACGCCGAAGGCGTGGGGCACGCCGGTCTCTTGCGCCGATTGTCCGATGCCGCGGGTGACTTCGTTGACGATGACATCGTAGTGAGCCGTGTCACCACGAAGCAGGCAGCCCAGGCAGATGATGGCATCGTATTTTTTGGTTTCGGCCAGGGTGCGCGCGGCAGAGGGAATTTCGAAGGCGCCGGGAACGCGGACAATTTCAATGTCCTTTCGCTTCGCACCGCAGCGCAAGAGCCCGTCAAATGCGCTGTGGAGAAGTCGCTCGGTGATGAAAGCGTTAAAGCGGGAAACCACGATGCCAAAGCGCTTACCAGAGGCGCTAAGTTTGCCTTCAAGCGCCTTGACCTGGAAGCCAGAGCGGACGTCCACTGGAGAAGTTTCTTGGTTGTTTTTTTTCGTGACGCTGTGGCTCCGTGTTGGGAATCAAAATCCCGTCTGAAGTGAAGCCGCGATCAGAAGCTCATCGTCCTTTAAATTGGGCTTGCCGCTTTTCCAGGAACGCCGTGGTCCCTTCCTTCTTGTCTTCCGTCGCGCAGCACACGCCAAACAGAATCGCTTCAAGATACAGCCCCTCGACGAGGGTCATCTCCATACCCTTGTTCACCGCCTCCATCGCATATTGAACGGCGAGGGGCGCGTTGGCGATGATCTTATGCGCGATCGCTTCGGCGCGCGGGATTAGCTCAGCCGGGGCCGTGACTTCATTTACAAGTCCGATGCGATGTGCCTCCTGCGCAGTAATCATTTCGCCCGCAAGCACAAGCTGCATGGCGATACCCTTGCCCACGAGCCGCGGCAGGCGTTGCGTACCACCATAACCGGGGATAATCCCGAGTTTCACTTCCGGCTGACCCAATTTGGCGTTTTCGCTAGCCAGGCGCATGGTGCAGGCCATGGCAATCTCACATCCGCCTCCCAGCGCGAAACCGTTAATGCAGGCAATCACCGGCTTGCCGAGGTTCTCGATCAGGTTGAGCACGGATTGACCGCGGTGCGTGTACTCTTTCCCTTTAACGGCATCGTGTTTGGCGAGCTCAGCGATGTCCGCACCCGCAATGAAAGCCTTTTCACCTGTACCAGTAAAGATGACTACGCGCACGGAGACATCATTCTTGATGTCGTGAAACGCCGCCCGCAGCTCTTCCATCGTGGCCATGTTTAGAGCATTGAGCACCTTCGGACGGTTCACGGTGACGTAGGCAATCGCATTTTTCTTTTCGAAGAGGATGTTGGAGAAGGTCATAAAGTCGATTTACCACGAAGACACGGATGGGAAACTCATTCTTACAACTGGGCGGACACTAAGTCAGCAAATCTCGCCACCTAAGCCGCATCCCTACTTGCCCGGTAATGATCGCGGTCGACATTTGTGGACACCAGATCATAAACAAAATCTTCATGCTAACGGTCAACATGCAGAACTCTCACCACGGCTTCCTCGCCATCTGCAAAAACGACGCTGAAGACTTTACGCTCGTGCTTCTTTAACAGCTGATAGTACGGATTACTCTCAATCGCATACCGAATGCTATCAATCCACGCTCGCCGCTGCTGAACACGTGTTTCCGACACCGTAGCCGGCACCCCGGCGCAAAAGCCCAACTCTCCCCTGATGGAATTTGATCTACGACCTCGAAGAGATCCTGAGCAACCGGCAGGGCCCGGACCGGACGCCAGCAGTCCGTACCCTCACCAAGTAACGGCATGTAGATTACGGTCTCCATCTGCGCCTTCCCAAATCAAGCCATCAGCAACGCGAAACAACACTCACGTCGGATCTACCTGTGAGGAATTCGGCCCGCTACCTCACAGCTTATTCGCCTTCGGGTTATTCAAATCTGAGTAATCGTAGAATCCCTTCCCCGTCTTCCGTCCATACCATCCCGCCATTACCATCCGCTTCAGCAACGGCGGCGACGCGAAGCGACGCTCCTTGAATTCGTCATACATCACATGGGTGATGTAGTAGGTCGTATCGAGGCCGACGAAATCGAGAAGCGTGAACGGCCCCATAGGATAGCCGCAACCCAGCTTCATGGCGTTGTCAATGTCCTCGATCGAGCCCACCCCATCTTCGTAGGCCCGGATGGCATCGAGCAGATAGGGCACGAGCAGCCGGTTCACAATGAAGCCGGTCTTGTCACTGGTGCGGACCGGAACTTTACCCAGCTTTTTGGCGAACTCGTATGCCGACTCATAAACCTCGTTGGCCGTCGCAATGGTGCGCACAACTTCCACCAGTTTCATCAGCGGTACGGGATTGAAAAAGTGCAACCCGACGAAGCGTTCGGGACGCTTAGTCGAAGTTAAAAGCTCGGTGATAGAAATAGAAGAGGTATTCGAAGCGAAAATAGCTTCTTTTTTTACAACGCTGTCGAGAGCAGCGTACACCTTCTTTTTTTCCTCGACGTTCTCGATGATGGCCTCGATGACGATGTCACAGCCGGCGAGGTCTTCTCTCTTGGTGGTGCCTTTCAGTCGGGGGCGAACCGCCTCCGGCGTTTCTTTTAGCGTGCCTTTCTCGGCCAACTTGGCCAAAGACTTTTCGATTCCAGCGAATCCCTTGTCGAGGAACTTCTGCTCGACTTCGAGCACCGTAACGTCAAATCCCGCGGTCGCCGCGACCTGGGCAATGCCCGACCCCATGAGCCCGCAGCCCAGCACGCCAACTTTCTTGATTTCCATAAGATTCTCAACTACTGCAGGGCTTCCACCACCATCGCAATCCCTTGCCCGCCGCCAATACACGCCGTCGCCAGCCCGTACTTCTTATTTCTGCGACGCAGTTCGTAAAGCAAAGTAATCACCAGACGCGTGCCGGTTGCGCCGAGAGGATGTCCAAGCGCAATGGCGCCGCCGTTGACATTGACCTTTTCGCGGTCAAGGCCCAATTCTTTTTCGACTGCGAGATACTGCGCGGCGAAGGCCTCGTTAACTTCGATCAAATCAATATAGTCGAGCGTAAGTCCGGCTCTTTGCAATGCGATCTTGGTTGCCGGCACGGGACCGCGTCCCATCAATTTCGGCTCGACTCCCGCGGTGCCCCAACCGACGATGCGGCCGATCGGCTTAAGATTACGCTTCTGTGCAGCCTCGATCGGCATGATGACGACTGCCGCGGCCCCATCGACAATGCCGCTGGCGTTGCCTGCCGTCACAGTACCGTTCTTGCCGAAAGCGGGCTTCAGCTTCGCAAGGCCCTCCATGGTGGTTTGGGGACGACGATGGTCGTCTTCTGTAAACATCTCGCCGGTCGTTTCGCCTTTCGAGTTCTTGAGCGGCACGGGGACAAGCTCTTCTTGAAGACGCCCAGCTTTATAAGCAGCATCGGCACGTTGTTGCGAGCGTACCGCGAATTCGTCCTGCATCTGCCGGGTGATCCCCTGCTGTTCGCCATATAGCTCGGCTGTATTCGCCATGTAGAGGCCACAGTAGCTGTCGAGCAACGCGACCATGAGCGAATCCTCGAGCTTCCCGCCCGGCGAGAGTGCGAAACCATCGCGTCCATGAATCACGAAAGGGGCCTGCGACATGGCTTCCATCCCGCCGGCAAGCACGATGTCGGCTTCGCCGAGCTGAACCATCTGAGCTGCGCTGGCAATAGCCTGCATGCCGGAACCACAGAGGCGATTGACCGTAAGGGCAGGGGTTTCGATTGGCAATCCAGCACGCAAAGCGACATGGCGGGCTCCGTAAAGAGCATCCCCGGAAGTCTGTTGTGCGTTGCCGAAAACGGCATGATCGAACTCGCTGGGCTGAAGTCCCGCGCGTTCCATGGCTCCCCTGGCTGCGATGGCCCCCAATTCCATGGCCGTGAAATCCTTCAGCTTGCCGCAGTAACGGCCCATCGGAGTGCGTGCGCCGCTGACAATTGCGATGTCACCCGTTTTCAGCATTAAGTTCCTATAGAAGAGCGCAGATTAGGACAGCCAAACTGCTCAGTTTAACAGCGGTGAAATAAGTTTGCCAGAGAAGCACTTCGCTCTGCCTCGGCTTTAGCAACAGGCTCCGACGCACCTAATCAAGACAGTGACGAATCGGTTCTTCTCGTGAGATTGAATTTTATGGCAGGAACTTATGCGACTGCTGCGGTGGCCGCAGTGGCGGCTCGGCAAACCACCTTACCGGGACCTTCTGCGATGGCATCGGCAAGCGCTTGTTCAGCGCGGTTGATCACTTCAGTCACAATGTCCACCGGATCGTACTGCTGGCGCATTACCGCTTCGGCGAGTCCAGCCACGAATGGAACGTGCTGCTCTCTGCCGGGAAGACGGACGCCTGCAATTAAGTTCCGTAGCTTCTCGACCGCCATGAGAGCTTCTTTTTCCGCAGTGTCGCCTAGAATAATGGCGATGGTCGTCAACTCATAACGAAACGCCAGGTCGTTGGAGCGGATGTTAGTGGCGAAGAGCTGTCCAATCTGTTCCATCATGGCTTCGACCGCTTCCTCGCCAACTTCCTTCACCATGGCAGCCCTCTTGCCGAACTGCATCAGCAGGATGCTTACCGGCCCGCTTTGTTGCACACTGCGTCTCGTCTCGGCCAGCAACAGATCGATGTAAGACGCGCGTTTCAGAAGACCCGACTTCTCATCGGTCACCGAGAGGTTCTTCACCAAGCGACGCAGGCCGGCGTTGTTCAGGGCAATCACCATTTGTTCACTGATGGCCCTAAGAACCACGATGTCGGACGAGTGCCACCCGCGCGGCTGGCCTTGCGCCAGAATAAGCACACCAACCTGCTCGGCACCGTCCGAAAGAGGCAAGGCCAGCAGCGATGTGATCGAAAGCCCACTTATAATTTCACGAACTCCCTGTAACTCCTGGGAAGCGGCAGCATCTGCGATGGTGACAATGCCGCGGCTGACTGCGAGATCCTGCACAGCAGATACCAATGCGGCCAATGCTGCCGAATTCCCCGCAGCCATGCCTTCGCCACGAAATTCCTGCACCGTGGTGGGAGGCAATCCGGGCTTGCGCATGGCCGCGATGCAGCGCGTCACGTCCCACTGTGTGCCAATTTCGTTTACTGCGGTTGAGAGCACGGCATTAGCATTGCTCTGGTGGTAAAGCTTGCGCGTAATTTCGGCAACCCGCGTCAGGCTACTGATATCAGCCTCACTCTGCGTTTGGGCGGGCACTTTTGAGGAAGACACGGGTGCTGCTGACGCAGCAGGACTGGCAGGCTGTACCACAGGAGCAGACCCGGCATAGCGCGGAGTCATGCCCGCGGCTAAATAGAGCCGCTGCAAGTCTTCGTTCCGATCTTCCTCGTGAGGGAAAAGCTCCTGAATGCGCTGTAAACGCTCGATAGCTTTCGAGCGCATGCCGTATTGCACGAGGATTTCCGCTTGCAGCATCAGATCCTGCAACGCGCCGGCACCCAGGGTCGATTCCTCAGCGCGCATGGGCGCAGCTTGGGAGTTATTTACCTGGGTGAAACGAGAAGCGATGACCTGAAATCGATTGTCATCAATCTTGCCGCGCAGCATCTCCAGTCTTTTCTGATGTCCGCGCTCGTACGGATCAATTTCGGCGGCGCGGTCCAGACATTCGCCCGCTTTCTGGAAATTGCCGGTGCTGCAGTAAAGGTCGAAAAGCTTGAGAAGCGTCTGGCAATAGTCATTTTCGCGGTTGGAGGAATTAAACAACTCACTCAGAAACTCCAACAGGTCTGGCGAGGGACGATGTGCCGCCACCAGATCCTGCATCAAGGTGACAAAGGAGCGGCGCTCCCCATGGCGACGTTGAAATTGTTCCAACTTGCGTGCCAGAGTGGCAGCCTCGGCATCGAGTTCCGCATCCACCATGGCCCCGATCAGTGTTACCACCTGATGGATACGCGTTGGATTCTGTTCGAAGAGCTGCCAGACCAACGCCTCGGCATCGATCAGACGGTTGGCCGCGAGCAGAGCCTTGGCATAGTGATCCCGCAACTCCAGTGACGGATTACCCGCCTGAACATGGGTTTCAAATATGAAGATAGCGGCGCCGATTTCACCCTGTGCCAACAGACTCTTGCCGTAGGCCAATGCAATTTGAGGGTCTCTGGAATCTTCGGAATACGCGCGTTCGAACCATGGTGCCGCATTCGCGCCGGCGGTTTCCGCAAACTCCGCCACTCGTAGAAATGCCGCGGCAGCAGCCTTTCCATCTCCTAATTGCGAGCATAGTTCGCCCAGCCGCAGGAAATTCTGCTGTGCCGGCTCAATTGCGACGATACGGTTAAGAACCTCTACCGACTCCTGCTTGAGCTCTTGGCGGGTTAACTCCTCAAGCGCGTTTTCATAGGTTCCTATTGCAAGTCTCTTATTGGAGTTTTCCAGGATCTGGCCAAAACGGATTTTTTGCTGCCACGTAGGGTTGCCGTAGCGCGCCAATTTCTTGTAAGTAAGGCTCGCGCGGGTGGCCTCACCGGCACCTACCTGCCTTTCAAAAAGCTGGCCGAGCAACACGACTGCCTCTTTGGTGCGATTAACAGAGAGACACAAGTCGGAGGCCATCTGCCGAACATTGTCATTCTCCGGATCTTCGCGCAGGATTTGGAGATACTGCTCTAGCGCGTCTCCCGTCTTGCCCTTTTGGAGAAGCTTCTCGGCGTGGTCCACGCGTTTCGCGATTTCGGCTCGATCCGGCATGGAGTAATGTGCGGAGTAACCCACTTGCGATTTTAGGTGCAGGGCAAATCACCGGCAATGAACTAAGAGGGCGGCGCAGTTACCAAGGTCACCCAAGTTATCGCCCCTTGCACACTGGTGGCAGCCTCCAGATCTTTCTGGTATACGTGCGAGGTGCCTTCGGAGATCCAAGTCAGCCAAGACCTTAGCCAGGAACGAGGCCTCCAGCGACAATTGAGCGCCGGGCAGATGGCCATGGTAGCCGTGGGCGGTTCCATTGGCACTGGGCTGCTTCTGGGCTCGGCGGCGGCTATCCAAATTGCCGGCCCCAGCGTGATCCTGAGTTTCGTTCTGGCAGGGTTCATCAGTTGGACGGTCGCCATGGCGATGGGCGAATTGGCAAGCATGCACCCTGCTGCAGGCTCATTCGGCGTCTATGCCGATCTCTATTTGAATCAGTGGGCGGGTTTCATCACCCGGGCTGGATTCTGGGCCGCGATTTCGATCGGCGTGGGGGCTAACCTGGTGGCTTCGGCAACCTACATGCGCTACTGGTTTCCATCGGCACCGGCGGTGGTGTGGGTCGCGGTGTTCTCGGTTGTGTTGGTGCTCGTCAACCTCCTTAGCGTTGGCACCTACGGCAAATTCGAGTACTGGTTCGCGATGGTGAAGCTGGTAACGATTGTCGCGTTCATAATCATCGGCGGCGTCCTATTGGGCAGCGGGCGCGTTCCGGCACAATACACTTCGCAGGGAGGCTTCTTTCCCAAGGGAGTAATGGCTCCCCTGCTGGCGATGACATTTGCTTTATACACGTTTGGCGGGGTGGAATTGGTCGCGGTTACCACCGGCGAATCGCGCTCCACGGCCCAGATCCCACGCGCCGTACGGTGGACTTTCATCATTTTGACTGTGGTTTATCTCGGCGCAATTGTGGTCTTGGTAGGGGTGGTGCCGTGGAATCAGGTAGGCGTTGCAGAAAGCCCGTTCGTAACAACTTTTCGGTCGGTAAGAATTCCCGCCGCCAGCGCCCTGGTCAATTTTGTAATATTGACGGCGGCACTTTCCGGAGCAAATGCTAATCTATATGCCGCATCGCGAATGCTGTTCTCGTTGGCCCGGACGGGATGGGCTCCAGCGCTATTCGGCCGGTTGAATTCGGCCGGCGCACCCAAACTGGCGCTGCTGGGCTCCTCATACGGGATTGTTGTAGCGCTGGTTCTGGAAAAGTGGGCGCCTGCGGATGCCTTCGTCTACATATTGAGTGGCGCGCTGTTCGGTCTGATGCTCTCGTGGCTGGTATCACTGGCGGCCCATTTCTCTTTCCGGAGGCAGGCGACTCCGGAACAGCTGGCCAGCCTGCCCATGCGCTCTCCGATAGGTGGATGGGGATCGGTGCTGGGACTCGCGCTGGTGTCGTGTGCGATCCTGAAGACCTGGTGGGATTCGCGTATAAGTCTCGTCAGCGGAGTTTCTTACCTGCTCCTGCTAAGCGCGGCCTATGCAGTGATGAAATTGGCTCATAGTAAAACAGTACAATACTTCAATGACTGACGAGCTGCTGCGGTACCGTTCTGAGTTTCCCATTCTTGAGCACACAACCTACCTCATCAGCAATTCTCTAGGGGCAATGCCTCGCGGTGTCTACGAGGCCATGAAAAGCTACGCGGACACGTGGGCGACACGAGGAGTGCGCGCCTGGGAGGAATCGTGGTGGATGCTGGCTGCCGATGTCGGCGACCAAATTGGCGCATTGATGAACGCGCCCAAGGGATCGGTTTCGACTCACCAGAATGTGACTACTTGCCAGGCAGTGGTTGCCTCCTGCTTCGATTTTTCCGCCAAGCGCAATAAAGTCGTTTACAGCGACCTGAATTTTCCGTCAGTGATGTATTTCTGGGAGGCACAACGCGCTTGTGGTGCACGTGTGCATATGGTGAAGACCGACGACGGTGTCAGCGTTCCCACCGAACGTCTACTGGATGCGATTGACGAACAGACCCTGTTGGTTCCCATTTCCCATGTGATCTTTCGCAGCGCCTACATCAACGATGCGAAGGCAATTGTCGAGAAGGCTCACAAAGTTGGCGCGCACGTAGTGCTGGATACTTTCCAATCGCTGGGTACGGTGCCGGTCGATGTTCAGTCTCTGAATGTCGACTTTGCTTGTGGCGGAGTTCTGAAATGGCTGTGCGGCGGCCCGGGAGTCGCATATCTATATGTGCGTCCGGATCTGGGAAAAAAGCTGGCACCAAGATTCACGGGGTGGATGGCGCACGAAAATCCATTTGGATTCGAGATTGGGCCAATTCGCTACACCGATCCGCCGTACCGGTTTATGAATGGCACGCCCCACATTCCGTCGCTCGAAGCGGCACGCCCGGGCTTGAACATCGTTGCTGAAGCCGGTGTGCAGCGCATCCGCGAGAAATCGAAGCGGCAGACCGCACGATTGATCGAGTTGGCGGACAAGCACGGCTGGCGCGTGAACACGCCGCGCGATCCGGAGAGGCGTGGCGGAACTGTCTCCATCGAGATGCCAGATTCCCAGGAAGTTTGCCGCGAGTTGCTGAAGCGCGAAATCCTGGTGGATTGGCGTCCCAGAGCAGGCCTACGCATGTCGCCGCATTTCTATAACACCGATGAGGAACTGGAACGAGGGATTTTAGCAGTCGAAGAGATTTTGAAGGAGCGGACGGTGGCGGCCAGATGACTGAGCAACTCCGTCGAAAATAGCGTTTCCCGCGATTGGATTCACAGTATTGCGCAAGAGATTTCTCCCCGTGCCACCGGTGTTCACCCCTTAATTGTTGAATTATCTCCTCGCATTACCAACGTAAGCCAAAACTGCGGTTTTCTGCTGCGACTGCCCGTCGCTCTCCGCTACGCTCGGGCCGACGCCCTCTGTGTCTTCTACCACAGGTGCGCGGACCCATTGCATGGATTCCCTTTTCGCACTCTTGGCGTATAGCACTGCCGACTTCTGGATCCCGGCAGCAATCGGGACGTGCGCCGGTATTTTTCTTTTTGTGCACGGATTCCGCATGCTGGCGCGCAAACGGCTGATCCTGAACACACCTATCTCCAGGATTCGAAGCGCTTCCATCGGTCTGGTTGAAGTCAATGGAGTGGCAATCGGACCATATACCATAAACGCTCCCATCACTGGCTTGCCCTGCTTTTATTACCGCACGCTTGTCTGGCAGTTAAAACAATCGGGCAAAGGCAACAAGTGGCAGCAAATTATCGACGAAAGCCTGCACGTTCCTTTTTATCTTGACGACAACACCGGTCGTTTGCTGGTCAACCCCCAGGGCGCAGATTTGGAGATCCACCGCGACTTCCATGACGAATTTAACGGCCCGGTCTTTTTCAACAGTGACCTGGTGCCGGAGAGCGTCCGCAGTTTTTTGATGGCACACGGAGTTTCAAGCGATCAAAGAATACGGATTGATGAGTACTGTATCAAGCCCAAGAATACGCTTTTCATACTGGGGACGCTGGCCGAGAACCCAGGTCTGACCGTTAGTCCGAAGCCGGTTGGTACTCTCCCTAGTCCTGTGGCCAGTTTCAATTTCAACTTGCCGAGTGGAACGAAAACGAAGGTCGAGTTGGCACTTAACTCAGCACGAATCACAATGCTGCCGGCCGGGGAAGAGGTTTTCGAGACCAGCCTTCAAAATGGGCGAGGCCTGAAGACCGAGCTGGTCCGCTTGTCATCTGACAGGCCGACTAGCTCTCTCAACATGACTCAGCAGGAGAAGATCGCTGCTGCGTTAATGAAAGCAGGAATAACCAATCCTGCCGCGTGGGAAGCTGCCGGCCTTAATGGCCCTGCCTCCGCAGTAGCCACGGCCACCGCGGCCGTGAGCGGGACATCGCCTGCTGGAAACGGATCTCCCGACGCTGAGACCGAGCAATTCGACCTCCAGCCCAAAACAGTGCTGATGAAGGGTGATCACAATCCCGCCTTCTTCATTTCCTGGCGCAGCCGCCGCGATGTTGTGCAGGAGCTAAACTGGAAATCGGCCCTATGCATCTGGGGTGCGCCGGGACTGATTCTTGCGTGCTTATACGTCCTCGTGAAGTATTTTGGTTGGCGGTGAGGAGAGATGCAGGGAACGAATATGGATAATATCGTTCTTCTTGGCTTCGTGCTCGCCTGCATCGGGCTCCTGTCGTATGTGGCCATGATGTACAACGGCTTGGTCGCGCTGAAAAACGACATCGACAAAGCGTGGGCCAACATCGATGTAATACTCAAACAGCGCCATGACGAAGTATCCAAGCTGCTGGATGTGTGCAAGGGTTATATGAATTATGAGCGCGACACGCTGCAAAAAGTTGTGCAGGCGCGGTCTATGTACCAGCAGGCAGTTACTGTGGACCAGAAGGCTCAGGCCGACCAGAGCACGACAACCGCTGTGCGAGGACTCTTCGCTGTCGCTGAGAAGTATCCTGCGCTCAAGGCCAATGATAATTTCATGCAGCTCGAGACGCGCATCACCGCTCTGGAAAACCAGATTGCCGACCGGCGTGAGTTCTACAACGATTCGGTGAATACATTCAACATTCGCATTCAGCAGTTTCCTGACACATTCGTCGCCAGCTTTATGCAGGTAAGACCGCGCGCCATGTTCAAAGTGGAAGAAACGGATAAGGCGGACCTGCATATGACCTACAGCACAGCGCGGTAGCCTCATAAGTGAGCCAGAAGCATCGCCTAAGCGCCGGGTCACCAAGCTTCTAACCCCACTTGTAGCTCGGCCGATGTGACTTACACGTCCTATTGATTAGAATGGCGCTGTGAGCGAAGCGGTTCGCATCGGAATCCTGGGCGACTTCAATCCCGAGTTTCGTTCCCACCACGCCACCAATGACGCATTACAGCACGCCGCCGCCAAGCTGAAGATTGAAGTCGAGTCCCAGTGGGTTCCAACCCCGTCACTGCTCGAGCCAAACGCGAACCAGGTGCTCGAAAGTTTCGATGGCCTATGGGCCTCGCCGGGCAGCCCCTATAAGAATGCCGAGGGAATGCTGAAAGGCATTGAGTTCGCCCGACGCCGCGATTGGCCGTTCCTTGGCACCTGCGGAGGCTTCCAGTACACCCTGATTGAATGCGCGCGCAACGTTTTGGGGATCAAAGATGCGGACACGGCCGAGAATAACTCTGGATCAAAAAGCATCATCATCTACCCCGTGGCCTGTGCTGTTCCCGATCAGAAGCCGGGCGAGCCCAAATTGTCAGGAATGGTTCCGGAGATCCGCCTGCGTCCTGGATCATATTTGCAATCTTTTTATACAAAGGATGTCGTGCAGGAAGAGTTTTTCTGCAATTTCGAAGTCAACCCGGAGTTTGAGTGGGTCTCGATCGAGGCTGGCTTCCCCGTCGCCGCTCGCGGCCCGCAGGGCGAGGCACGCGCCATTGAGTCACCGACACATCGGTTCTTTCTGGCCACCCTGTTCCAGCCGCAGCTTTCGTCCAAGCCTAAGAAACCGCACCCGCTGGTAATAGCTTTTGTGCAGGCCGCGGCGGACTGGAGCAAGAAGCGGCTGGATGACAGTATTCTGGTGTAGTGGCAGGGAGAACTCTGCCGCTCTCGCGACCTACTCCGCCATTTTTGCAATATGCACGTTAAAGCCTGTCTTAGGCAGCAATGATGTCAGCTCAAACGCCTTGAAGTCATCTCCAGTAATCTCGGTATGGCGGTAGATACCGGGCTCGCTCTCCACGGTTTCCCTGCGACCGTCCATTTCAGCCAGAAACTCCTGTGCCGCTTTCGTGCCAACCTCAGCGCCTTTCGCTTTCGTCACTACAGCCTCGGCAGCATAGGAACGGATCAACTTTGGCCAATATTTTTCCAGCAGGTTCGTGCTGGCAAAAATGTCAGCCCAGATAATCTGGCCATTCATCGCCACCACCACTCCCACTGCGTTGCGATCGCGCAGTTGTTTGATCACACTTTCATAGCTGTGCTGGATGGGCTCAGCCATCGAATCCACGTGTTTCTGCACCTCGGAATTGTGCATGACACGAGCGTACGAACTGGTTTCGCCAATTTCGCGCGCGGCTGGGACGGGGAACTCACCGGCGACCGTGACCGTTTCGGCCATAGCTGTCTGTGCCCTCTTCACTTCCGACCATACTTTTGTCTGGTCCTTGTCGGCCATGGCTTTGCTGCGCACTGAAGGCGCCGCCATCAGCGCGCCAGACACGCCACCAGGGACGCCTGGGGCTATTCCGAATTTGTCGCTAGTCCCCACCCATCGGCCCGGTTCAACGCAAAACACACTCAAGTCAATGGGGTCGCTTTCGGCCGGAACAATGCGGTCTTTGCCGATTACCCGGTCCTGTTTGCCGCCGGTAACGATCTCGCCTGCCAACAACAACAGAGGACGTTTAGAGTTGTTTACCAGCACCAACTGGTTTACCTGGGCGTTCTCCACCGGAATTGGACGCGAATGGCGGCGCATCATTGAGCGAATACTGCCCGATTCGGTGACCACTACGTCGCCGGATCGTAGACCCTCATCCAGAGTAAGAAATTCGCTGGTATCAAACGACTTGGCAGCTACTATGGGAAACACGGTCAGACTGCCATGTCGAATAGGGGCGAGAACTTTGTATTCGGAAGTTGAAGTACTCGGCGGAGCTGTACCGGCCTGAGCGTGCCATCGCCCGGCGAATGGCAGTCCGAGAACCAGAACCAAAACCACGGCAGAAAACGTCTTGAAGTTCATATTGCCTCCACACAGCTAGAGACACCGCAAGGACGCCCCGGGCGCCTGCGTGCTGCCCGACTGCCCGGGGCATCTCGTCGCATCCTGACTAACTAAAGGAACGCGAGATTCCTCTTTCTTGCGTCTAAAAAGTTGATAGCATCGCCACAGGGACGGTCTGTCCCACAACGCGGCGATAACAGATAACGAATGACCAATAGCGCCCAGTCCGGGATAGTGTTCTCCTCGGCCATGGACTCTGTGCTCACAGAGCTCTACCAGAAGAGTGGCGCGGAGAAGTTCGGCATCTCCCAGCGTGAATTCAACGTTATTCTGGAAGAGATCGGGCGGAAGTATCTGGCGACCAATACCAGCGAGGCGAACGCCCGCGAGCTCTACCTCAGTCTGCGGACCGAGGAGTTAGCTCTGGCCCGTGCCTGCGCCTGCGGGAACGAAAATGCGTGGGAGACCTTCCTCATCCGCTATCGCGAGAAGTTGTACGATATCGCGCTGCACATCGCGCGCGAAGCCTCCGCTGCCCGCGAACTCGCGGATTCGCTCTACGCCGATCTCTATGGCACGATCACTCGCGACGGCAAGCGCGCATCGAAGCTGGCGTCCTATACAGGACGCGGGTCGCTCGAAGGCTGGTTGCGCACAGTGCTGGCGCAGGAACATGTAAATCGTTATCGCCGTCAGAAAAGGTTCGTCAGTCTCGACGAAGAAAGCGAAGACGGAACCCAATTTGCCGCCAGCGATCCCGAACCCGTCTGCGTGGTCGATTCCAGAGTAGAAAACGCGACCGACGAGGCTCTGGCTGGCTTGCCGTCTGAGGAAAGATTTATTCTGGCTTCGTACTATCTCGATGGACGCACTCTGGCGGAAATAGCGCGCATGCTGCGGGTACATGAGTCGACTATCAGTCGTAAGCTTGAAAAGCTGGCTAAAGCTTTGCGCCGACAAATTCTATCCGGCCTGCGACGGCGCGGCATGACCCACCGCCAAGCTGAAGAGGCACTTGAAGTTGACGTGCGTGACCTCCAAGTAGATATTCGCCAGCGTTTGGCGCAAGATTCGAACAGCCCGTCGTTCCCTGGTAAGAAGGTACAGGCAAGGGCAAGCGATGGGCCGGGATAAGAAGGCTTTTGCTGTCGACCTATTCGAAAATGAGAATTGGAAGTAAATGTTAGATCTACCCAAAATTGTACGTGTTCGCCTGAACTCGCCGTCTAACCCGCTTGGCGGCCATCCTGACGCTGACTTGCTCACCGCGTTTGCCGAACACTCAATCGGGGACTGCGAGCGCGCACAAGTCATGCAACATCTTGCAAATTGCGGTGACTGTCGCGAAGTCATCAGGCTGGCACAACCTCAGATAGAAAATTTAATTGTAAGGCACTCTTCTAGTCCGATCGCGTGGTTGAGCTGGCCGGTGCTGCGCTGGGGAACACTTGCAGCATTTGCTGTAATCGTGTCTGTAGCGCTATTAACAAAGCGGCATGAGAAGGCAAACCTCGAATCCAGGATTTCAACCCAGGTCGCACGCAGCGACCAACAGATCACGAAATTACCGGAGACCAAGCTCTCGTCTACTCTTGAATCGAAGCATCCTGAATCTAAGAACATGCCGGCATCCCGGACTGCAGGAAAGACTGCCTTACAACCTTCAAGACGTTCCCAGGCGAGTTACGGCGCAGGCATCGCAGGCGGCGTTGGGTCGGGCCCAAAAAACAAGCTGACAGGAAGGGCGGTTTTTGCAATACCTTCTGGAGGAAAATCTCCACCGCCTTCCCTTTTCGAGAGAAAGGCCGATCGGGAGCAGAAGCAGGTTGAAAAGGATAGTGCCCCAAGTGCAGCGAGCGAAACTGTCACCGTCGAGGCAGAGGCTGCGCAAATAACTGACATGGCAGAGGCCATACCAGGCAAGGCGAAAGAACCTCAGCCAAAATCGCAGAATGGCACAGCGGGTGGGACAATTGGAGGCTTAGTAGCGAACTCCGTCCCTCACGCTAATCAACCGGGACGTGAGCAGATGTCGCTGGCGAAAATTACTACCATCCCCAGATGGACGGTCTCTTCTGACGGCGTCCTCCAACGCTCCTTGGATGGTGGCGCAACCTGGGAAACAGTTCCGGTTGAGAAAAATGTCATCTTCCGCGCCGTTTCCGTTGTCGCCGACAGCGTGTGGGCAGGAGCCGCGGGCGGCGCTCTCTACCACTCCGCCGACACTGGACGTTCCTGGACCGGAATTCACCCCTCCGCTAAGGGCGCAATGCTGACTGGCGACATTGTAACCATTGAGTTTACCGATCTTCAGCATGGCCACCTCACGACGACAAATGGCGAAACCTGGCTGACTCCTGACGGCGGACAGACTTGGCAGAAAAAATAAGATCAAATCTGTTTCGACAATCGCGGGAAATCACAATCATCTTGCCACGAAGGGTTGCTGCTACAACTTGGTTGACTCTTCTGGCGTTCCTCCTGGTTCCCGGACTGGCGTCCTCTCAGATCAACGCAGGTGAGCCTCTCCGTCCGGAATGGTGCCGCCAACTCCCGCGTCCCCAGTATAAGAATCTGGAGAGGGTCAACGTTACGGACGACTGGTTCGAGGTCTATCGCGTTCGCCCGGATGTCTTCGCGATTTACGAGCCCCACCAGTTTGAGGAAGTTATTTCCTACCTGATCCTCGGCAGCCGCCGTGCTCTGCTCTTCGATACTGGATTGGGCGTCGGCAGAATAAGCCACGTCACTGCAAAGCTGACTTCGCTACCGGTTACCGTTCTTAATTCGCATACGCACTTTGATCACATCGGCGGGAATGCTGAGTTCTCCGAGGTCATGGGCGAAGACACTTCCTTCACGCGCGCTAGTATCAAAGGCCAATCCAACATCTACTCGCGCGACGCGCTCGCGGCCGAGCGTATCTGCGGAACTCTAGCGGCCGGGGTCCGCGCTGATTCGTATGCAATTCGGCCCTGGCACATTTCTCATTGGGTGCAAGATGGCGAGCGCATTGACCTCGGCGGCCGGCAGTTAGAGATCATCTTCACCCCCGGGCATACTCCCGACTCTCTGTGCCTGCTGGACCGTAAACATGGTCTGCTGTTTACCGGAGACACCTTCTATCCCGGACCTATTTACCTGTTCACCCCAGAGACCGATTTCGCCGCGTACGCGCGATCCGCTTCGCGATTGGCCCATTTGGCGCCGAGTCTCAAGCTACTGCTGCCAGGCCACAATGTCCCGGTCGCCGAGCCGGGTTACCTAACGCGACTTTTAGAAGCGGTGAGAAAAGTCCAAGCGGGCCTCGTAAATTCCACAGTAATCGAGGGCCGCCGCGAATACCGCTTTCAGGACTTTTCTCTTTTGTTGGCAGTGAAGTAGCGGCGGCGTCCCCCTCAATTAAAGAATGACTGAGCAGTTACTCGAGTACCCAACCGTGAAGTGCCCTGCCATCAAGACACGGTTACTGAAGTGACGTTTACACATTTGGGGGGTGGCCCTAGTATCCAGTTGTGGTTTGGCAGTTCTGGGGGAGGGCTGCCGGGGCGTCCTGAACTGAAAAGTTTAGGACGCTTTTTAATTTTAGGCCGAACATCGCAGAGGGAAGCACCGTCGAACACGTTCGACCTAGTCGCTAAGGCCTACCGTCTGCCTGGGGACTTCCGTGCCTCGCGGCTTCCGCGCCTTGCGACTTCCCCCGATGCGATGCATCCAATAGAAGTGCTACGATAGTATTCCGCCAACCAGCGGAAGCGGTTATGTCTAACTGGAGGAACGATGGCAGGCAATGGAATTTTTGAAATCACCGACGCGAACTTTGACCAGGATGTTTTGAAGTCGGACCAGCCGGTTCTGGTGGACTTCTGGGCTACCTGGTGCGGCCCCTGCCGCGCGATTGCCCCCATCGTGGATGAACTCGCCCGCGAATATCAGGGCAAAGTTAAGATCGTCAAGATGGATGTGGACCACAACAGTGCGACGCCTATGCGCTATGGTGTCCGCGGCATCCCTACCCTATTGGTATTCAAGGGAGGCCAGGTCCAGGAACAAATTGTGGGATACGTTCCCAAAGAGACCATTCAGAAGGCGCTCGACAAGCACGTCGGATAAGCGCTAGCACGCAGCTTATGAAGCAAACCACGCTTGGAGTTTTTCCGAGCGTTTTGTTTTTTCTTGGTGCTTCCTGGGGGAAAGACTGCCCCTAACCTATAGAAAGATTTTTCTGATGATTACTTGGGAGCCGATGGCCAAGGCCTGACTGGCTGATTCTAGTATTTTCGTAATACTCCGATCACCCTGCCCTGAATCTCGACGGCCGCGGCCGGCACCATAATTGGTTTCATTGCTACGTTCGAGGGCTGTAGGCGGATGTTGTCGCCTTCACGATAGAAACGCTTAAGGGTTGCGTCACTTCCGTTCACCAGCGCGACGACAATCTCGCCATTGTGCGCCGTCTTCGTCTTCTCCACCAGCACGTAATCGCCATCAAGAATATGCTCATCTTGCATGGAGTCGCCGCGCACTTCCAGCACGAATACTTCTTTCGATCGCACGAAGTCGGCGAGCGAAATGGTTTCCGCATTCTGTATCGCTTCGATGGGCTGCCCGGCGGCAATTCTTCCCACCAGCGGCAGCACTACCGCCGTATTGACCCCCATGGACTGCTTCAGTCGCCCTTTAGGCGCAATCAGGTCAATTGACCGGCTGCGATTATAGCCGCGTGTCAGTAATCCCTTTTCTTCCAGGTTTGAAATATGCTTGTGCACCGTCGCCAGCGAACTCAGCCCAAGGCCCTCGCCAATCTCTTCGAATGAGGGTGAGTACCCCTTCTCCACCACAAAACGTGAGATGAAGTCATAAACCTGCCGCTGCCGTTGTGTGATAGCCATAGGCTTACATTAGCGAATAAAAGGCGAAATTGTCAACTGGGAAGGGTAAGTATTCCTTCACGACATGTACCAGGCCGATTACGCGATTAGTCAGAACGCACTACCGCCTCCGCCCCCGAAGCCACCCCCGGAAAATCCGCCGCCACTGAAGCCTCCGCCGCTCCATCCTGACCCGCTGGAACTGGCGCGCGGAGCCGAAACGAAGACCTGATTCATATCCGCTGCCATGCTATGCATGCTGCTGGAGAAGAAGATAGGATTGAAACCGGTCATTCCGTTGGGGGATACATACCACTGTGGTGGATTCCTCACGATGCCCGCGAACGCTTGCGCCCAGTTGTGTTCCACTCCCAGGGCCATGGCGTAAGGAAGATATTTTTCGAAGGTATCAGGAGGCATTCGCTTCAGGCGGTCGGCATCCACGCGCGTCATAAACTCCTGGAATCCGAGCACTGCAATTCGGGTACGCGCCCCTTTCAACGTCTTGGCGGTCATTACCCGCGCGAATAACCACCAGATGATCGCCGATATCGCACCGCATGCCAGCAGTAGCGGGATCGAACTGAAAAAGTTTGCCCATCCAAAATATTGTGCCAACGCCAGCGGCGCAATGATGATGCCGATGCCCAACAAGTTATAAGCATTTGCCGATTCAGGATCGAGCAGATACATGCCTTTGGTCTTCAGCGCTGACATTATGTCTTGGCGGATTATCGGGATTGAAGCGTAGAAGCTGTTCTTCAGGCTGGAGAGGCGTATTTCATCTCCGCGACCGAAGACGTTTTCCAGCATCACACGCTCATGCGGGGCGAGACCCTTCCAATCAGAGCGCGGGATGAGCAAGTGGAAGATATAGTCTTTGTGATGGAAGACCAGGCCGCGATCCACCGTTTCTTCGATTTTCACATAACCGCGGACCGCTAGATCGACGAGTGTCGATGTGATGTCGCGAGGGTGAATTGTGTCTTCGACCAAGGTGCCTGTTTCTGCCGGTGTCATGCCTGCCGGGGGCTCATACATTGGCGCAACTGATATGCCGGGATCGGGATCCCGGCCCTTATACCACCACAGGGTGAACATGACGACCACTGTCCAAAGGGGAAGAAACACCGCCGGATTGCTGCCCACAAACCATCCCAAGCTAGTGAGTTCGCCGGGTTCCCGGAGCAGTCCTTTAGGGACGTAGATGTCTATCGTCATTCCGCCGCGCATGGGTAGCGGATTTGTGGTTTCGAATTCGATTTGTGAGCCATTGATGGTTGACGTAACTTCGCGCTCAGTCGAACCGTAGACTCCGGTGAACGCCTGGGCGCGCAGCGAGCCCGCAGTGTTGTCAGGCAGGCGAACCGTCGCTAATGCGTGGTCGATCGGGACCGGCCAGTCGTTGCCAGTAACATTCCAGTAGAACTCGTCGTGATCGTCGAAATAGCGGATACCGTTCTTGACGATGTAATCGATCTCGACGGTGCGGGTAGTGTCGACAGCATCGGGAATGTATATTTTGAGGTCACGAAAACCACGCGAGATGCTGGAGTCATACTTCAGCTTGTTGCCGTTGCCGTCGCTCACGCCACTGACTTGGAGGAAGAGCGTATAGTTTGTGCCGCGCGGTCCGGGATACTCGACTGGAATAAACCGATGAATCCCGTGCCATTCACCTATGAACACCAGGGTGATGCGCTCGCTGACCGTGGTACTGCCGTCTTCCTGGACTGTGATGTTGTCCTGGAATTCGGCGGCGCGCCAGCTCTTGGCGGCGAGGGGGACAGCCAGGGCCGCCACACAGGAAATGATGGCCAAGAAGCGGGCTGCCATGTGGAAGAGACGCAAATTGCTGCGTCCCAGTGACGTCGCAAGAACCGTCTTTATAGATGACCTAGCTCTGACGAGCATGGGCTAGAACTTAACCGCCACTGGCTCGCGGTCGGTTTCGGTTGTCTCGAAGAACTGTCGGGGTTGAAAGCCGAACATGCCGGCAAGAATGTTCGTCGGAAAAGACTGGATCTTCGTATTAAAGTCGCGCACCACGGCGTTGTAGTAGCGCCGCGAATTCTGAATGGCATCTTCTGTCTGGCTCAGCGAATTTTGCAATTGCGTAAATTCCTCCGAGGCCTTCAGCTCGGGATAATTCTCGGCTACCGCGAAAAGGCTTTTTAGCGCGCCGGTAAGTTGATTCTCGGCGGCAGCCTTGTCCGCCGGAGTGGATGCTTGCATTGCCTGCGAACGGAATTTCGCGATGTTTTCGAATGTGCCCTTTTCGTGCGCGGCGTAGCCTTTGACGGTTTCTACCAGGTTGGGTATGAGGTCATGACGGCGTTTGAGCTGCACGTCAATGTCGGACCACGCCGAGTCAGCGCGCACGCGCAACTGCACCAGGCTGTTGTACATGCCAATGACAAAGCCGAGAATCAGAACAGCTATGGCCAGGATGATCCAACTGATCATGCGCACCTCCTCGGTTGAGGGAATCAAACGGACGGTATCACAGGGAGATGAGCGGCGCAAACGGGAGTGGCGTTGCCCGTTCTTGCCAGGGGAGGGCTTCGCTACAGACAGGAGGAAAATATTCTTAGAGACGCTGCGGAGCTACTGGTGAGGGGCGAAATAGCCCTTGCGAGCTCGGACTTGCAGGTCCTTTTTCAGTGATGTGATTTCGATGGAACGGAAGCGACCATCGGCATCAAAGTCTGCGGGTTTGTAGGACACCGCGTACTGGCTGCGTAACTCGTCTTCGATCGCCGCAAAAGAATGCGTGATGTCTTTCGTCTTGTATGGAAAGAAGGCACGACCGCCGGTCGCCGCAGCCAACTGGTCCAAAACCTTGTCGCCGCGCAGGATGAGACCACTGTCGTCGGTAGAGATGGCATAAATGATCACTTCGGCGCGCTGTGCCATTTCAATGGCCTGCGCCCGCGTGTACTCACTCTGGTTGTCCTCACCGTCACTCACTATGATGACAGCTTTGCGCACCGGATGAGCGGGGCGCTCCTTTAGAAGCTTGTCATGACAGGCGTGGTAGACAGCGTCGTAGAGCGCCGTACCACCGCCATCGTGCAAGCGCTGCACGCCGGCAGAAAGCAGCCTGACGTTATCAGTGAAATCTTGCGAAAGCTGGGTGCGGTTATTGAAGCCGAGTATGAAAGCTTTGTCAAAATTCGGGCGCAGCACGTGCTGAAGAAAGCCGGTAGCGGCTTGCTGTTCGAAATCAAAACGTGCCCTCACCGAGCCACTCACATCGATGAGCAGTCCCATTTCCAACGGCAAATCGGTTTCGCGGTGAAATTCCAGAATAGATTGCGGCGGCTTATGATCGTCGAGAATAGCGAAGTCGCTCTGCCCGAGATTACGGACGAACTTGCCGTGCTTGTCGGTGGCAATAAATAGCAGGTTCACTTCGTCCACGCGCGTCTTAATAGTAAGGACGGAGTCCTGGCCGGCCTGGTCAGAATCGGTAACTAATGCAGAAGGGGCTGAATTGAAAGCGGCGCTGCCATTGGCGAGCGTAGGACTTGGGGTGATATAGGCGTTCGATTGCGCCGATAAGGGCACCTGCGCTATGCCGAGCATCAGGGTGGTAACAAATACGATCCTCGTGTACTTCATTCCCAAGAGGTCCAAATTTTTCCCCACTTGCCACGGCTAATGGCCTTCTTAACTTGTTAGATGCACTTTTGGTGCCGAAAGCGGCAGCCAGAGCCGTAACCCACTCTACGAATTTATGAGACCGAACAGCAAGTGCCAAGTTACAAAAGGAGCACACGTTTGGTCATGGGTGAAACACTGCCGGATGTGGGATTTAGCCGGCTAAAGCGTTTTTTGTCGGGCGCTACAGGGATTTCACCATCGCTTGACGGTGAGATGTTACAAAATGACCAAACAGGCATTAGCATAAGAGTCTGAGACACTGAGGGAGGCGTCGATGAAGAAGCTGCTGGCATTGATTTTTGCAATTGTCATGTTGCCCATTAGCTTGATGGCGGCGGACAGCGAGAAGGAACAAGACCGGGTTAAGGAAGCGGGCGTGGTGCTAAAAGAGATCATTAACATTCCCGAGGATATTCCCAAAGATCTATTCGACAGGGCCGAGTGTGTCGTGGTGCTGCCTTCTGTTAAAAAGTTTGCTATCGGACTAGGCGGGAGTTACGGACGCGGCGTGATGTCGTGCCGAACCGGCCAGCAC